>WBZL01000004.1_pt1 | contig 286270 bp, 257 predicted proteins | sample 5204291 | NCBI WGS metagenome assembly WBZL01 (sample SAMN12344345, study PRJNA552823) | activated sludge metagenome | biome: Activated sludge suspended growth; feature: Nitrification reactor; material: Wastewater; isolation source: activated sludge from nitrification reactor of wastewater...
CGCTCGTCGTTGCAAATGCTCGCCGTAGCCCGAGCTACGGCTGCGCTTTGCGCCTCGATCAACACCGTTTCGGACGCCCGCTCGGACGCGCCGGAATACTTCACAGACTCTGAGCGCCGCCGGGCTGGCGCCGGACCTCAGCGCAGCCGGCTGCGTCTATGCCGCCCGCTTGGCGAACTTCGCGGCGACCCACTTGCCGCCGACCACCAGCACCACCATGAACACGATGCCGAACAGCAGCCCGCCGAACGCGTTCTTGTGATCGGCGTGCTGCTGCACGACCGGAATCGTGCCCACCGTCAGGTACAGCATGAAAGCCAGGTTGACCACCGTTGTCAGCCACTTCATCACGTGGCAGTACACGGCGATGAGAACCAGCGCGAGAAAGACCGCCCAGCCCATGTCCCCGAGCAGCCGCGGCAGCGGTTCCAGCGAAAAGGCCAGCGCCAGGCCGCACAGCGCGCCGACGGCGCTGGGCACCAGCCGGTCCATCTGCACGTGCTCGAGCGCGGCCCAGTACAGCACGAACAGCATGCCCGGCCAGACCTCCGCCACCCCGACGCTGTGCGCCAGCCACAGGTACAGCGCCACCAGCACGATGATGGCCAGCAGCGCGATCAACCCCTTGCCGGGCGTCAGTGGCGGCTTGGCGGCCGGGGAGGCGGCAGCGTCGGTGACGGTCTGATTCATGAATCCCCCTGGTCGAACCTGCGGTGGATGGGTACCGCCGCTGATGCCATCCGTCGCCCTGTCGCGCGCGCCAGGCGGCCACGGCACCCGGCCGCAGCCACCGCAGCGCTGCGTTGGCAGTGCATCGTAATTTCAAACGCGGCACGCCGGGTTGAGGGTGCACCCCAGCCGGCGCCGATCGGTTGCGGTTGCGCAAGGCCAGCCGGGCCGGCCGCGGAACCGGGCGTCGGCAGAATCCGGCCCGAGCGCCAGCACAAGCACCCGGTCCTTCCGCCGATGGCACAGCAACACACAGGCAGGCCATGGGCGACGCCGGCGTTTCCAACTTCGGCCACTTGCAAGCCCACGGCGCCGAGCTGGTGCGCCAGAAGAAGGCCAGAGTACGGGGCGGGGCGCGTCGTGGGACGGCTGGCTCGCGGCTCGACCGGGCGCCATGACCGACCGCAACGGCCGAGGCTCGTGCGACACCTGCGATCGCGCGCAGCTGATGGCGCGGCGATCGCTGCCGATCGTTGTGACGCGATCGACAGCGGGTTCGATTCAGCCTTGCCGCAACTTGCGCAGCAGCGCGTTCACCTCGCCGGCCTTTTCCATCATCACCATGTGGCCGGCGCCGGGCAGCACCGCCAGCGTCGCACCGGCCGGCGCGGCCTGGGCATCGGCCGCCGGGATCACGCGGTCTTGCTCGCCCCAGACCACCAGCAGCGGCGGTTGCCCCGGCGGCAACTTCGTCGCCGGCAGCTCGGCCTGCCTGCCGCCGCCGAACAGCGCAGCGCCGAGCGCACCGAGCAACTCGGTCACGCCGTCGATGCGCTTGTAGCGCAGCAGGTCGTCGAGCAGCTGGCGGCTGACCAGCGACGGGTCGGCGAACAGCAGCTCGACCACGGGTTTCAGCTCGCGCCGCGACGTCGCTTGCACGAAGCCGTCGATGTACTCGCCGTTGATCTCGGCGCCCAGCCCGGCGCTGGCAACCAGCGCCAGCGAGGCCACGCGCTGCGGCTGCTGCAGCGCGAAGGCCGCGCCGATCGCGCCGCCCATCGAATGGCCGACCCAGTGCACGCGCTCGACGCCGAGCTGATCCAGAAACTTCGCGACGAAGCCCGCCAGCGCGGCCAGCGTGGTGCCCGGCAGCTTGGCGTCGGACTGGCCGTGGCCGGGCAGGTCGAGCGCGATCACCGGCGCGCTTTCGGCCGCAGCGTCCAGGTTGAAAAGCCAGTTGCCCAGGTCGCCGCCGAAGCCATGCACGAACAGCACCGGCACGCCATCGTCGGGCCCGCGCCGCGCGTAGCGCACGCGGATGCCGTCGACCTCGGCCCAGTGGAAGGCGGCCGCCGCGTCGGCCTCGCCGGCTTCAGCCGCCGGTACTTCGAAGGCCGCGATGAAGGCGTCGATCTCGGCGTCGCTGACCTCTGCTTCAGCCAGCACCGCCAGCAGCGCCTTCACCGGCAGCACTTCGCCGTCCTTGGCCACCTTGCGCCGCAGCAGCCCGGCGTCAGGTGCCTCGACCGCGTTGCTGATCTTGTCGGTCTCGACATCGACCACCGGCGTGCCCACCGCCAGCCGCGTGCCTTCGGCGACCAGCCAGCCCGAGATCGTGCCCTGGCGCATCTCCAGCCCCCACTTGGGCATCACCAGCGGGGTGATATTCGAGGCGGCCATCAGTGTTTGCCTCCGGCGCGCGAGCGCTTCACCGCCGCGGCGATCTGCGCCGCGCTCGGGATGTACAGGTCTTCCAGCACCGGCGAGAACGGCACCGGCGTGTGCGGCGCGGTCACCATCTCGATCGGGCCTTTCAGCGCGCCGAAGGCCTGTTGCGCCACCTGCGCCGACACGTCGGCGGCGATGCTGCAGCGCGGGTTGGCCTCGTCGACGCAGACCAGGTGGCCGGTCTTGTCCACACTTTCCAGCACCGTGTCCATGTCGATCGGGCTCAGGCTGCGCAGGTCGATCACCTCGCACTCGATGCCTTCCTTGGCGAGCAGCGCGGCCGCGTCGAGCGCGCGGTGCACCATCAGCCCGTAGGTCACGATGGTCGCGCCCTTGCCGTCGCGCACGATGTTGGCTTCGCCGAAGGGGATCGCGTACAGCGCCTCGGGCACCTCGCCTTCAAAGCCGTACAGGTTCTTGTGCTCGAGGAAGATCACCGGGTCGTTGTCGCGGATGCTTTGCACCAGCAGGCCCTTGGTGTCGTAAGGCGTGCTCGGGCACACCACCTTCAGCCCCGGGATGTGGGTGAACAGCGGCGTCAGCATCTGGCTGTGCTGTGCCGCGGCGCGAAAGCCGGCGCCGCACATCGCGCGGATCACCACCGGCGTTTCGGCCTTGCCGCCGAACATGTACCTGAACTTGGCCGCCTGGTTGTAGATCTGGTCGAAGCACACGCCCATGAAGTCGACGAACATCAGCTCGGCCACCGGGCGCAGGCCGCAGCAGGCGGCGCCGATCGCCGCGCCGACATAGGCCGACTCCGACAGCGGCGTGTCGAGCAGCCGGTCGCCGTGCTTGGCGTACAGCCCCTTGGTGACGCCGAGCACGCCGCCCCAGGCGTCGCGCTCGCCCTCGGCGCCGGCACCGCCGACGATGTCCTCGCCCATCATGATCACCGAGGGGTCGCGCGCCATCTCCTGGTCCAGCGCCTCGTTGATCGCCTGTTTCATGCTGATCTTGCGTGCCATGGTGGGGGCTCCTCAATACTTGACGTAGACGTCGGTCAGCAGGTCGGCCGCGCTCGGCTGCGGCGCGGCCTTGGCCTCGGCGACCGCGCGTTCGATCAGACCCAGCACCTCATGGTCGATGGCCTGCAGCTCGCCGGCGCCGATCACGCCGGCGCCGGTGACCGCGGCGGCGAACTTCTTCAAGCAGTCGTTGTGCTCGCGGTTGTGCTCGTTCTCGCCGGGCGCGCGGTAGGTCTGCGCGTCGCCCTCGAAGTGACCGTGGAAGCGCACCATCTTGCATTCCAGCAGCGCCGGGCCGCGCCCAGAGCGCGCGCGCTCGATGATCTCGCCGGCGGCCTCAAACACCGCGAAGAAGTCGATGCCGTCGACCGTCACGCCGGGCAGGCCGAAGCCGGCGGCGCGGTCGACGTAGCTGTCGACCGCGACGCCATAGTCGCGGCTGGTGCTTTCGGCGTAGCCGTTGTTCTCGACGACGAAGATCGCCGGCAGATTCCACACCGCCGCCAGGTTCAGGCTTTCGAGGAAGGTGCCCTGGTTGCTGGCGCCGTCGCCGACGAAGCTGATCGCCACGTCGCTGCGCTCTTTGCCCTTGGCGCGGAACCTGGCCGCCAGCGCCGCGCCGCACACCAGCGGCGCGCCGGCACCGAGGATGCCGTTGGCGCCCATCATCCCTTTGTGAAGGTCGGCGATGTGCATCGAGCCGCCCTTGCCCTCGCAGGCGCCGCCCTTGCGGCCGTAGATCTCCTTCATCATCGCCACCACGTCCACGCCCTTGGCGATGCAGTGGCCGTGGCCGCGGTGCGTGCTGGCGATGCGGTCGCCATCACCCAGGTGCATCATGATGCCGGTGCCGGCGGCCTCCTCGCCGGCGTACAGGTGGACGAAGCCGGGGATGTCGCCGCGGCCGAAATCGATGTGCAGCCGCTCCTCGAACTCGCGGATCGTGCGCATCGTGCGGTAGGCCTGGAGCAGTTGCTCCTTGGCCAGTGGGAACGGGTTGCCTGCCATCGTTGCTCTCCTTGGGGTTGCGGCTGGAAGCTACGGTTGGGGGGAAGTGCGCAGCAGCGCATCGCGTGCCGCCACCGCCATGCAGCGCGCCACGTCCAGCGTGCGAAACGCGCCTTCTCGCAGCGTGACGTCGACGCGCTGGCCGGGCTCGAAGATCAGCTCGCGCTCGCCGTCCAGCGCCACCGTACCGGCGCTTTGCTGCACCGGCAAGGGCTCGTCGGGCAGCAGGCGTTGCCAGCCGGCCACCGGCACCGGCAGCACCAGCCCGGGAGCGATCGGCGCGTGCAGCAGCGTCAGCGCGTCGGCCGCGTGGGCGGCGATCTGCACCGCCAGCCCGCCGCGCTCGCGCCGGCCCACCGGCTGCAGCAATGCGCCGATGGAGGACAGCCCGATCGCCTCGGGCTCGCAGAAGGCCAGGTAGGCCGCGGCCAGCGAGCCGGTCTTCCACAGCGCACGCGCGCCGACCGTGCGGTCGTGCGTGATCACCGCGTCGACGATGGCCACGTCGTGGCGCGCGGCGCGCGCGCCGTCGGCAACGCGCACTTCGAGCAGCTTGTTGGCCACCAGCGCTTCGTCAGGCGCGATGCGCCCGCTGGCGTACAGCGCGGTGGCCAGCCCGGTGATGGTGGGCTCGCGCAACTCGGGGAAGGCGTTGTTGGTGCCGGTGGACAGCCCGGCGATCGGCAGCGCCGAGCCCGCGGCATACAGCTCGCGCGCCACCGCGCGGTGCGTGCCGTCGCCGCCGAGCACGACGATCGCCGCCACGCCGGCGCGCTGCAGCAGCCTGGTGGCGGTGAAGCTGTCGTCGACCGTCGAGCTCGGCTGCATGTCCAGCCAGTCGATGTGCGGCAGCGAGGCATCGCCGCGCTTCAGGTGGCGCTCGAGCAGCGCGCGGATGCCGCCGCGGTCGGGCATCAGCAGCGCGCGGCCCACCCCCGCGGCGCGCGCCGCCTGCAGCAGCCGCAGCACGATATTGACGCGGTCGGTGATCTGCAGGTTGCCGGCGTTGGCGACCACGCGGCGGATATCGCGCGCCGATACCGGGTTGGCGATCACGCCGATGCAGGCGTCGCTGGCGGGCAGCGGGTTCATTGCCACCCAGGCAGCAAGTGGCGTGCCATGGCGCGGCGACCGGGCCGGCCAGGCGGCCAACGTGCGGCTGCGCGGCGGGTCTGTGGCGCGGCTGCGGGCTAACCCCAAGCGTGCGGGCTGTCGCGCCCGATACGACTGTCACACCCGGGTTGTCACACCCACGCCGGCACGCCCATGCTGTCGTGCCAGGTGCCGCCTATTCAGCGGGCGCCGGGTGCCGGCAGCCCGATCGCCGGCTCGAACTTGGCGCGCTTGACGCTGAAATAGGCCTTGACTTGGCGCACGTTGGCGTCCTGCGTGAACAGCCGCTCGACCAGCGCCTGGTAGGCCGGCATGTCCGCGGCCCACACCACCAGCACGAAGTCCGGGCCTGGAGAGACGCGATAACACTGCTGCACGCCGGGGTCGGCAGCCGCACGCTGCTCGAAGGCGGCCAGATGCTCGGCGCCCTGGCGGTCCAGCGTGATCTCGACGATCGCGCTCAGGCCGTGGCCCAGCCGCTCATGCGACAGCAGCGCCACGCGGCGCTCGATCACGCCGCCTTCGACCAGGCGGCGCACGCGGCGCAGTGCGGTGGCTGCAGACACATGCGCTGCCGCCGCCAGATCCTGGTTGGACAGCGAGGCGTCCTTTTGCAGCAGCTCGAGCATGCGCAGGTCGGTGGCGTCGAGTGTGATGATATTCACGAAATCATAAATCAAACTTTGGCTATACAAGATGCATTCTTGCACGCATTGCAGCCACAAGAATGATTACTCCATCACAACTTAAATAATGCAAACATGTTGCATGGTCGGTTGTCTAACATTCGGCCACTGCAACTCGAATTGAGGGTTTCCCCATGTGCGGCATCGTCGCTGCGGTCAGCCACCGCGACATCGTCCCGATCCTGATCGAAGGCCTGAAGCGGCTGGAATACCGCGGCTACGACTCCTGCGGCGTGGCCGTGCAACGCGACGGCGAGCTGCGGCGCGCGCGCAGCACCGCGCGTGTGGCCGAGCTGGCTGCCAGCGCCGCGCGCGACGGCATCAGCGCGACCACCGGCATCGCGCACACGCGCTGGGCCACGCACGGCGCGCCCGAAGTGCACAACGCGCACCCGCATTTTTCGGCCGGCCCGGGCGTCGACGCCGCCAGCACCGGTTTCGGCGAACTCGACGGCATCGACGCCGGCGCGCGCACCGCGCGCATCGGCCTGGTGCACAACGGCATCATCGAGAACCACGACGAACTGCGCAGCGAGCTCGAAGCGCGCGGCTACGAATTCGCCAGCCAGACCGACACCGAGGTCATCGCCCACCTGGTGCACCACCTGTACGACGGCGACCTGCTCGACGCGGTGCAGCGCGCTTTGCCGCGGCTGCGCGGCGCCTACGCGATCGCCATGTTCTGCCGCGACGAGCCACAGCGCATCGTCGGCGCGCGCGTGGGCTCGCCGCTGGTGCTGGGCCTGGGGCAGGGCGAGCAGTTCCTGGCCAGCGACGCCATGGCGCTGGCCGGCGTGACCGACCAGATCGTCTACCTGGAAGAAGGCGACGTGGTCGACCTGCAGCCGGGCAAGACCTGGATCAGCGCGCGCCAGGACGACGGCCGCTACCGCGAAGTGCAGCGCGCGGTGCGGCAGGTGCAGGCGCACAGCGGCGCGGCCGAACTGGGGCCGTACCGCCACTACATGCAAAAGGAGATCTTCGAGCAGCCCCGCGCGATCGCCGACACGCTCGACGGCGTGGCCGCGATCACCCCCGAGCTGTTCGGCGACGGTGCCTACCGCGTCCTCGAAGACGTCGAGCGCGTGCTGATCCTGGCCTGCGGCACCAGCTACTACAGCGGCAGCACCGCGCGCTACTGGCTGGAATCGATCGCCAAGATCCCGACCACGGTCGAGATCGCCAGCGAATACCGCTACCGCGACAGCGTGCCGGACCCGCGCACATTGGTCATCACCATCAGCCAAAGCGGCGAGACCGCCGACACGCTGGCCGCGCTGAAGCACGCGCGCGCGCAGGGCATGGCGCACACGCTGACGATCTGCAACGTCGCCACCAGCGCGATGGTGCGTGAGTGCGCGCTGGCCTACATCACGCGCGCCGGCGTCGAGATCGGCGTGGCCAGCACCAAGGCCTTCACCACGCAGCTCGTCGGCCTGTACCTGCTGACGCTGGCGCTGGCGCAGCTGCGCGGCCACCTCAGCGAAGCCGAAGAGGCCAGGCAGCTGAAGGCATTGCGCCATCTGCCGCTGGCGGTGCAGTCGGTGCTGGCGCTGGAGCCGCAGGTCATCGCCTGGAGCGAGGACTTCGCGCGGCGCGACAACGCGCTGTTCCTCGGCCGCGGCCTGCACTACCCGATCGCGCTGGAAGGCGCGCTCAAGCTCAAGGAGATCAGCTACATCCACGCCGAGGCCTACCCGGCGGGCGAACTCAAGCACGGCCCGCTGGCCCTGGTGACCGCGCAGATGCCGGTGGTGACGGTGGCACCGAACGACGCGCTGCTGGAAAAGCTCAAGAGCAACATGCAGGAAGTGCGCGCGCGCGGCGGCGAGCTCTACGTGCTGGCCGACAGCGACACCCGCATCGACAGTGCCCCCGGCGTGCACGTGATCCGCATGCCCGAGCACTATGGCCCCCTGAGCCCGATCCTGCACGTCGTGCCGCTGCAGCTGCTGGCCTATCACACCGCCTGTGCACGCGGCACGGATGTGGACAAGCCACGCAATCTGGCCAAGTCGGTCACCGTCGAGTGACTGGTGTTCTGACCAAAAATAGTCGTAAACACGACAATAGAGTCGAAAACGTCGTCGCTATGGGGATCTGCTCGAGAGAGATCTGCGCAGGTGCTCCGCCGTCCTGCGCTCGGCGTGCCAAAGTTCGACGGTTACTGGTCCGCTGAGGCTGCCGACGGAATTACCGGCCTGCACGCGATAGCGCAGAGAGTCGGTGCGCTGGGATCGGCGCCTCTATCCACGACAAGGCGCCGAAACCGCCACTCAACTCAGCCCTGGTAGTCATCGACTGCTGGGGCGGTGCGGCGATCCGCTCTCCGGGCCGCATTGACCGCACGACTTCAAGAAATCTTTGGCACGAACAGAGTGGCAAGGTCGATCGCAGGTCGGTTTATTTGCTACGGTAGGCGTAGTCGAACCCGGGGCCGCGGCCGCCGCACAGACTCTCACACCCGGAAGTTTTGACCTTTACGTCGGTTGCCGTGAACTGCAGGCCGACTTTGCAGTTGGGTTCGTCGCTCACTTTCACCTGGGCGACATCGGGAGAGGAGAACTGCGCCGTCCCCTCGAGATCGCAAGTTCCGTGGGCACTGCCCGTCGAGATCACGACTTTGGGGTTGGGTGCGTCGCGGCTTGAAACCGTGACCAGCCCTTGCCAGTCCCGATTGCCGGTGACGTACTCCATCTTCTTCGAGCCGGATCCGGCGGCCTTGCTATCGTTTCGGGCCGGGTTTGCGCCGACGACTTGACAGTCCGCCAGCCACCAGATGGTCAAGCCGTCCCAGCCTTGAGCCCTGGCGGTCGTGCCTTCGAAGGTCGTGATCTTGGGCTTCTTGGCAGTCAAGCTCTTGTCGCCGCTCTCGCACGCGAAACGCAAGTAGCTGTTCTTGCGCGCCTCGAAGCCCAGCGTGCCGAAGCGGGTCGCCGAGACCTCAATGGTCTTGCCCATCAGGCTCTTGGGCGTGGCGTCGCCCAAGCTCCCGGCTTCGAGCTTGTCGTAGCTGATCCGGTCGGCCGCCAAGACTGTCCCTGCCAACAGACATAACGCCGGAACGGTGATTTTGAGGATACGGGGCATGGGATTTCCTTGTTGTGAAATGGATGGCAATGATGCGGGCTGTCGATCACCACTTGTCGTCACGATCAGCGGGACTCGCCTTCGCGCTATCCGTGGAGGCAGATTCGGTCTTGACCGACATACGCGCCGCAAGGCGGGGCGGCTTGGCAGGAGCGTGTTCGTCGGCTTGCGCCTCGACCCTGCTCGCGGTAGCCACCTTGGTTGCAGCTACCTTCTGCCGCAAGGCAATGGCCCCAGGCTTGAATGGCTTGTCGGCCAACGCGCCGGCGCCTCCTTCCAGCGTGCCGTAGGAGGTCTGCGCCGACACGCGGTCGATGCGCACCGTGCCCACGGGGATTTCGTTGCGCCCCAGCGAGCGGCCGGTCTGCGGGTCCTTGAGCTCCTCGCCGAGATACACCGCTTGCCAGCGCTGCCCGGCTTGCAGCGATTCACCGCCCTGGCTCAGCACGACCTGGTCGCCCGTCAGCGAGACCACCGTCACCGGGAAGATCTCGCTCACGACGGCGCCGCCGATCTGCCCTGACAGGGAGCTCATCATTTTCGCCGCCATGTTGGCGCCGTCGATGACGCGCGGCATCGTGCTGGGGTCGGCGGAGGCGAGCCGGTGGTCGAAGCTGTCCGACATCACCACTTCGCCCGTTGCCGCGTTCAGCAGGCGCAGCGTGATGCGCGCGCCGCCCGAGTAGGACACCAGTTGCCGGTCGCTCATGCGCAGCTGACGCACGCTACGCAGGTATTCGAAGCGCTCGATGGTCGGGATCAGGATCAGATCGGTGGCCAGTTGCTGACCCAGACGTGCGCTGTCCTGCACGCGCACGTTGCCACTGTTGATGTGGTCGATCTCGGCTTGCATCTCGCTGCCGAACTCGCGGTCGAGCACGATGAAGCGCTTGGTCTGCGTCAGGATGTCGGACAGGCGTCCGCGCACCGCGCTGGCCACTTCGGCCGCATTCACCTGGTCGTCGCCCACCGCATAGCGGACGGCCGTCGTCTTCGGCATGGCGACCACGATCCTGGGCTGGCCCTGCTCGTCGGGCGCGCGGTACTGCGCCACGTCCACCCGCACGCGCACCTTCCAGTAGCTGCGCATCTTCCTGGTCTCGGTGTCCGAACTGAAGGAACTGGCACCGCGCTTCACATCGAGTTTGGCCTTCTCGCTGTAGGAGGCAGAGCCGGTATAGCGGTCCGAGGCCTGGGCGCTGTCCGCGCCGACGTTGATGCGGGCGTCTGCGCGATGGTCAACGTTGGCCTTGGCGTCGGTGGAAGCCGAGGCCGAGTAGCTGTAGCCGCCATCGCTGGCCCGAACCCGGGCGATGGTCTGCTCGTCGAGTTTGTCGATCTCTTCCTGGGACAGGATCTCAAAGCCCGTCACCGCCCCCTGGCTCGCGGCCAGCACCTTCTGCACGAAGGCCTCGGAACGCACCGAGCCCGCGGGCTGGCCGTTGACCGACATGTCCAGCCCTGCGCGCACGCTCTGCAGCTGGCCGGCAACGCGCACGCCGTTCACCTGCGCCACGGCCGACTGCAGGGCGGACAGCACGGCGAGTTCCTGCGTGCTGCCCACCGCTTCCACCTCGCGGCTGAGCTTCGTGACGCCGCCGAAGTCGGGGTTGCCGGCTTTGGCCGGTTCCTGCGTTGGCGCGCTCGCCACGGGCGCCGGGCTGGCCGCCTCCTGTCGGTCCTGCTTCTGACCACAAGCCGTCAGCAGTGCCACAGCCAGCGCAAGCGCACCGACTTCGAATCTCTCCATCACGAGGCCTCCTTCGGTTGATTGCGTTCCAGCAGGTTCAGATGACGCTGGTCGCTTCCGCGGGCACTTCCACGCCGTTAGTGCGCGCGAAGTCGATGGCCTGCTTGAGCGTCTCGGTCAGGTTGGTGACGTTGCTGGGCAGGTTCTTGGCGATATAGATGCCGCTTTGGAATTTGCCCATCTGCAGCGGCGAAACGCTGGACACGCCGGAGGCGAAGCCCTGGGCGTCCTTGCTCATGTCCATGTATTTCTTCACACCCATGGCCAGCGACAGCAGCCCCTGGGCATATTTCGTCTTGGCCTCGGCATCCTTCAGCGTGGCGCCTGCCTTCGAAGCCTCAGCGACCGTCGCGCTGGATGCGCTGATGGCTTTGTCCTGAGCCTCGATGTTCGAGCCCGAGAAGGAGTCCGACTTCGCGGCGGCATCGATCGATTCCGCCTTGACGCCCAGCGCGTCCGCCATGTGGACATTGGCCGTGAGCACGTTGTTGCCGGCGGCCACATAGGTGCGCACCAATGAGTCCTGCTGGGCACCCATGTTGGCGCTCGCGTTGTCGCTGGACGATTTACCGCCCATCAGGCCGCTCAGCGGATTGGCGAACTGGGCGGAACTCAGGGTCGGCACGGCCAGGGCAATGGCCGTGACGGCGAGGGCCAATGTCTTCTTCATGGATGAACCTTTCTTCTGGGTGGTGGTTGACGTACAGGGTTCGCCGCGAAGTACGGCGCTTCGGGAAACTCGGGGACGCGGGAGGGCGCGCTTCAGCGCAGGCCCATCGTGGTCATGCGGCTGGACAACTCTTGCGCCGCGTTGCTGGCGGCCAGCTTCAGCGCGCTGCTGCGGGCGTCCTCGTCGTTGGGGCCGACGCCGGCATAGGACACCGGACCGACGGCGACGCGGGTGCGCGGGATAGGCTTGGTCACGTCCCACACCTTGGCGTTGACGGTGACCGAGACGCGCATCAGGCCCGTTTGCGGATCCTTGGCCGGCAGGCCCACGTCCAGTGTGCCCAGGGCGACGAGAGGAATCTGCGCTTCCTTCAGGCCCGCGGCGACGGCGCGCAGCGTCTTGGGCTGCAGGTCGTTGCCGGACTTGTAGTCGTTCTCGATGTCCGCGACCTTGAACTTGTCGGTCTCGACCATGGCGCTTTCGATCACGTCGTAGCCAGCCTGCGAAAACTGCGCGACGAACACCTGGTTCAGGTTGGCGCTGGGCATCACGCGCCAGGTCGATTCACTGGCCCGGCTGACGGTGCTGCCACCGGTCTCGGATGTCCTGGTGGATTTCGCGGCGATGTCCGTCCCTTGGGTCTCGGTGCGCGACGAAGAACCGTGCGTGCTGACCTGCGAGCGCTGGATCGACTCGCCCTCGCTGCTCTTTTCCGTCACGGCGTTGCTGTCCTTCTGCGCCACCGACAACGAAGCCGAGCGGTCTTCGCGCTTGAAGACGCGATCATCGAACTTCTTCGTCGAATCCACCTGGCGCGACACGAACACGAAGCTCAGCGCCGACTTCTCGCTGTCGGCTGCTTGGACGACGGCGGACTTGGCCTGCACCGCATTGCGCAGGTTCGCCACGTTGAGCGACACGCGGACCGTGGTGGTGTACTGATAGTCCTTGTTGTCGTCCTTCTCCGCGATCACCGTGGATTCGAGGATGTAGCGCCCCGGCTCCTGCAGCACCTTGCTGCGGATGGCGTCGAAGTTGGCCGACTCGGACTGCCCAGCCTCGGCGTAATACGCCTCGATGGCTTTCAACTCGGCCTCCTGCCGCGCCTTCTGCTTCACCGTGGCGGGCGCTTCCTTGCGGTCGAAGGTGCCGATCGACTCCTTGTAGTTCACGGTGTACTGGCCGCGCGCCTGCTGGACCTGCGCACCTGCCTGCAAGGCACAAGCGGCCGTCAGCAGGCTGATGATGGTTTTAGCTACTTGCATTGCTGGATCAACTCCCGGGCTTGAACAATCTGTTGGTCGATGTCTTTGGCAGCCGCTGCGCTCTTGAGCCACTTCTCGTCGCCTTTGCCGCCCATCAGCTGCGCCGTCTTCACGAACAAGCCGTTCACCGCGTCGTAGTAGTGCCGGAAGTCATCCACGACCTGCTGGCTCGCAGGGATGACGCGGCCTTCGCCGTTCTTCAAAGCGGTGTTGAATTTGTCGCCCAGCGCGTCCTTGATGCGCATCTGCGCGTAGGCGCCATAGACGAAGCTGGCGGCGCCGCCCTGCACCTCGCTGACCTTGACCTTCTTGAAACCCGTCAGGTCGACACTGATTTCGTAGTCGGGCTGCGGCAGCTTCAGCTCGAAGACCGTGCCGTCGGAGATGCGCATCGACATCACGTTGCCGAGGGCATAACCCTTGGCATAGGGCACGATCGGCACGCCGGCGCGAGTCGAGATCGCTTCGCCGACCAGATCGGCTGCCCAGGTTTCTGCCGCGCTGGGCTCGGATTTGAGGTAAGGCGGCAGCGTTTCCAGCGCTTCCGGCGTGATGCGCACGCCAGTGACCTGCAGGTACCGGGGCACGTGGGCCGGAATCTCGGCCTGAGCCACGTTGGCAGCAAAGCGCGCCAGCAGGCCGGGCTTGCCGTCAACGCCCTGATAAACCAGCTTCACACGAGCGAGGATTTCCTCGGGCTGCGGCGCGTGGTCCAGCGCGTCGATGTAGGCAAAGCTGACGGGGTAGGTGCGCACCACGTTCATCGACTTGAAGTCGAAGAACATGGTCTGCCCACGGATCAGCACCGTGAGTTTGTGTATCGGTCCGAACGACTCGGCGGAAACCGTCTCCGAGCCAATGACCAGCGCTGCAGCGAGCGCCTGGGTCTTTCCCTTCAGCTCATCGAGTTGCGGGACGATGCGCAGCTGGGGGGGGGGTAGATTGCACGGAGTTATTCGTGCTCAGCATGCGCAGCAGTTGCTGGCCGATCGAGGTTCCCGCCGCCTTCTGCTCGGCTTCATAGCGCCGCGAGTACGGGAAGCGCTTGTCGAGCGTGTCGGCCGAACCCGAGTAGGCCAGACCCGCCAACGCGACATCCACCTGCGGTTGTGCCTGCGCCGGCTGGCTGCAGGTCAGCCAAACCACCAGCAGGCCGATCAGTGGCCTGACGGGTTGCGTCCACCGCGGCGGTGCGTGATGACGGCGTGATGGGTTCGTCTGCATGGCCGTTGTGATTGCGTTGCGCGGCACTATCGGATGCTGCCCCACTGGGGATTCCCCGATAAGCGCTGGGATCGTTTACCAGTTTTCTTACGGGTGCTATCGGCTGCGCTGCGTCCGCGCTTGAGGCGCGGGCCGGCGGTTGTGAATTCCCGTCGAGTGCATTCCGGCACAAGTACGCAGCGCGTGGTGGAAGCCGCCGAAGACGGCCCGCCGCCGCGATGTCGGCCGCGCCGATGCGGGCGCATCTGCGGCCACGCGTGTTGACGTCGACCGAAGATTGACCAGCAAAGTCGGGTGATGCCGACCGAAAACTGACCAGGGTGTTCAACCTACCCTGCTGCTTTTTTGTGCAGCGGGGAAGAAGGAGTGATCACCATGGCCATGATGGGCAAGATTCGCGCGATGCACTTGCGGCAGGGGAAGTCGATCAGCGAGATTGCGAGGCTGACGAGTCTGTCGCGCAACACGATCAAGAAGTGGCTGAAGGCGCCACAGGGTGCCGAGCCGAAGTACCGGCGTCGGGAGATGCCGACGAAGCTGGCGCCGTTCGCCGAGGCGCTGCAGAAGGCGCTCAAGGCCGACGGGCACCGTCCCAGGCACGAGCGACGCACGGCGCGGGCGCTGCATGTGGAGCTGCAGGCTCTGGGCTACGAGGGCGGCTACACGCGGTTGACCGACTACCTGCGGGCTTGGCGCGACGAGCAGGGCAAGGTCAGCGCCACCAGCGCGTTCGTGCCGCTGAGCTTCGAGATGGGCGACGCGTTCCAGTTCGACTGGAGCGAGGAAGGCTTGGTCATCGGCGGCATCTACCGCCGGCTGCAGCTGGCGCACCTGAAGCTGTGCGCCTCGCGTGCATTCTGGCTGGTGGCCTACCCCACGCAGGGCCACGAGATGCTGTTCGATGCGCACACCCGGTCGTTCGCGGCGTTGGGCGGCGTGCCGCGACGGGGGATCTACGACTTGCATGTTGACCGCGGTGGACAAGGTCAAGAAGGGCAAGGGTCGTGTCGTCAACGCGCGCTTCGCCGCGATGAGCGCGCACTACCTGTTCGATGCCGACTTGCAGCAACGTCGCCTCGGGCTGGGAGAAGGGCCGGGTGGAGAAGCACGTGCAGGACAGCCGCCGGCGCGTGTGGATCGAGGCCGCCCGCCAGCGCTTCGGCTCCTTCGACGAACTCAACGCCTGGCTGGCAGTCCGGTGCCGGGCGCTGTGGCAGGAGATCCGTCACCCCGAGCATGGTCAGTTCAGCGTGGCCGAGATGCTCGAGCACGAACTGCCGCAGCTCATGCCCATGCCCGAGCCCTTCGACGGCTACGTGGAGAACCCGGCGCGGGTGTCCAGCACCTGCTTGGTGACGGTGCTGCGCAACCGCTACTCGGTGCCGTGCGAGCTGGCCGGGCACATGGTCTCGACACGGCTGTACCCGAACCGGGTGGTCGTGGCGGCCGACGACAAGATCGTCGCCAGCCATGCGCGCCTGAGCGACCGAGGCCAGACCAGCTATGACTGGCAGCACTACATCCCGCTGGTGCAGCGCAAGCCCGGCGTGCTGCGCAACGGCGCGCCCTTCGCCGACCTGCCCGCGCCGCTGCTGGGCCTGCAACAGGCCCTGCTGCGCCGCCCTGGCGGCGACCGCGTGATGGCGCAGGTGCTGGCCGCGGTGCCCACCGCCGGCCTGGACGCGGTGCTCGTGGCCGCCGAACTGGTGCTGGACAGCGGCGCCGTCAACGCCGAGCATGTGCTCAACGTCATCGGGCGACTCAATGCGAGTGCGCCGCCGGATCAGGTGGAGACCGCGCTGAGGCTGAACGAGGCGCCGCGTGCCGACACCGACCGTTACGACCGTCTGCGCGACCAGGCCAGCCAGGATGTGGGCCAGGAGGTGGACCATGCGTGACGTGAGCACCGAACTCAAGGCGCTGCGGCTGCATGGCATGGCCGGCGCCTGGGTCGATCTCGTTGCCCAGGGCGGCGGCGTCGGCGTGGACAGCTCGCGCTGGCTGATCGAGCACCTGCTGCAGGCCGAGACCACCGACAGAGCGATGCGCTCGGTGAGCTACCAGATGAGTGCCGCGCGCTTCCCTGCACACCGCGACCTGGCCGGCTTCGACTTCGAGGCCTCCAAGATCGAACGCAGGCTGATCGACCAGCTGGCCGATCTGTCGTTCACCGAGGCGGCGCACAACGCGGTGTTCATCGGCGGGCCGGGTACTGGGAAGACGCATCTGTGCACGGCGCTTGGCGTAGCCGGCATCACACGACACGGCAAGCGCGTGAGGTTCTACTCGACGGTGGACCTGGTCAACGCGCTGGAGCGCGAGAAGGCCGAAGGCAAGGCAGGACGGATGGCGGCGAACCTGATGCGCATGGACGCGGTCATCCTCGACGAACTGGCTACCTGCCGTTCAGCCAGGCCGGAGGGGCGTTGCTGTTCCACCTGCTGAGCAAGCTCTACGAGCGCACCAGCGTGATGATCACCACCAACCTGACCTTCGGCGAGTGGGCCGCCGTCTTCGGCGACGCGAAGATGACCACCGCGCTGCTGGACCGGCTCACGCACCACTGCCGCATTGTGGAGACGGGCAACGAGAGCTACCGCTTCCGGCACTCCAGCGCCACCGCCAAGACGCGCATCAGGGCGCGCGAGCAGGCACGACGGGCCAAGCCGGCACCGGACGCTGACCCGTTCTGACCGGCCGCCGCGCGGGGCAAGCCGCTACGGGCTACGCCCTGCGCGGCTTGCCTGAACGTCAGGTTTATGGCGGTCAGCGTGAGTGCGTCTCGCCCGGGCGAGCGACAGCAACCGCTGCGTCTCAGACATCACCGCCGAGGTGGATGAGGAGTACCCTTCTCCGTTGACGGGCAGATCCCAACCGCTGTTTGTAAAGTCTGACGCCCGTGTTTACGACTGTGTTTTCCGAGCCCGTGGTCTTTTGGCCCTGTCCGACGCCCTGGCGTTTTCGACTTCTCGGCCTCATGTGGCCGAATCGCCACGCCAAGTAGCTAGGCTTCTCGCGGGGTGCTGTTTACGATTCTTTTTGGCCGGAACACCAGCAGCGCAAGCGGCTGCAGCCGCCGGGGTGCGGCGTCGCCCTGCCGGCGCGTCAGCGCGCGTGCGGGCTGACGTAGTCGCCGACCTTGGTGCGAAAGGCGACGTTCATCCGGTTCCAGCCGTTGATGGCGATGATCGCCAGCGTCAGGTCGACCAGCGCCTTCTCGTCGAACTGCGCACGCGCCTGCGCGTAGACCTCGTCCGAGACATCGTGCGTCGCGGCGATGTTCGTCACCGCTTCGGTCCACGCCAGCGCGGCGCGCTCGCGCTCGGTGTAGCACGGCGCTTCGCGCCACACCGGCAGCAGGTACAGGCGCTGCTCGGTCTCGCCGCGGGCGCGGGCGTCCTTGGTGTGCATGTCCAGGCACCAGGCGCAGCCGTTGATCTGCGAGGCGCGCGACTTCACGAGCTCGAGCAGCGATGCCTCGAGGCCGCTGTTGTGGACCTGCTGCTCGGTGTGCAGCATCGCCTTGAACGCTTCGGGCGATGCCTGCTGGTAGCTCAACCGTTGTTCCATCGGGTTTGTCCTTCGGGGTGATCAGGAAGGCAGGAAAAGGCGCTGCAGGTCCGGGTAGCCGAACGCGGCGTCGAGATGATCGAAGCGGCCTTCGTCGCGCAGCCGCAGCGCCGCCTCGCGCGCGCACGACAGAGCCAGCGCGGCCAGCCGCGTCGCGGTGCTGATGCGCGCCACGCCCAGGCGCGCCAGTTCGGCGACACCGGGCAGCCCGGCACGGGCGCCGACGTTGACCGGCGCATCGAGCGCCGCACACAGGCGGGCAATCACCGCGGCGTCGGCCAGCGCAATCGGATAGACGCAGTCGGCGCCGGCCGCGAGATAGGCGCGTGTGCGGCGCAGCGTCTCTGCGACGCGCTCTTCGGTGCTGCCGCCGAATCCGACCATGAAGGTGTCGACGCGCGCATTGATGACGATCGGCACGCCGCCTTCGCGCGCCGCGTCACGCGCCGCGGCGATGCGCTGCGCCGCGTCGCCACTGTCGCGCAGGCGTGCGTGCTCGATGCCGTCCTCGAGGTTGATGCCCGCCGCGCCGGCGTCGATCACCTCGCGCACGCTGGCGGCGACTTCGGCGGGCGAGCCGCCGTAGCCGGCCTCGAAGTCGACGCTCACCGGCACCGAGGTCACGCGAACGATGCGCCGCACCGCCGCCGTGACCTCGGCCAGCGGTGCCTGTTCGCCGTCGGCGTAACCCAGCGACCAGGCGATGCCGCCGCTGGTGGTGGCGATCGCGTCGAAGCCCAGGTCCTCGAACATCCGGGCGCTGCCGGCATCCCAGGCGTTGGGAAGCAGCAACGGCTTGCGACGATCGTGCAGCGCGCGAAAGCGTTGTGCGCGTTCGATCTGGGTCGGCTTGTCCATCGTCTGTCCGTGTCGAATCGGTCTGTGGTCGAACGCGCCGGGCGGGCGCTGGCGCGCCGCTACCGGCTCATCGCTCGATCCATTGCCGCAGCTCGATCGAGTTGCCGTCCGGGTCGCGGATCTCGGCGCGGGCGTAACTCGGGCGAACCACCGGCCCCCAGGTGCACTCGACGCCCTTGTGCTTCAGCGCATCGAGCGCAGCCTGCATGTCGTCGACCTCGAGCGCCATCATCCGGTAGCCCAGGCGCTCGCCTTCGGCGCGCGGTGCCGGCGCGGCTTCGGTCCAGGTCATCAGCTCGAGCGTCGTGCCGCCGAGGTCGAGGTAGACGATCTTCAATCCACCGGGCACCGACAGGCGCGAGCGAATGCTGAAGCCGAGCACCTCGGTGTAGAAGCCAAGCGCGCGGTCCTCGTCGGCGGTGACGAGTTCGATGTGATCGATGCGCTTGAACACGAGGGCTCTTCTGTGGCCGCGGCGCGCGATGCTCGGAAGCCGGTGCGGTGCCTGCAAGACCTGCGGGGCATCATAGCGCCGCAGACCCGCCACGCTTTGCACCCCTGACGCCGGGGCAGGTATGCGGCCTGCAAGCGGGTCGCCCGCCCGCGCAGCCAGGGTCGCGGCCGGGCTGCGCAGCCCGCCTCAGCGCTCCGTCGCCGCGCCGTCCGTCGCCGCCTCGATGCTTTGCGGAAAACGGCGCGGGATCAGCAGCACCGCGAGCAGCGTCAGCGCCGCGACGACCGCCAGCCCGGCGTAGACCTGATGCGTCGCATCGAAGATCGCCAGGCGCAGGTATTGGTCGGCCGCCGCGGGCAGCGCCTGGTGATGCAGATCCCGGATGACGGCGTCGATGTCGCGCGGCAACTCGCTGCGCAGCGCCGCCGGTGCGCCGGCCAACGACTGGCCGATCGAACGGTTGAAGATCGCGCCGCACAGCGCCGCGCCGAGGCTTTGGCCAAGGTAGCGCGAGAAGATGTTCGCGCCGGTAACGACGCCGCGGCCCTGCCAGGCCACGATGTCCTGCACACCGACGAGCAGCGGCGTGGACAGCAGCCCGAAGCCGGCGCCGAGCACGACCTGGCTGAGCACCGTCCAGCCGATCGGCGCCGCCGCCGGCAGCGCGAGAAAGCCCACCGCCGCGCCAACGATCAGCACCGCGCCGGCAAGCGCCGTGTCGCGATAGCCGATGCGCAGGTACAGGTGCGGCGATAGCGCCGAAGCGGCCGGCCAGCCCAGGCTCATGCTGGCCAGAACGAAGCCGGCAGCGATCGCCCCGAGCCCGTGGACCGACTGGCCGAACACCGGCAGGTAGGTGCTCGGGCCCATCATCACCAGGCCCATGCCGATCATGCTCAGGTTGCTGCCGACGAGCACCGGATGGCGCCACAGCCAGCGCGGCTGGATCGGCTCGGCCGCACGGCGCTCGACCGCGGCGAGCGCGAAGGCAGATGCGATCGCGAGCGCGAAGGCGGCGAGGCTCGGCGCCGACCGCCACGGCCAGGCGCGCCCGCCTTGCAGCAGCGCGAAGATCAACGCGGCGCCGGCCAGCAGCAGCAAGCCGGCGCCCGTGTAGTCGATGCGATGGCGCTGCCGCGGCGGCGTCTCGTGGACGAAGCGCACGATCAGCGCGAGTGCGATCGCGCCGATCGGCAGGTTGATCAGGAACACCCAGCGCCACGACGCGTACTCGGCGAAGGCGCCGCCGAGCGCGGGCCCGACGACCGCCGCGACCGCCCACACGCTCGACAACCAGCCCTGGACGCGGCCGCGTTCGCGCGGCGAATACAGGTCGCCGGCCAGCGTGTTGACGGTCGCCATGATCGAGCCGGCGCCCAGCCCCTGCAGGCCGCGAAAGACGATCAGCGCGACCATGTTCCACGCCAGCGCTGAAGCGGCCGAGCCGGCGAGGAAGATCAGCGTGCCAGCGACCAGCACCGGCTTGCGCCCGAAGGTGTCGGCCAGCTTGCCGTAGACCGGAATCGTCACCGTCTGCGCCAGCAGGTAGATCGAGAACACCCAGCTGAACAGCGCGAAGCCGCCGAGGTCGGAGACGATCTGCGGAATCGCGGTCGAGACGATGGTGATGTCCATCGCCGCGAGCATCATCGTCGTCATCAGCGCGGCGAGGATCCAGCGGCGGCGTTGCGGATCGGGATGCGGACTCATCGGCGGCCATCGTACGGCCGCGGGTCGCGCAGGCCGCCGTTGGCGGCGCTGGGCGCAGCGCACCGCGGCCATCGCACCGCGGCCCGCTCACGGCGCGCCGGTGGACCAAGATCGGCGCGGCTTGTCCTCTAAGATGCGCTGTCCTTCGTCCAGGAGCGCGACATGCCCGAGTTCACCACCTTGCTGTCCGGCTACTCCTTCCTCGAGGGCCCGCGCTGGCACGACGGCCGCCTGTGGCTGTCGGACTTCTACACCCATCAGGTGATCGCCTGCGACCCGAACGGCAAGGTCGAGAAGATCGCCGACGTGCCCGGCCAGCCCTCGGGCCTGGGCTGGCTGCCCGACGGCCGGTTGCTCATCGTCTCGATGCTTGACCGCAAGCTGCTGCGGCGCGAGCCCGATGGCCGCCTGGTCACGCACGCCGACCTGTCGCGGATCGCCACCGGCCACTGCAACGACATGGCGGTCGACGCGCAAGGGCGCGCCTGGGTCGGCCACTTCGGCTTCGACCTGATGGGCGCAGCGCCGATCCGCACCGCCAGCCTGATCCGCGTCGATCCAGACGGGCGCGCGACCGAGGTCGCGCACGATCTGCACTTCCCCAACGCCGTCATGCCCACGCCCGACGGCAAGACGCTCATCGTCAACGAGACCCTGGGCAACCGGGTGACGGCCTTCGACATCGGCGCCGACGGCAGCCTGGGTCCGCGCCGCGACTGGGCGGTGCTGGGCCCGCTGGTCGACAGCCCCGACATCAATCAGCGCATCGCCGGCGGCAAGGCGGCGCCCGACGGCGGCGTGCTGGACGCCGAGGGCGCAATCTGGCTGTCCGACGCCATCGGCAACCGCGCGCTGCGCGTGGCCGAAGGCGGGCGCGTGTTGCAGACGGTGTCCACCGGCACCATCGGCACTTACGCCTGCACGCTGGGCGGCGCCGACGGGCGCACGCTGTTCCTGTGCGTGGCGCCCGACTTCTACGAGCACAACCGCCAGGCCGCGCGCGAGGCGCAGGTCTGGAGCACGCGGGTCGAGGTGCCCGGCGTGGGCTTTTGATCTTCGGGTGCTTGCGGCGCCGCGCGCCCTGCGCGTGCGGATGGACGCGAAGCTCGCTTGCCCGTACGGCGCGCCTTGGGGTGCGCAGCCGAGCCCGAGGGTGAAATCGTCGCCGCCGTGCCGGACCGGCAGGCGCAGGTCTTGGCCGCGACGCGGGCGGCCTGCTCGCGCACGCCGTTTGTGGCCCTTCGTCAGCCGGCCACCCTGACCACCGTGCGCCCCTTGGCGCGCCCTTGCACGAAGTCATCGAAAGCACCCGGCAGTTCATCGAAGCCGATGGTGCGGGTGATCGCCGCAAGGTGGCGCGGCTTCAGGTCGGTGGCCAGCCGGTGCCACACCCGCTGGCGCGTGGGCAGTTGCATGTAGCCCGAGTCGATGCCCAGCAGGCTGACGCCGCGCAGGATGAACGGGAACACGGTGGTGTCGAGCTTCATGCTCGCCGCGTTGCCGATGCTGGCCACCGTGCCGGCCTGCTTCATCGTCGCCAGCAGCCAGTGCAGGATCGGCCCGCCGACGTTGTCCACCGCGCCGGCCCAGCGGCTGGCTTCGAGCGGGCGCACCTTGGCCAGCTCGAGCGACGACGTGAGCATCACCTCGGCGGCGCCGAGCTGGCGCAGCTGGTCGGCCTGCTCCGCCTTGCCGGTCAGCGCCACGGTGTGGTAGCCCAGCGCCGACAGCATGTCCACCGCCAGGCCGCCGACGCCGCCCGACGCGCCGGTGACGATCACCGGGCCGTTGGCCGGGGCCAGGCCGTTCTCTTCCATGCGCACGATGCCCAGGGCCGCAGTGAAGCCCGCGGTGCCCAAGGCCATGGCTTCGAAGGGCGTCAGCGCGGCGGGCAGGGCGATCACCCACTTTGCCGGGATGCGCGCGCACTGCGCGTAGCCGCCGTGGTGCGACACGCCGATGTCGAAGCTGGTGGCGATCACCTTGTCCCCGGGCTGAAAGCGCGGGTCGCTGCTTTGCACGACCTCGCCGACCAGGTCGATGCCGCCCACGCACGGGAAGCGGCGGATGATCTTGCCCGCCCCGGTGGCCGCGAGCGCGTCCTTGTAGTTGATGCTCGAGTACTGCACGCGGATCAGCAACTCGCCGGGGTCGAGTTGCTCCGCGCTCATCGTGGTCATCGAGCCGCGGACCTGGCCGTCGGCGGTCTTGTCGATTAGGAAGGCTTTGAAACTGTCTTGCGGCATCGCTGGCCCCTTGTTGCGGTGCTTGCGGTGGTTGCGGTGGTTGCGGTGGAATAGTTCGCCCACCGATCAAGCCGGTGCGTGCAGTGTGCCGGCTACTGGGCGGCGAGGTTCGAGCGGCTGCCGCGCAGCACGAACTTCTGGATCTTGCCGGTTGCGGTCTTGGGCAGTTCGTGGACGAAGTGAAAGGCACTGGGCACCTTGAAGCCGGCCAGGTGCTCGCGCGCGAAGGCCTTCATCTCCTCGGCGGTCGCGGTCTTGCCGGCGTTGAGCACGATGAAGGCGTTCGGCGACTCGCCCCACTTCTCGTGCGGCATGCCGACCACCGCGACTTCCAGCACCGCCGGGTGGCGCAGCAAGACGCTTTCGAGCTCGATCGACGAGATGTTCTCGCCGCCGGAGATGATCACGTCCTTGAAGCGGTCGCGGATCTCGACGTAGCCGCTGGGGTGCACCACCGCGGCGTCGCCAGAGTGGAACCAGCCGCCGGCGAAGGCCTTGGCGGTGGCGTCCGGATCGTTGTAGTAGCCCTGCATCACCACGTTGCCGCGCGCCACGATCTCGCCGAGCGTGTTGCCGTCGTGCGGCACCGGCACCATGTGCTCGTCCACCACCTCGAGCTCGCCCGAGGTGATCAGCTCCACGCCCTGCTGCGCCTTGATCTTCGCGCGGCTTGCCGGATCGAGTTCGGCGTGCTCGGGCAGCGGCTCGCAGATCGAGATGAACGGCGCGGTCTCGGTCAGGCCGTAGACCTGCGTGATCTCCCAGCCGAGCTCGCCCTCGACGCGCTCGATGGTCGCCGCCGCCGGCGGTGCGCCCGCGGTGAACAGCTTCACGCCCCGGCGCAGCGCCTTGCGCTGCTCCTGCGGGCCGTTGGCGATGGCGATCAGCACGGTCGGCGCCGCGCACAGGTGGGTGATCTGCTCGTGGTTGATGGTCTCGTAGATCGCCAGCGGCTCGACCTTGGGCAGGCACACATGCGTGCCGCCGGCCGCGGTGACCGTCCAGGTGAAGGTCCAGCCGTTGGCGTGGAACATCGGCAGCGTCCACAGGTAGCGCGCCGCGGGCGTCATCGGCCAGTGCGCCAGCGTGCCCACCGTGTTCACCCAGGCGTTGCGGTGCGTGATCATTACGCCCTTGGGTTTGGAGGTGGTGCCGCTGGTGTAGTTGATCGACAGCAGATCGCCCTCGGCAATCCCGGGCCGCTCGAACTTCGGGCTCGCAGCGGCCAGCAGCTTCTCGTAGTCCAGCCAGCCTTCCTTCGCGCCGCCCAGGCCCACGAAGTGCTGCACCGTGTTCATCCGAGCGCGCACGCTGTCCACCAGCGCGAAGTAGTCCGGGTGCACGCACAGCACCTTGGCCCCGCTGTGGTTGGCCATGTACAAGAAATCGTCCGCGGTGAGGCGGTAGTTCATCGGCACGGTCACCGCGCCCAGTTGCGGCCCGGCGTAGTACTGCTCGAGGTTCTCGTGGCTGTTCGGCGCGATCAGGCCGACGCGGTCGCCCTTGCCCACGCCCAGCGCGGCCAGCGCGTTCGAGCCGCGGTCGCAGCGCTCGCCGAACTGCGCGTAGGTCCAGCGCTGCTTGCCGTCCACCACCGCTTCTCGGTTCGGGTGCAGCTTGCGGGCGCGGCGAAAGAAGTCCATCGGGGTCAGTGGTGTTTCCATGTTCGGTCTCCTGCTGGGGGGTCAATTGCCTCGAACCGTGGCGCGAGCGCCTTGCGCGCACCGCGCCGCGGCCTGGCGTGCGATGCACACCCCGCCGACTCGAACACGACGAAGCCCGCAGTCGCCGCCGCGCCTTGCGCGACCGGGCTCACCGTCTCGTCGTTCGGCACGCTGGCGTGCGGGCCGTGGCCGTCGTCGAGGATCATGCGGATGAGCTTCAAGCATGGCTGCCAAGGCCGGGTCGGGGCATCGACGCCGCCGTCGGGTGGTGCGACCGGGAACTCTACGACTTTCCTGCGCTGGGTAGCGGCCGGCAGGAGCACGCGGGGCCGCAGTGCCGCAGGCCGAACACCGGGGGCAACCGGTGCGCGCGGTGGCCACGACAACCGTCCGCGCCACGCCAAGTAGACTGACCGCCCCCCTTGCACGCCGGCCATGACCACTGCCATCCTGAGTGCGCTCGCCGAAGAACAGCACGGCCTGATCGAGCGGGTCCACCATCCGCGTGAAGTCCGCCGCGCCGGCCGCAGCTTCTGGCTCGGCGAACTCCACGGCCAGCCGGTCGTGCTCGGCCTGTCGCGCATCGGCAAGGTTGCCGCTGCCACCACGGCCACCACCGTGATCGAAGCCTTCGGCGCCCGGCGCCTGGTCTTCACCGGCGTGGCCGGCGGTGTCGGCCCCGGCGTTCGGGTGGGCGATGTGGTCGTGGCCGACGCATTCGTCCAGCACGACATGGACGCCTCGCCGCTGTTCCCGCGCTACCAGGTTCCGCTTTACGACAGCACGCGCTTCGCCTGCGACCGCGCCCTGAGCAACGCCTTGCTGGCCGCCAGCCGCACCGGCCTGCAAAGGCTGGGCCTGACGGCGGCGATCCACCACGGCCTGATCGCCAGCGGCGACCGCTTCATCTGCGCCGCCAGCCAAGCGCGCGAGCTGCACCTGGCGCTGGGCGCGGCCGGGCACGCCCCGTTGGCGGTGGAGATGGAAGGCGCCGCCGTGGCCCAGGTCTGCCACGACTACGGCGTTGCCTTTGCCGCCACGCGCACCATCTCGGATCGCGCCGACGACAGCGCGCATGTGGCCTTTCCGAAGTTCATCAGCGAGGTCGCCAGCCGCTACGCGCTCGCGATCATCGACGCGTTCATGCACGCGCTGCGCGACAGCGGCACCCGAAGCGGCGACGCCGCCTGATCTGGGTTCGCGATCAATGACGCAGGAAACGAGAGGCCGCTATCGGCGCGTTGCCGAAGATGCGGCATCGCGCGCCGAACGCTCAAAGCGGCCAGACGCCGCAGCGGGCCGAAGTCTGCTTGCGCTCGTCGGCATTTCAGGCGCCATGTCGTTGGCATCGAGGATCGGTTCGCGCCGATTCGCGCCGAGTCGCGGTTCTTGTGAGAGTGATACAGAAATCTGTATCATGCCTGCATGAAAACCACCTTGAACCTCAACGATCAGCTTCTGGCCGATGCCAAGGCGCTTGCGGCCCAGCAGCGCACGAGCCTGACGCGCTTGATCGAGGAAGGTCTGCAACTGCGACTTCGCGCGAAAGCGGATTGCGCCCAGCGAGTGCCGCTTCGTCTGCCTGTGTTCAAGGGTCGCGGCGGGCTGGTGAAGGGTGTGAACCCGCTGAGCAACAAGGCGCTGCTCGAGGCGCTGGGCGATGACGCCTGACATCAACGTGCTGGTCGCCGCTTCGCGTAGCGACCACCCCCATCACGCCGTGGCGCGCGACTGGCTTGAAAGGGCGGTCGACACCTCGGGGTCGGGAGTAGCCTTGACGCTGTTGCCCATGGTGCTGGCCAGTTTCCTGCGGCTTGTCACCAGCGCGAAGGTCTTCAAGCTCGCCACCCCGACCGAAGACGCCGTGGCGTTCGTCGACGCGCTGCTGGCCTCGCCGGGTGTCGAGCTTGCACCCCTGGGCCCGGAGTGGCCGAAGCTGCGGCAGCTGTGTATCGGCAAACACTTGAGCGGCAACGATGTGCCTGATGCGTGGTTGTCGGCAGCCGTGGTGCACCTCGGGGAGCACCTCGCAACCTTCGATCGCGACTTCAGGAAGCTGCTCGCGCGCGGCCAGTTCACGTTGCTTGCACCTGCATAGAGGCAACGACCGCTTGCCCGAGACGAAGCACCCGCTCTGCGGCCCGCTGTCGTGAGGGTCGGATGCTGCCGAAAGGACGGCGCGCGGCACTGACCCCGCTGACGCCGACGGCCGGCACAGCGCCGCCATCACCCCTTCACGCACACCACCTGCGTCAAGGTGTGCACCACCTCGACCAGGTCGCGCTGCGCCTGCATCACCGCGTCGATGTCCTTGTAGGCCGCGGGCGTTTCGTCGATCACGTCCTTGTCCTTGCGGCATTCGACGCCCGCGGTGGCGGCGCGGTGGTCGGCCAGCGTGAAGCGGCGCTTGGCCTCGCCTCGGCTCATCACGCGCCCCGCGCCGTGCGAGCAGGACTCGAACGACTCCGCGTTGCCCTTGCCGCGCACGATGTAGCTGCGTGCGCCCATGCTGCCGGGGATGATGCCCAGCTGCCCGGCCCTCGCGCTCACCGCGCCCTTGCGCGTGACGTACACGTCGGCGCCGAAGTGGTGTTCCTTGCTCACGTAGTTGTGGTGGCAGTTCACCGCCTCGATGTGGCTGTGGAAGTTCTTGCGGATCACCGTCTTCGCGGCGTCGATCACCTGCTTCATCATCAGCTCGCGGTTGATGGCAGCGAACTGCTGCGCCCAGCCCACCGCGCGCACGTAGTCGCCGAAGTGGCGGCTGCCTTCCTCGAAGTAGGCCAGGTCGCGGTCGGGCAGGCTCGCCTGCTGGCGCATCGCGTCCTGCTTGGCCAGCTCGATGAACATCGTGCCGATGAAGTTGCCCACGCCGCGCGAGCCCGAGTGCAGCATGAACCACACGCCGCCCGCTTCGTCCAGGCAGACCTCGATGAAGTGGTTGCCGCCGCCCAGCGTGCCCAGGTGCTGGATGTGGTTGGTCTTTTCAAGCCTGGGGTAATCGCGGCACAACTCGGCGAAGCGCGGCTGCAGTCGCGCCCAGGCGGTGGTCACCGCGCCCGGCGGCTTTTGCCAGGCACCGGGGTCGCGGCTGCCCGGCTGGCGGCCGTGCGGCACCGCACGCTCGATCGCCGCGCGCAGCGGGCCCAGGTTGTCGGGCAGGTCTGCAGCCGTCAGCGTGGTCTTGCAGGCCATCATGCCGCAGCCGATGTCCACGCCCACCGCGGCCGGGATGATGGCTCGGATCGTCGGGATCACCGAGCCGACGGTGGCGCCGATGCCGAAGTGCACGTCGGGCATCGCGGCGATGTGGCGGAACACGATCGGCAAGCGCGCGGCATTGCTGAGCTGGCGCTTGGCCTGGTCCTCGACCGGCACGCCGCGCGTCCACATCTTCAGCGGCACGCCGCCGGGGACGTCTTCGTGGATCGGGCCGGGGATGTCGCCGCTCATGCGGTGGTCTCGCGCGCGCGCCTGGCGCGGCCGCGCCGCGTTGCGGGCGGCTGGGCATGGCGCTGGGCGCGCAGGCGGGCCAGCAGCGTGCCGGCGGGTTCGCCGTTCGGATCCTGCGCCACCAGTTCGCCGCGGAAGGCCTTGGCGAGCAGCGCCGAGGTCAGCCGCTCGACCCGGGCGCGCGCGGCGGCGCGGCGGGCTGCGATGGCGTCGGCGAGGGCGAAGAGGGAAGCGACCTTCACCACGAGGCACTGCTGAACTTCGGTCGGAGGCAGTCTGAAAAGGATCGCCTCGAGGTCCGGTTGCGATACCTTCCAAATCCCGGCGGTCGTCTTCGCTGCATGCCCGATCTGCCGCCGAACGAGCCGGCTTGCCCAGTCTGTCCTTCCATAGTGGCTTTGACGTTGCGCCAGTCCAATAACGAGGAAAACAGCCAAGCCCGTTGACTCAGCGGGAAGTCCCTGTAGAGGGGTTAGGGCGCTTCGCCTGTGCCGATGATTGCCGCGACGAATTCGTATAGCCTGTTCGCCAACTCCTCTTCGCTTTCCCACACGATGTGGTTGTACTGCCGCGTATCGAAGTGGACGTTCTGGAGGTCATCCTTTCGCACCGTCCAGAAGACGGGGAGACCCAATCCAAGCGCATAGCCCGCCTCGAAGTACACACCTGGGCGCTGTTGAGTAACGTCGGCCACCAAGAATCGCGAGTTCTTGATCTCAGTGATGATCTTCGCGTCTATGCGATCAAGGTGAGGTTCAGCGTCAATCCGGTAGGGTTGAAAAGCCGCGCGACGGATGGCCGGGCGAATGCCATTGAGCCAGGCGGAGGTGAGCTCCGGCGCGAAGGACATCGCCACGAACACTTGGTTCCGAAGTGACGCAGGTTTGGCTGTCTCCTCGAGCAACAGCCAGCCAGCTGGGGTTACGGTTAGGTCAAGCGAGAACGAGTCTGCAGGATCCTCGTAAGCCTCAAGTTGAACAAGCGCGCGCCCCGTGAGCGCGCGGATGATGAAGTTGAACTCCTTCACAGAAGAGCACCAAGCTAGTGGCATGTCGTGCTCTGGCACGATGTGTACGACAGCGCCGGCATATGCAGAGTGGCGTTCCAGTGCTCGCAGAAGGAGCAACTGCTTTTCTGAAACCCGTCGCTTGGGTAGGCCAGCGACGAGCGTATCGAGATCCGTAGAGACGATCTTTGGCGGCTGTGCCAGTTCGTTCTGATCACGAATCCACGCCGAGAGCAGGTGGTCTGGCAAGCGATGGTTTGCCATCGCGAGTGCGGTACCACTGATTGAGAAGCGACCACAACGGGCGCAGTCAACGTCGTAGCGATCACCGACAGGGGAAGCGCGGACGTGTTCCCCCTGGAGCTTGCAGATTGGACAGTCCATGGTCGATGGTGGTGGTGAGCGCCCTAACGTTGGAGGTGAGGCGCCCGCAACGGCATGGGCCGCGGAAGGGACGATGAATGGCTGGCCCTGGAGCGGCCCATGTCGTTGCGGGTCGCCTCGACCGACGGGTTCGGCGTCACATTCGACCTATGCTGGCTGCGCGTGTAGTCGGACACCCAGCGCCTTCGCTACCTTCAGGACCGTGGCGAAGCTCGGGTTGCCGTTCTCGCTGAGCGCGCGGTAGAGACTCTCCCGGCTGAGGCCCGCGTCCTTCGCGACCTGCGACATGCCCTTCGCACGCGCGATGTCGCCCAAGGCCCTTGCGATGCCGCCAACATCGTCGGGAGCGTCGTCAAGCCACGCGTCCAGGTAGGCCGCCATTTCCTCGGGTGTTCGAAGGTGCTCGGCCACGTCGTAGGGCGAGGTCTTCAGCTTCGCCGAGGTCTTGCGTGCGGTGGTAGGCATGCTGCTACTCCTCAAACTGCCGTGCCAGGCGTGCGGCTGTGGCGATGTCGCGGGCCTGCGAGGACTTGTCACCTCCGATCAGGAGCAACAGCAGGCGCTCGCCTCGCCGCGTGTAGTAGACCCTGTACCCGGGTCCGAAGTCGATCTTCAGTTCCGCGATGCCGTGGGGCAGGTTCCGATGACTCCCGGGATTCCCGTGGATCAGTCGGTCGACGCGCATCAGGATCCGTGCGCGGCCCGCAAGGTCCTTCAACCCATCGATCCAATCGCGATACTCGTCGGTCTTCTCGACCCGCATGGCGACAGTGTAGCCCAAGAGCTACGCCCGTCAACGTAGGCCTTGTGACGTCGAACGCGGCGCTCAGGGGCGCCGAAGCTGAGCGGCGTATTTTGCCGCGAAGCAAGGGAACCTGCGACGGAGCGGAGCGACGCCGCAGGCGTCCCGCTGGAGCGCGTTGTTAGGCACGGTAGTTCGACGGCTCGGCGCCCCGAACTGAAAGTCCACAATCGGGTTTGCACCTGACGGTCGTCGACTTGCGGCGCACGACCGAATGGGGCCGATCGCGAGAGCCGATCGTCTTGCGCCGAAGGTCGGCGAAGGCGTCGGGAAGCGTCGCTGAATTTCGGTTCTCGAACGCGACTTCGCATGAGCCCGGTGCATGATGGCGCGGTGAAGCTGCCCCCCTTCGGTTTCGTCTGCGTGCACGAGCACCCATTGGCCGCGGGCATCGAGCGCGAGGCCGAATGGATGGCGGCGGCCGCGCACGGCGAGCGCGCGTTCGCCCATCTGTGGCAGGGCACGCCGGGCTGGGTGGTGCCGCGGCGCACCACCGCGCTGGCGCACTGGGACGACGTCGCCGCACACCACGGCAGCGCCTTGCAGGTGCGCCGCTCGGGCGGCGGGCTGGTGCCGCAGGGCCCGGGCATCTGGAACCTGAGCCTGGCCTGGCCCGCCGCCGGCGCCACAGCGGCCGACATGCATGCGGTCTACGCCGCACTGTGCGAGGCGCTCGCGGCGGCCTTCGCGCGGCTCGGCGTGCGCGCAACGCCGCAAGCGGTGCAGGGCTCGTTTTGCGACGGCCGCTGGAACCTCGCGGTGCATGGCCGCAAGCTGGTCGGTACCGCGCAGGCCTGGCGCCGCTTCGGCGCGCAGCAGGTGGTGCTGGCGCATGCATTGATCATCGTCGGCGCCGACCCCGTGGCGCTGACCGACCGCGCCAACGCGCTCGAAGCCGAGTTGGGCCACGATCGCCCGTACCGTGCCGACACGCTGACCAGCCTGGCGCGCGAGGCCCATGACCTGATCGACCTCGAGGCGCGCACGCTCGAGGTGCTGGCCGAACAGTTCGCGCGGGTCGTGCCGCCGCGCCCGGCAAAGGAGTTGGACGATGGTGATGCTCGAATTCGCGATGGCGCCGCACGGCCAGGGTGAAAGCTTGAGCGCCCACGTGGCGCGCATCCTCGACGTCATCGACAAGAGCGGCGTGCCCTACCAGCTGACGCCGATGGGCACCATCCTCGAAGGCGAGTGGGATCAGGTGATCGGCGTGGTCAGCGCCTGCTTTCGCGAGCTGCAGCGCGACTGCGCCCGCATCGGCGTGAACCTGAAGATCGACTACCGCCAGGGTTCGGACGGGCGGCTGCAGGGCAAGATCGCCAAGGTCGAGCAGCGGCTGGGGCGCAAGCTGAACACCTGATCGTTGCGGCTGCGCCCGCTCGAACGCCGGCGAGCGGGTTGGCCCAGCGCAGCCCCTTCATGCGGGCGAAGTCCGCATCGGTACCGTGCAGTTCGGCCTGATGCTTGATGGCCAGCGCGGCAAGCTGCACGCCGCTGGTCAGGTTGCCTGCGGTACCCAGGTCGCGCAGCAGGTCGAAGACCCGATCCAGGTGTCGCGGGCCCGGCGCCAGCTGCATCGCGATGCGCGACGTTCGCACGCCGCTGCTTGGCACCCACAGCGCATCGTCGGCGCGTGCGCCGGTGTGTACAGTCGGCAGCCCCGTGGCCGGCCGCGCCTTCCAGCGCGAGGAACAACATGCGCAGGACCGAGTTGCAGCCCGCCGTCGACGCCGGCATCCTGAGCGCCGCGCAGGCCGACCGGCTGGCCGAGTTCCTGACGGCCTCGGCCGCGGCGACACCACGGTTTGGCTTCGTGCACGTCCTGTACTACCTGGGCGGCATGATCGCGATCGGCGCGATGACGCTGTTCATGACGCTCGGCTGGAACTCGCTCGGCGGCTGGGGTGGGTTGTTCATCGCGCTGTGCTACGGCGTGCTGTTCCTGGCGCTCACCCACCGGCTGGCCGAGCGCGGGCTCGAGATTGCGGCCGGCATCACCGCGACCCTCGCGGTGGTGATGGTGCCGCTGTCGATCTTCTTCGCGCAGATGGCGCTCGGCCACTGGGGCGCGGACACGCCATACCGCCACTTCCATCAGACCATCGACGGCCGCTGGCTGATGATGGAACTGGGCACGCTCGCCGCCGCGGCGGTGCTGCTGTGGCGCTACCGCCTCCCGTTCATGCTGATGCCGGTGGCCGTGACGCTGTGGTACATGAGCATGGACCTGGTGCCGCTGCTGTTCGGCGGCTGGTTCGACTGGCAGGCCCGCAGGTTCGTCTCGCTGTGGTTCGGCGTGGCGACGATCCTGCTCGCGTTCTGGGTGGACCTGCGCTCGCGCCATTCGCGCGATTACGCGTTCTGGCTCTACCTGTTCGGCGTGCTCAGCTTCTGGGGCGGGCTCAGCTTGATGGAGTCGCGCAGCGAGTGGGGCCGGCTCGGCTACCTCGCGATCAACCTGGCGATGATCTTGCTCGGCGCGGTGCTCGGGCGGCGCGTGTTCGCGGTGTTCGGCGGCCTGGGCGTCGCAGGCTACCTCGGCTACCTGTCGTACCGCGTGTTCCGCGACAGCCTGGTCTTTCCGGTCGCGCTCACCGCGATCGGCCTGGCGATCGTGTGGCTCGGCATCGTCTGGCAGCGCCGGCAGGCGCAGTGGTCGGCCGCACTGCGGCAGCACCTGCCGCAAGCGCTGCGCGAGCTGCTGCAGGCGCGGGCGGCGTCGTGAGCCTTGCCGGCGCATGAACCGCACTTGACCGGCGCTGGCGAGTCGCCGCTGTCGACGGCCGCTGTCGACGGCCGCGATCCTGGGCTGCGGCCAAAGGGTGCTGCTCGAGCGGCACGGCAGTGGCCGGCACGCGCAGCGCGAGCAAGGGCTGCAACCGATCAAAGGGACGCCGCTGCCGCGTTGAGCGCGCACCTGCGGCATAGGCGCATACGCAGCGGCAGGCGCGTACAGTCGGCATCCCCGTCGTCGCCCGCCGCTTCCAGGCACATGCAGGCCAGCACACCGCGATGGACCCACGCCAGCGCGAACACATCCATGCCGTGATGCGGCTGGCCGGCGACGCGTTGCCGCTGGCCGCCGCCGGCCCCGAGGTGCTGATCACCGACAGCTGGCGCCGCTGCGTGCACCAGCACGGCCTGGACCCGACGCGCATGCAAGACACGGTGGTCCTGCCGCAGCAGCAGCTGCGCGAGCACCGCGAGCGCATCGAGCCGTTCCTGCGCATCGCGCGCCACGGGCTGGAGTCGCTGTACCAGCAGGTGGCCGGCATGGGCTACTGCGTGCTGCTGACCGACGCGCGCGGCGTGACGGTGGATTTCATCGGCGACCTGCAGCTCGACATCCCGCTGCGCCGCGCCGGGCTGACTCTTGGCAGCGACTGGAGCGAGCCCCACGCCGGCACCTGCGGCGTGGGCACCGCGATCGCCACCGGGCAAGCGCTCACCGTGCACCAGCGCGACCACTTCGACGCCACGCACATCGCGTTGAGCTGCAGCGCCGCGCCGGTGTACGACCCGCTGGGCCGGCTGCTGGCCGTGCTGGACATCAGCATGCTGAGTTCGCCTCAGGCCAAGAGCAGCCAGCATCTGGCGCTGCAGTTGGTCAAGGTCTACGCGCAGCGCGTGGAGAGCGCGTACTTCCTGCGCTGCTTTCGCCGCGACTGGGTGCTGAAGCTGCACCCGAGCCCCGAGTTCGTCGACATCAGCCCCGACCACCTGCTGGCACTGGACGCCGCCGGGCGCATCGCCGGCCACAACCGCGCGGCGCAGCGGCTGCTGCAGGACGAGCATGGCTCGTGCGTGCTCGGCCTGCCCTTCGAGCAGCTGTTCAACGCCCGCTTCGACCAGCTCGGCGGCCACGCGCAGCCGCCCGGCGGCGCGCCGCGCGCGGTGTCGCTGGCGCGCTCGGGCCGCGTACTGTTCCTGCACGCGCTGCCGCCGCCGTCGCGCTGGGCCGGGCTGTCGCCGGCGCCCACGGCCAGCGCCGAGCCCGCGGTGCCGGCCGCGCTGGCCGAGCTGTCAGGCGGCGACCCGGCGCTGGACCGCATGATCCAGCGCGCCGCACGGCTCGCGGACACGCCGGTCAGCGTGCTCGTCACCGGCGAGACCGGCAGCGGCAAGGAGTTCTTCGCCAAGGCGATGCACCGCGCCAGCCGGCGCGCGGCCAAGGCCTTCGTTGCGGTCAACTGCGCGGCGATCCCCGAAGCACTGATCGAAAGCGAGCTGTTCGGCCACCTGCCGGGCAGCTTCAGCGGTGCCGGGCCAAAGGGCAAGCGCGGGCTGATCGACGAGGCCGACGGCGGCACGCTGCTGCTCGACGAGATCGGCGACATGCCGCTGGCGCTGCAGGCGCGGCTGCTGCGCGTGCTGGCCGAGCGCGAGCTGCTGCCGATCGGCGCCACGCGCGCGCACCGGGTGGACGTGCGGGTGATCGCCGCCACCCACGCCGACCTGCGCCAGCGCGTGCGCGACGGCAGCTTCCGCGACGACCTGTACTACCGGCTGGCCGGCGCCGTGCTCGAGCTGCCGCCGCTGCGCGAGCGGCGCGACCTGGGCTGGTTGGTGCGCAAGATGCTGCGCACCCAGCCGCACGCGGTGCAACTCGCGCCCGAGGCCGAACACTGCCTGCACCAACACGCCTGGCCAGGCAACCTGCGCGAGCTGAATAACGTGCTCGACTACGCCGCGGCAATGGCCGCCGGCTCGGGCGTGATCGGCCTGGCAGAACTGCCCGAGGCGCTGTTCGCGCGCGGCCACACCGCGGCGGCGCCGTCGCTGCCGCCCGAGGGCCAACTGCTGCTGCAGTACCTGCGCGCCGCGCGCTGGAACATCAGCGCGGTGGCGCACCAGCTCGGCGTGGCGCGGATGACGGTGTACCGGCGCATGAAGCGCTGGGGCCTGCGGGAGCCGGGGCGGGACTGATCCCGGGGCACTGTCGAGGACTGAAAACGCACGGCAGGCTTCGGCGCGAAGCGGCCGTAGGCCGCATCGCGCCGAGAGTGCCCCCAAGTTCCGATGCGATTGGTCACGAACCGCCGCGTTCGTCCGGCGCGCCCCAGCCGCCACCGCCAGGGGTCTCGATCACGAACACGTCGCCCGGACGCATTAACGCCGAGCCGATGTGCGCCAGCGGCTCGACCGTGCCGTCGGCGCGCTCGACGCGGTTGATGCCCACCGCGCCGGCCGCACCGCCGGCCAGGCCGAAGGCGCCGTGCTTGCGGCCGTTGCTCAGAATCGACGCTTGCATCGGCTCGAGGAAACGCACGCGGCGCACGCCGCCGTCGCCACCGCGCCAGCGCCCGGCGCCGCCCGAAGCCGTGCGGATCGCGTAAGCGTCCAACCGCACCGGGTAGCGCCACTCCAGCACCTCGGGGTCGGTCAGGCGCGAGTTGGTCATGTGCGTTTGCACCACCGCCGTGCCGTCGAAGCCGCCGGTGACGCGCCCGGCTGCGTCGCGCAGCGCACCGGCGCCGCTGCCGCCGGCGATGGTCTCGTAGTACTGGTGCTGCGCGTTGCCGAAGGTGAAGTTGCTCATCGTGCACGGGCCGGCGGCCATCACGCCCAGCGCGCCGTACAGCGCGTTGGTCACGCACTGCGAGGTCTCGACGTTGCCGGCCACCACCGCCGCCGGCGGTTCCGGGTTGAGCATGCAGCCCGCTGGCACCACCACCTTCAACGGCTTCAGGCAGCCCGCATTGAGCGGTATGTCGTCGTCGACCAGCGTGCGAAACACGTACAGCACCGCCGCCATCGTCACCGCCTTGGGCGCGTTGAAGTTGTTCGGCAGTTGCGCGCTGGTGCCGCTGAAGTCGATCAGCGCCTCGCGCGCCGCCGCATCGACCTGCACCCGCACCTTGACGAGCGCGCCGTTGTCGAGCTCGAGCGCGAACTGTCCGTCGCTGAGCGCCCCGATCACGCGGCGCACCGACTCCTCGGCGTTGTCCTGCACGTGCTGCATGTACGCCGCCACCGTGGCGCGGCCGAACTGCGCGACCATCGCGTGCAGCTCCTGCACGCCCTTTTCGTTGGCAGCGATCTGCGCGCGCAGGTCGGCCAGCGTCTGTTGCGGGTTGCGCGCCGGGTAGCGGTTGGCCGGCACGCCCGGTGCGGCCTCGCCATGCAGCCGCGCCAGCAGTTCGGCCTCGCGCAGCCGGCCGCCGCGCACCAGCAGGAAGTTGTCGAACAGGATGCCTTCTTCGTCGATGCGCGTGCTGAACGGCGGCATCGACCCCGGCGTGCTGCCGCCGATGTCGGCGTGGTGGCCGCGGCTGGCGACAAAAAAGCTCGGGCGGGCGTCGGTCGCGTCCAGGTATACCGGCGTCACCACGGTGACATCGGGCAGGTGCGTGCCGCCGTGATACGGGTCATTCAGCACGTAGACGTCGCCCGGTTGCATCTGCGGGTTGCGTTCGATCACGGTCTTGATCGATTCGCTCATGCTGCCCAGGTGCACCGGCATGTGCGGCGCGTTGGCGATCAGCTCGCCCGCGGCACTGAACAGCGCGCAGGAGAAGTCCAGCCGCTCCTTGATGTTCACCGAGTAGGCGGTGTTCTGCAGCCGCAGGCCCATCTGCTCGGCGATGTTCATGAACAGGTTGTTGAACACCTCGAGCATCACCGGGTCGACCTCGGTGCCGATGGCGTGCACCACGCGGCGCGGCTGCGTGCGCCGCAGCTCGAGCGCGCCGTCGGCGACGAGCCGCGCCTGCCAGCCGGGCTCGACCACGGTGGTGGCGTTGGCCTCGGCGATCACCGCCGGCCCGTCGACGCACGCGCCGGGGCGCAGCCATTCGCGCTGCAGCAGCGCGGCGTCGCGCCAGCCGGCCTGCGCCGCATCGGGGTCATCGCAGTACATGCGCACCTGCTCGTCGGGCTGCGCGGCGTGGGCCGCGGGCAGCGCGCCGGCCGCGGCCGCGGCCGGCGTCTCGCCGGGGCTGATCGCCTCGACCGCCACCGCCTCGATCACCAGCGCCCGGTCGGGCATCAAGAAGGCGAAGCGCTGGCGGTAGCCGTCCTCGAAAGCCTCGCGCAGCGGCGCCAGCGAGGCCTGCGGCGCCAACGCCACCGGCAGCGCGGTGTCGGTGCCCTGGTAGCGCAGGTGCAGCGTGCAGCGCTGCTGCAACGTCGCCGCCGCCACGCCTTGCTCCAGCAGTTCGCCGGCCGCCGCGCGGCCCAGTTCGGCCAGCCGCGCGCGCGCCGCGTCCAGCCCCGGCGCATCGAACGGCATCTCCAGCGATGCCTCGCGCAGCGCGATGCGGTCGGCCAGCCCCATGCCGTAGGCCGACAGCACGCCGGCCAGCGGGTGCACATAGACCTTCGACATGCCCAGCGCATCGGCCACGCCGCAGGCATGCTGGCCACCCGCGCCGCCGAAACACTGCAGCGTGTAGCCGCTGACGTCGTAGCCGCGCGCCACCGAGATGCGCTTGATCGCGTTGGCCATCGCCTGCACCGCGATGCGCAGAAAACCCGCGGCCAGGCTTTCGGCGCTGGTGTCGCGGCCGCTGGCTTGCCGCACCTGCGCGGCCAGCGCCTCGAAGCGCTGGCGCACGCCGTCGGCATCCAGCGGCTCGTCGCCGCCGGGGCCGAACACCCGCGGGAAGTGCGCCGCCTGGATGCGCCCCAGCAGCACGTTGGCGTCGGTCACCGCCAGCGGCCCGCCATGGCGGTAGCTGGCCGGGCCGGGGTCGGCGCCGGCGCTTTGCGGGCCCACGCGCAGCCGCGCGCCGTCGAACTGCAGGATCGAGCCGCCGCCCGCGGCCACGGTGTGGATGCTCATCATCGGCGCGCGCATGCGCACCCCGGCCACCTGGGTTTCGAACGCGCGCTCGAACTCGCCGGCGAAGTGCGACACGTCGGTGCTGGTGCCGCCCATGTCGAAGCCGATCAGCTTGCGGTGCCCGGCGGCGGCCGCGGTGCGCACCATGCCGACGATGCCGCCGGCCGGGCCCGACAGGATCGCGTCCTTGCCCTGGAAGTGGTGCGCCTCGGTCAGCCCGCCGCTGCTTTGCATGAAGAACAGCGGCACCCCCGGCATCTGCGCGCCCACGCGCTCGACGTAGCGGCGCAGGATCGGCGACAGATACGCGTCGACCACGGTGGTGTCGCCGCGCGAGACGAACTTCATCAGCGGGCTCACCGCGTGCGACGCGCTGACCTGCTCGAAGCCCGCCGCGCGCGCCAGCGCCGCGGCCGCGGCCTCGTGCGCGTGGTGGCGCCAGCCGTGCATGAAGACGATGGCGCAGGCGCGAAGGCCGTCGGCAACGGCCTGCTGCAGCGCGCTGCACAGCGCGGCTTCGTCCAGCGGCTGCACCACCGTGCCGTCGGCGCCGATGCGCTCGTCGGCCTCGATCACGCGCTCGTACAGCAGCTCGGGCAGCACGATCTGGCGGTCGAACAGCCGCGGACGCGCCTGGTAGGCGATGCGCAGCGCATCGCGAAAGCCGCGCGTGGTGACCAGCAGCGTGCGCTCGCCCTTGCGCTCGAGCAGCGCGTTGGTGGCCACCGTGGTGCCCATCTTCACGCACTCGACCAGCACCGGCGTGATCGGCTGGCCCGCGCGCAGGCCCAGCAGCCGGCGCATGCCCTCGACCGCGGCGTCGGCGTAATGCTGCGGGTTGTCCGACAGCAGCTTCAGCGTGCGCAGCGCGCCATCGGGCGCACGCGCGACGATGTCGGTGAAGGTGCCGCCACGGTCGATCCAGAACTGCCAGCGGGTCGCGGGGTGGGTCATGGGTGGCGGCCAAGAGCCTTCGGAATCGCCAACGATAGCGCGCCGCAGCGTCAGCCGCGCTGCCGCCGCAGGGCGGTTCGATCGGGACTACTTCGCCGCAGCCACCACTTCGAGCTCGGCGTCGATCACGCCCGAGCGCAGCATGCCCAGCTTGCGCGCGGCCGCATACGACACGTCGCCGGCGCGGTCGCCCTGCGTCGGCCCGCGGTCGGTGACACGCAGCACCACGCTGTTGCCGTTGGCCGGGTTGGTGACCCTGACCTTGGTGCCGAAGGGAAGACTCTTGTGCGCCATCGTCATCGCGTGCGGGTTGTAGGGCTTGCCGCTGGCGGTGGTACGCCCGGTGAACTTCTTGCCGTACCAGGCGATCTTGGCCGACTCGCGCGCGCCACGGGTGTCGCCGGCGGTTCTTTCGGGCGCACCTGCCGGTGCGCTTGCCGCCGCGTTCTGGGCCGGCGCCGGCGTTGCTTCCTGCGCCCCGCCGCTCAGCGGGCACCAGGCCAGCGCCACGGTGGACAGCGCTGCGAGCCAACGTGCCCGCCCCGGTTTGATCCACGACCTTGTCATCGCCTGCTCCTGTTCGTTGCTGTTGCTGTCGCTGTTGATTCGAGGCCCGCCGCCGGCAGCCTCGGCGCGCAATGTGTTGCAGCCGACCACAGGCGTCAAGCCCTGTCCCGGGCAGCTTGCCGGACGCTTTGGCGGCCCCGCCGTTGCGGGAAGCCCCTGTGCGAGCCCGCACGGCGCTTGACCTATGCTCGCCGCTCGTCATCGACCGCCCAACGGAGTGCCCACATGCTCAACGTCCGCTCGTTCGCTGCCGCCGCTGCCTGCACGCTGGCCCTGTCGGCGCAGGCCCAGACCAAGTGGGACCTGCCGGCGGCGTACCCCACCACCAACTTCCACACCGTCAACCTGCAGCAGTTCGCCGACGACATCGACAAGGCCAGCGCCGGCAAGCTGAAGATCACCGTGCATGCCAACGCGTCGCTGTTCAAGGCCAACGAGATCAAGCGCGCGGTGCAGGGCGGCCAGGCGCAGATCGGCGAGATCCTGCTCGTCAACTTCCAGAACGAGTGGCCGATCTACGGCGCCGACGGCATCCCGTTCCTGGCCGACAGCTACGACGAGGCGGCCAAGCTGTGGCAGGCGCAGCGCCCCCTGCTGGACAAGAAGCTGGCCGAGCAAGGCATGTTGGTGTTGTACGCGGTGGCGTGGCCGCCGCAGGGCCTGTACACCAAGAAGCCGATCGAGTCGGCCGCCGACTTGAAGGGCGTCAAGTGGCGCGCCTACAGCCCGGCCACCGCGCGCATCGCCGAGCTGGTGGGCGCGCAGCCGGTGACGGTGCAGGCCGCCGAGTTCGCGCAGGCGCTGGCCACCGGCGTCGTCGACAGCACGATGACCTCCGGCGCCACCGGCGTGGACAGCAAGCTGTACGAGCACCTGAAGTACTACTACGACACCCAGGCCTGGCTGCCGAAGAACGCGGTGCTGGCCAACAAGCGCGCCTTCGATGCGCTGGACAAGGCCACCCAGGACGCGGTGCTCAAGGCCGCGGCCGACGCCGAGGCGCGCGGCTGGGTCGCCAGCAAGAAGGTCAACACCGACACGCTGGACAAGCTCAAGGCCAACGGCATGCAGGTGCTGCCGCCGTCGCCGCAGCTCAAGGCCGACCTGGCCAAGGTCGGCGAGACCATGCTCAAGGAGTGGAGCGACAAGGCCGGCGCCGAAGGCCAGCAGCTGATCTCGGCCTATCGTGGCAAGTAGGCGGCAAGCCGGCGCCCGGTAGGCAGCCCCGCCGATGCTGCGCCGCGCGCTCGATGCGCTGTACGACGGCGCCGCGTGGCTGGCGGCGCTGGCGATGGTCGGCCTGCTGGGCATGGTGCTGCTGTCGATCGTCAGCCGCCAACTGCAGTGGCACGTGCCCGGCACCGACGCCTACGCCGGCTACCTGATGGCAGCGGCCGGCTTTCTGGCGCTGGCGCATACGTTGAAGCGCGGCGAACACATCCGCGTGACGCTGCTGCTGAGCGCGCTGCAAGGGCGCGCGCGGCGTGCGCTCGAGCTCTGGGCGCTGGCCGCGGCCGGCGCGCTGGCCGCGCTGTTCGCCTATTACAGCGTGCGCCTGGTGTGGCAAAGCCGGCTGTTCAACGACATCTCCACCGGCAACGACGCCACGCCGCTGTGGATTCCGCAGCTGGCGATGGCCGCGGGCAGCTGCGTGCTGGTGGTCGCCTTCATCGACGAGCTGGTGCTCGAGCTGCGCGGCCAGCGCGAGCACCGCGTGCCCGACGAGGCCACGCGCAATGAGTAAGCCTCGATGAGCGGCCTTCGATGATCGGCCTTCGATGAGCGACCTGGCGATCACCGCGCTGCTGATCGGCGCGCTGTTCCTGATCCTGGGCAGCGGCGTGTGGATCGGCCTGACGCTGTCGGGCGTGGCCTGGATCGGCATGCAGCTGTTCAGCAGCCGGCCGGCCGGCGACGCGATGGCGGTGACGATCTGGGGCAGCGCGTCGAGCTGGACGCTGACCGCGCTGCCGCTGTTCGTGTGGATGGGCGAGATCCTGTTTCGCACGCGCTTGAGCCAGGACATGTTCCGCGGCTTGGCGCCGTGGATGCAGGCGCTGCCCGGGCGGCTGCTGCACGTCAACGTGGTCGGCTGCGCGATCTTCGCCGCGGTGTCGGGCAGCAGTGCGGCCACCTGCGCGACCATCGGCAAGATGAGCCTGCCCGAGCTGGCGCGCCGCGGCTACCCCGACGGCATCAGCATCGGCTCGCTGGCCGGCGCCGGCACGCTGGGGCTGCTGATCCCGCCGTCGATCATCATGATCGTCTACGGCGTCAGCGCCGAGGTCTCGATCGCGCAGCTGTTCATCGCCGGCGTGCTGCCCGGCATCCTGCTGGCGCTGCTGTTCTCGGGCTACCTGGTGGCGTGGGCACTGCTCAACCCGACGCAGGTGCCGCCGCGCGACGCGCGCCTGAGCCTGGGCGCCAAGCTGCACGAATCGCGCCACCTGATCCCGGTGGCGCTGCTGATCCTCGCCGTGCTGGGCTCGATCTACAGCGGCATCGCCACCGCCACCGAAGCCGCCGCGCTGGGCGTGCTGGGTTCGCTGATCATCTCGGCGGCGCAGGGCTCGCTGAGCTGGCAGACCTTCAAGGAATCGCTGCTCGGCGGCACGCGGCTGTACTGCATGATCGCGCTGATCCTGGCCGGCGCGGCCTTTCTGACGCTGGCGATGGGCTACATCGGATTGCCGCGCCACCTGGCCGAGTGGATCGCCTCGCTGGGCCTGAGCCGGTTCGGGCTGCTGTTCGCGCTGCTGCTGTTCTACGTGCTGCTGGGCTGCTTTCTCGACGGCATCAGCATGGTGGTGCTGACGATGGGCGTGATCCTGCCCACCGTGCAGGCCGCCGGCATCGACCTGCTGTGGTTCGGCATCTTCATCGTGCTGGTGGTCGAGATGGCGCAGATCACGCCGCCGGTGGGCTTCAACCTGTTCGTGCTGCAGGGCATGACGCAGCGCGACATCGGCTGGATCGCGCGCGTCACGCTGCCGTTCTTCTTCCTGATGCTCGCCGCGGTGTGGCTGGTCTACGCCTTCCCGCAGCTGGTGAGCTGGCTGCCATCGCAGATGCGCGGCTGAGCACCGCCGCCGCGCACGCCCCACCGGCGTCGCGCATCTTGGCGGCCGAGCCTTTCGCGCCGCGAGTGGCCGCCGCTGGCCTGGCCGGCAGGCGCAACCACGCCTCAGGCATTGCTGCTGGCGCGCACTTCCTCGATCGTGGTCACGCCGGCCAGCACCTTGTCGATGCCGTCCTGGCGCAAGGTGCGCAGGCCTTCGCCGAGTGCGGTTCGCAGCAGCTCGTCGGGGCGCGCGCCGGTCTGGATCAGGCGGCGGATCTCGCGCGACACCACCAGCAGCTCGTGCAGCCCGGCGCGGCCGCGCAGGCCGCTGTCGTCGCAGTGGGCGCAGCCCTTGGCGTGGTGGAACATCAGCCGGCCGTCGTTGGCGAAACGCGCCTTCCAGCCCGCCACGACCTCGTCCGCCTTCGGTTTGACCTCGGTCGCGGCGAAGGCATGCAGGTAGTCGGCCAACAGCTCGTCGATCTGCTGCGGCGTCGCCGGCTGCGCCTGCACGCACTTGGCGCACAGCCGGCGCACCAGCCGCTGCGCCAGCACGCCCAGCAGTGAATCGGCGAAGTTGAACGGGTCCATGCCCATGTCGAGCAGCCGGGTCACGGTCTCGACCGCGCTGTTGGTGTGCAGCGTGCTCATCACCAGGTGGCCGGTCAGCGACGCTTCCACCGCCATCTTCGCGGTCTCGCCGTCGCGGATCTCGCCGACCATGATCACGTCCGGGTCGGCGCGCAGGAAGGCGCGCAGCGCCTTGGCGAAGGTCCAGTCGATCTTCGGGTTGACCTGCACCTGGCGCATGCCGGCCTGGGTGATCTCCACCGGGTCCTCGGCGGTCCAGATCTTGCGATCGGGCCGGTTGATGTGGCCCAGCACCGAGTGCAGCGTGGTCGTCTTGCCCGATCCGGTGGGGCCCACGCACAGCAGCATGCCGTAGGGCCGCTGCGACGCCGCCTTGATGTGCGCCAGGTTGTCGGGGCTCAGGCCCAGGTTGTCCAGCGGGATCGGCTTGGCCGAGGCCAGCAGCCGCAGCACCGCGTCCTCCAGCCCGTTGGCGGTGGGGATCGTGGCCACGCGCAGCTCCAGGCGCTGGCCGGGCACGAACTTGCCGAAGTTGATCTTGCCGTCCTGCGGCTTGCGGCGTTCGCTGATGTCCAGATCGCACATGATCTTGATGCGCGCGATCATGGCCGCGCGGTAGGTGTGCGGCAGCTCCATGTAGGGCCGCAGCGCGCCGTCCTTGCGAAAGCGCACCTTCACCTTCTCGCGCCCCGGCTGGCACTCGATGTGGATGTCGGACACGCCCTGGTTGTGCGCCTCGGCGATCATCGAGTTGATCAGCCGCACCAGCGAGTTGTCCGACTGCTCGATCGCCAGCTCGTCGGCGTCGCCGCTGTCGCTGCCTTGCTGCTGCTCCAGCGTGGCCAGCAGCTTGCCGGCTTCCTCGGCGTCGTACTCGGCCGGCGCGCCGCCGCTGCTGCCCGCCCCGGTGGCCACGCCGATGCGCTCGTAGGCCTTGGCGATGGCCGCGGGCAGCAGGTTGGCCCGCGCCAGCACCGGCACGACCTTGGTCTGCGCGGCGAACTCCAGCTCGTCCAGCACTGCCGGGCGCGACGGGTCTTCCACGGCCACCACCAGCCGGCCGCCGCGCAGCAGCAGCGGCAGCGCGGGGATGCGCCCAGCCACCGCATAGGGCAACCGCGACAGTGCCTCGGTCTCGGCGGCGAACTGCGTGACGTCGACCAGCGGGTAGCCCATCTTGCGCGCCAGCGCGGTCTGCAAGTCGGCCCGCGTGACCAGGCCGCGGCGCACCAGCAGCTCGCCCAGCGGCACGCTGCGGTCCTCGCGCTGCTGCGCCAGCGCCTGATCGAGCTGCGCCTGGTCGATGAAGCCCAGCGCGAGCAGCGCCTCGCCGATGCGCACCATCGGCATGCGCGCCTGCTCGGCGATCGCCTGCTCGAGCTCTTCGGCGTTGACGATCTGCTTGGTCAGCAGCACCTCGCCGAGCTTGCGCGTGCGCAGCTGCTGCTGCTCGGCCAGCGCCTGGTCGACCTGCGCTGTCGTGGCCGCGCGCTGCGCGACCAGCACCTCGCCGATGCGCTCGCCGATCTCCAGCTGCTCGACCGTGCACCTCGGCACGAAGATGCGTTGCACGCTGCCGCGCGTATCCACCGGCGCGAACAGGTACACGCCGCTTGCGTCCTGGTGGTGGCCGATGCTCAGCGTGTCGATCAGGGGCGCGCCCTTCAGGTGCAGCTTCATGCCCACCGCCGGACGCTGAGCCATGAAGCTGCCGAGTTCGCCCTCGTCCTGCGCCGGCACCGGCAGCAGCGGGCGCAGCAAGACGAGCTTGCGAAACTGCTCGAAGCGCAGCGGGATCGCGATGCGTGCCGGCGGGATGCGCACCTTGGCCACGCCGGCGGCCGGGTCCAGCTCGAGCAGCACGCCGTTCATCACCCGTCCGCTGATGGCTTCGATCTGGCACGGCTCGGGCTCGCGCAGCGGCTGCGGTGCAGCGTAGCAGGCGTAGGCTGGCGTCGGCCAGGCAAAACCGGCCGGCTCCGGCGCCGGCTTGGCGCCGGCTTCGACCGGCACCAGGGACAGCGGCGGCGACGACAGGTCGGACATGGTGCTTCCTCGATCACGGCAACGCGCAGGCCGCGCGTGTCATTGCAGCGCAGCCTCACGCACACGATCGTAGGCGGCACCCACCCCGCGCGAAGGCTTGAAATGGCCGGGTGCGCAGGCGCTATACCGGCGCGCACCCCAGCGCCGAGCCGCCAGCAGCCGGGTACGTAGCCGTTGCCCGGGCGCGGGACTTAAGGATTTCATAATCCGAGCACGGCCCAATGCGCGGGTGCTCCGTCCGAACCCGCCGCGCCGAAGCTGCCACGTCCACCCGCCGAGCTTCGGTGTGTGGCTGTTGGCCGCGCTGCTGCTGGCTGTGCTGACCTGGCAGGTGCGCGCCGCCACCGGCCCGCTGGCGCTGGATCTGCGCTGGACCTTCGCGCTCGATGAACTGCGCAGCACGCAGTTGGATCGCTTGATGCAGCTGCTGCATCGCGCCCAGGGCAAGTTGCTTGCCGCAGCCATCGCCGGCTGGATGGCCGCGCTGCTGTGGCGCCGGCAATGGCATGCGCTGCTGCGGTTCACGGCCGCGATACCTGGCGGCATGCTGGCCAACTCGGCTGCGAAGCTGCTGGTTGCGCGCCCGCGCCCGCAGCTCGTGGACGCCATGATCGGCGTGCACGGTTTCGCCTACCCGAGCGGGCATGTGGCGGCGATCACGCTGTTCTGCGGCTATCTGGTCGTGCGCATTTTCGAGCGCACGCCGTCAACGCACTGGCGCGGCCTGGCCAGCCTCGCGGCGTTGCTCGCGGTGGCCGCGGTCAGCGCAAGCCGGGTCTACCTCGGCGCACACCTGCCCAGCGACGCGCTGGCTGCAGTGCTGCTGGGCGTCACCTGGCTCGGCCTGTGCCAACACGCGGCGCGGCTGCTCGCGCTCACGCGGGGTGCGGCCAGCGAAGGCCTGCCGTGTGCGCCGAAGCCGAGCTGATCAGGCCGGCGCCACGCACTGGCCCGCGGCCGCCGCCGCGAAGCGCCCAGTCCCCACTCGACCCAGCGCCAACCAGCAGCAGCGCGCAGGCCCAGGCCCAAGCCGCCGTCCACGAAATCGACGACGGCACGCCTGGCCGACGATGGCATGCCCAAGACGGCGCACATCACGGCCACGATCGAAGCGTTCAAGCAGTGGGCCCAGCAGCCGCGCGCAACGGCGGCTGGATGGCGGTCAGCGCAAACGCAGCGCGTGTTGCGTCGCAGGCTCTCATCGCGCAGCGACGTGAAGGCGCGCAGCGCCGTGCCGAAGACCAACTCCAGCGCTCATTTGCGCCGCGCCCGCGGATGTGCGGCGTCGTAGACCTTGGCCAGATGCTGGAAATCCAGCCTCGTATACACCTGGGTCGTCGCGATGTTGGCGTGGCCCAGCAGCTCCTGCACTGCGCGCAGGTCGCCGCTGGACTGCAGCAGGTGCGACGCGAAGCTGTGGCGCAGCATGTGCGGGTGCACGTGCGTCGGCAGCCCGGCCTGCAGCGCCAGCGCCTTCAACCGCGATCGCACCTGGCTGGCGCTTAGCCTTGCGCCGCGGCGGCTGACGAACAGCGCGGCCTCCCCCTGCGCCGCCACCTGGTCGCGCAGCGCCAGCCAGGCGCGCAGTGCGGCCAGCGCCGGCGCCCCCACCGGCACCGCGCGGCGCTTGGCTCCCTTGCCCAGCACCTGCGCGCTGGCGTCGGCGGCGTCGATCCAGCCGGCCGCCGCGTCGCTGGCGCGCAGATCCAGCCCCACCAGTTCGGCCACGCGCAACCCGCTGCCGTACAGCAGTTCGACCATGCAGTGGTCGCGCGCGCGCAAGGCCGCATCGCCCTGCGCGGGCTCGAAGGCCGCCAGCGACACCGCCTGCTCCACCGACAGCGCCTTGGGCAGCGGCTTGGCCGCCTTGGGCGCACGCACGCCTTCGACCGGGTTCGAGCGGACCTCACCGCGCCGGCCCCACCAGCGGTACAGCCCGCGCCAGGCCGACAGGTGGATCGCGATGCTGCGCGCGCCCAGCGGCCGCGCGTGCAGCTGCGCGGCCCAGCGCCGCACCTGCGACGGCTGCACTTCGCGCAGCGGCACGGGTGCCGCTGCGGCAAAGCACTGCAACCGCAGCAGCGCGTCGTGCACCATCTGCACGCTGCGCGGCGCCAGGCGGCGCTCGACGCGCAGGTGCTCGATATAGCGCTGCAGATCGGGCTGCAGTTCCGGCTGCAGTTCCGGCTGCAGTTCCGGCAGCGGCTCGGACTGCGCTTCACGCCGCGGTTCGGGCCGCGGCGCGGCCTCGGCCATCGCGTTCAGTCCAGCAGCCGCGACAGCCCGGCGCTGGCGACCTCGCCGATGCGCGACAGGAACTCGGTGCCCATCGGCGCGGCGTAGCGCGTCGGGTCGGGCGAGCCCAGCACCAGCAGGCCGAAGGCCTCGGCAGCCTCGGGCCGGCGCAGCGGCACCATCGCCATCGAGGTCACGCCGGCGCCTTCGTCGAACCACGACGAGGCCTCGAAGCCGACGTTGGCGCCGCAGTAGGGCAGCGACAGGCTGGATGCAAAGCTCTTCAGGTCGTCGCTCACCGGCTGCGCCGCCGGCAGCGCGGCGTGCGCATCGGCCACGCCCCACAGCCGCAGCACCGCCTGCGGCACCTGGAAGCGATGCTTCAGGTCGTCGAGCAGCACCTGCGGCAGCGCCGTGGCGTCGGCGGTGAGCAGCAGTTGCAGCGTCCAGTGGTGCAGCCGCTCGGCGATGCCGGCGTTGTCCTGGCTGTTGCGGATCATCTCGATGATCTTGTGCTCCAGGCCCTTGATGCGCTCGCGCAGCATTTCCATCTGCCGCTCCTGCAGCGACACCGCGCGCTGGCCGTGCGGGCTGGTCAGCTGGATCGTCGCCAGCAGCTCGGCATGGCGCTCGAAAAAGCCGGGCGTGTTCAGCAGGTAGTTGCTGATGTCGTTCTCGGTGATGCCCTCGATGCTCACAGTTCGATCTCTCCTTGGAAGACGGTGGTGGCCGGCCCGGTCATGCGCACCGGCGCGTCGTTGCCGGCCCACTCGATGCTCAGGCGCCCGCCGCGCGTATCGACCTCGACGGCCACGCCCGCATCCAGCCAGCCCAGCCGGATGCCGGCGACCACCGCGGCGCAGGCGCCGGTGCCGCAGGCCAGCGTCTCGCCGGCGCCGCGCTCGTACACGCGCAGCGCGATCTGTGCGCGCGACACGACCTGCATGAAGCCGGCATTCACGTGCTGCGGGAAACATTCGTGCGCCTCGATGCGCGGGCCTTGCTCGGCCACCGGCGCCGTGCCCGCGTCGGCCACGCGCTGCACCGCGTGCGGGTTGCCCATCGACAGCACCGCGACCTCAACCGTGGCCTCACCCAGCGCCAGCGGCCACAGCTCGAAGCCGCCCTCGCGCCGCGGGCTCATCCGGGCGGGCGCGAACGGGATGCGCTCGTGCGCGAAGTCGGGCACGCCCATGTCGACCGTAACGCGCTCGTCATCGTGCCAGACCAGCTCGAGCTGGCGGTTGACGGTCTCGACGCGGATGCGGCGCTTGTCGGTCAGCCCGCGCTCGCGCACGAAGCGCACGAAGCAGCGCGCGCCGTTGCCGCAGTGCTCGACCTCGTCGCCGCTGGCGTTGAAGATGCGGTAGGCGAAATCCATGCCCGCGCTGCGCGGCGGCTCGACCACCAGGATCTGGTCGGCGCCGACGCCGAAATGCCGGTCGGCCAGCGCACGCAGCTGCACGGGGCTCAGCGCCAGCGGCGCCTTCGTGGCGTCCAGCACCACGAAGTCGTTGCCGGCGCCCTGCATCTTGGTGAAGTGCAGCTTCATGCGGCAATTATGGTCGCGAGGCCTCTTGGCCCAGGGGCGCAGGGCCCGGCGCATAGGGATCGGGCTCGCCCTCGGGCCGGGTCTTGAAGCGCTTGTGCACCCACAGGTATTGCGCCGGATCCGCGCGCACCGCGGCCTCGATCCACTCGTTCATGCGCCGCGCATCGGCCAGTGCGTCGTCACTGGGCCAGTCGCTCCACGGCGGCAGGAAGCACACCCGGTAACCCTGCCCGCCCGGCAGCATCTGCGCCACCACGGGCTGCACCACCATGTCCATGGCGCGCGCCATCTTCGACGGCGCGAGCAGCGTGGCCGCCGCCACGCCGAAGAAGGGCACGAAGGCCGAATCCTTCAGCCCGAAATCCATGTCCGGCAAATTGAAGAAGGCGTGGCCGCGGCGGATCGCGCGCAGCAGCGGACGCGCCGTGTCCTGGCGTGCGAACAGCGCGCCCTGGCCGAAGCGCGAACGCCCGCGCCGCATCGCGGCGTCGAACACCGGGTCGCTTTGTGCCTGGTACACCGAGGCCACCGGACGGCTCTGGAACAACTGCGTGGCCACGCCGGCCACGTCCAGCGCCAGGAAGTGCGGCACCAGCCACATCACCGGCCGCTCGCTGCGCTCGGCCAGGTGCACGTCACCCTCCACCTGGATCAGCCGGCGCAACCGCGCCGGGCTGGCGTACCACAGCAGCGCGCGCTCGACCGCGCTGCGGCCCAGCCAGCGGAAGTGCTTGCGCAGCAGATCGCGGCGCTGCTTGGCATCGAGCTCGCCCAGGCACAACTGCACATTGCGCAAGGCGATGCGCCGGCGCTCGCGCGCCACGGTGTAGAGCACGCGGCCGAGCGCGCTGCCCAGCGCCGCCTGCAGCCCCAGCGGCAGCCAGTGCAGCAGCCACAGCAAGCCCAGCAGTGCGCGCGCCGGCAGCGCCCTCATGCCGCGTCGGCCGGTGGTTCGGCCGGCGCCGCGACCGCCAGACCGCGCGGGCGCTTGTAGCGGTTGTAGCCCCACAGGTACTGCTGCGGGCACTGCAGGATCAACTGCTGCATCGCGCGGTTGATGACCTCGGCCTGGGCACGCTGCAGCGCGGCCGCATCGCCGCCTTGCAGCGGCAACGGCTCGGCCAGCGTGCTCAGGCGCAGCTCGAAGCCGCGGCCCTGCGCCAGCCGTTCGCAGCACGCCAGCACGATCGGCGCGCCCGACAGCTGCGCCAGCCGCGCCGCCAGCGTCATGGTGTAGGCCGGTGCACCGAAGAAGTCGGCCCACACGCCCAGGCCGTCGGGCGGCACCTGGTCGGGCAGCAGACCCACCGCCTCGCCCTTCTTCAACGCGCGCAGCATCTGCCGCACACCGGCGATCGCCGCCGGCGCGGTGGCCAACGCCGCTCGCGCGCGCGCCGCCTCCTCCAGCTCGCGCAGCACGCGGTAGCGTGCCGGGCGGTACATCACCGTGATCGGCTTGCGCGCGCCGTAGCGCTGCGCATAGGCCTGCGCGGTGGTCTCGAAGCTGCCCAGGTGGGGCGTCAGGAAGATCAGCCCGCGCCCTTGCGCCAAGGCGTCGTCGATCAACTGCGCGCCGTGCCAGTGCACCGCATCGGCGATCGGCTCGCCGGGCGGGCGCAGCCACAGGCGCAGGCTTTCCAGCACCATCTTGCCGGCCTGGCCCACCGACTCGCGGCGCTGCTGCGGCGTGATGCCGGCGCGCTGCGCGTTCGCCAGCAGCCGGCGCCGGTAGCTGGGCGAGGCGGCATAGACCAGCCAGCCGAGCACGGCGCCGATGGCGTGAAGAAGCCTCAATGGACGCCGGGCCACCCAGCGCAACAGCAGCAACATGCTTCGTATAATGCCGGTCGCGCCGAGTTATGAACTACTTGCAGGGCGCGAGGGCCGCTTTCGCAGCGGCCTGAAAAGTTCTGCTAAAGCGTTCGCCGCTCCTCCCACGGTCAGCAGTCGGCAACGCGACCCGCAACCGTCAACCGGAGTTTAAGAGTGGCCAGCGACTTCCTTTTCACTTCCGAGTCCGTGTCCGAAGGGCATCCGGACAAGGTGTCCGACCAGATCTCGGACGCGATTCTCGACGCCATCTTCCAGCAAGACCCGCGCTCGCGCGTCGCCGCCGAGACGCTGTGCAACACCGGGCTGGTGGTGCTGGCCGGCGAGATCACCACCAACGCGCATGTCGACTACATCCAGGTGGCGCGCGACACTGTTCGGCGCATCGGCTACGACAACACCGAATACGGCATCGACTACAAGGGCTGCGCGGTGCTGGTGGCCTACGACAAGCAGAGCAACGACATCGCCCAGGGCGTGGACCACGCCAGCGACGACCACCTGAACACCGGCGCCGGCGACCAGGGCCTGATGTTCGGCTACGCCTGCGACGAGACGCCCGAGTTGATGCCCGCGCCGATCCACTACGCGCACCGCCTGGTCGAACGCCAGGCCGCATTGCGCAAGGACGGCCGGCTGCCCTTCCTGCGCCCCGACGCGAAGAGCCAGGTGACGATGCGCTACGTGGACGGCAAGCCGCACAGCATCGACACCGTGGTGCTGAGCAGCCAGCACAGCCCCGACCAGAGCGAGACCGCGACCAAGATGAAGGGCAGCTTCATCGAGGCGGTGATCGAGGAGATCATCAAACCGGTGCTGCCCAAGGAATGGCTGAAGGACACGCGCTACCTGGTCAACCCGACCGGGCGCTTCGTCATCGGCGGCCCGCAGGGCGACTGCGGCCTGACCGGGCGCAAGATCATCGTCGACACCTATGGCGGCGCCTGCCCGCACGGCGGCGGCGCGTTCAGCGGCAAGGACCCGAGCAAGGTCGACCGCTCGGCCGCCTACGCGGCGCGCTACGTGGCGAAGAACATCGTCGCCGCCGGGCTGGCGCGGCAATGCCAGATCCAGGTGGCCTACGCGATCGGCGTGGCGCGGCCGATGAACATCACGGTCTACACCGAAGGCACCGGCGTGATCTCCGACGAGAAGCTCGCCGCGCTGGTCGGCGAGGTGTTCGACCTGCGGCCCAAGGGCATCATCCAGATGCTCGACCTGCTGCGTCCGATCTACGAGAGGACCGCCGCCTACGGCCACTTCGGCCGCAACGAGCCCGATTTCAGCTGGGAGCGCACCGACAAGGTCGCCGTGCTGCGCGATCTCGCTGGCCTGAAAGGCTAGCGGGAGCGCGCAGCAGACGAGTCGGGCACCGCCCGGCTCGTCCAGCGCGCAGCGCCGCGCCGCAGCCACAAGTCGCGCGTCGCGCGCGACGCAGACCGGGCAACCCCAATGGCCCAGCGGCCACTCAGCGAAAGATGCCCTTCAGCAGGTCGCCCGCCTTGGGCAGCAGGTCGCCGGGTTTGTCCTCGCCGCCCTGCCCCGGCTGACCAGACGGCGCCGCGTCGCGGCCGCCCGCCGGCATCTGCGGCATGTCGCCCATGCCCGGCATCACGGTAGCCACCGACTTCACCCGCAGCTTCAGCGCCCACACCGGCGCCCAGTCGGCCTTGGGATTGGCCGGGCGCGGCGGGTGCGCCAGGTTCAGCTCGTTGCCGTAGGCGATCACGCGCAGCATCGAACCCTCGGCAGTGAACACGCCCTTGGGCACCGTGCACTGCGTGGTCGTCGGCGCCAGCAGCACCTTCTCGCGCAGCCAGCGGTCAACCGCCGGGTTGGTCTGGTAGTCGATCAGGCCCATGCCCGAATCGGGCAGCTCGCTCGAGGTCCAGATCACCATCTCGTTGTCGGCGCGCGCACCCATGCCGGCCGCGAAGTACGCGCGCGCGGTCGCGATCGAGTTCCAGCGCAGTTCGGTCGCACCCGCCGCGTCGGCGCTTTGCAGCTGCAGCGGCGGCATCAGGTCCTGCGCCGGCGGGATCTGGAAGCGAAATCCCGGCGGCACGCCGTTGCCGCTGAAGCCGTGTTCGCCCACCAGCGAGGCCTGCGCCGGCACCAGGCGCGCATCGGCCGGGTTCGGCCACACCGGGCGGCCGCCGGCACTGTGCGCGCCGCGCTGCGTGGCACGGCGCGCGGTGAAGAAGCTGGCCAGATCGGCGGCCGACGCGCTGGCCATGTCCAGCACCTTGGGCTGGCCCGCACGCACCGTGGCACCGCAGCCCCAGTACAGCAGCAGCCGGCCCTGCGGCCGCTCGGTGGGCTGCTCGACCACCTTGTCGTCGTCCGGCGGCGCGGCGCGGCCGTCGCTGGGCGCGCGCAGCTGCAGCGCCGGGCTCATGAAGCCGGCCGGCACCTCCTGCTGCGCCTGGTCGAGCTGCGCATTGGCACGCGTGAACAAGGTGACATCGACCCAGCGGCCGGCCGCACCCGACTGGGTCTGGCCGAAGCTGTTGGCCGCCGCGCCGCCGCCCATCATCGCGCCCATCATCGCCATCGGGTTGGCGCCGGCCATGCCGCCGGACGGCAGCCCCAGGCCGCTGAAGGTGGCCACGTCGATCCAGGCCTGCGCCTGCGGCGGCTTGATGGTCTGGGCCTGGCTGCACAGCGCGGCGGCGATGCCGGCCAGGGCAAACAGGCAGCGCAACGGCGTTTGCGGCATCGAAATCTCCATGAAGCAGACGCGTGCATTCTGCGCCCGGGCGCGGCCGCCACCGCGCGGCGCGGCGCCACGGATGCCACGGATCAGGCCGGCGCGCCCCAGCGCAAGCCGCGCAGTCAGCCTGCCACCGCAGCGGGTTCGGCCGGGCAAGGCGGGCCGCGCCCTGCCAGCACAATCCAGGTCGCGGTCACGACAGCAAGCTGGGCAGGGCACAGGGCAGCCGGCCTGGCCTTGCCACAGCCGGCGCCGCGTTTTCTCGAGGGCAAGGTGCGCATGCAGGACATCGTGGTGTTTGGTGCCGGCGGCCACGCGAAGGTGGTCGCGCGCAGCCTGCGGCACAGCGGGCCGTGGCGCATCGCCGGTTTCATCGACGAGCACAACCCCGCGCGCCGCGGCGAGGCCTTCTGTGGCGCCGCGGTGCTGGGCGGGCGCGAAGCGCTGGCGGGCCTGCGCGAGCGGGGCGTGGCGCACGCGGTGATCGCCTTCGGCGACAACGCCGCGCGCGTGGCGCTGGACGAGGCACTCGCGGCACAGGGCTGGGCGCGCCCGGCGATCGTCGACGCCGGCGCCCTGGTGGCCGACGATGTCCAGCTCGGGCCCGGCTGCTACGTCGCTGCCGGGGCCATCGTCGAGCCCGGCAGCGTGCTCGGGCGGCAGGTGCTGGTCAACAGTGCCGCCGTGGTGTGCCACGACGGTTTCGTCGACGACGGGGTTCACCTGTGCCCGCGCAGCTGCCTGGGCGGGCAGGTGCGCATCGGTCCGCGCAGCTGGATCGGCATCGGCACGGTGGTGCGCGACCGGGTGCGCATCGGCGCCGGCGTGCTGATCGGCGCCGGCTCGCTGGTGTTGCACGATGTCCCGCCCGGGGTCGTCGCCTACGGCCATCCGGCGCGGGTGATCACGAAAGCACAGACATGACAAAGACCGACCTGGCCGAGCTGGCGGTGTTCGGCGCGGCTCCCGCCTTCGACCACAAGCTGCACGTGGGGCAGCCCAACCTGGGCGAGCGCGCCTACTTTCTCGATCGGGTCGCGCGCATCCTCGACTCGCGCTGGTTCACCAACAACGGCGAGTGCGTGCGCGAGCTCGAAGCCGCGCTGGCGTCGTACCTGGGCGTGCGCCACGTGATCGCGGTGTGCAACGCCACCATCGGGCTGGAGATCGCGATCCGCGCGCTGCCGCTGAGCGGCGAGGTGATCGTGCCGGCGATGACCTTCATCGCCACCGCGCACGCGCTGCAGTGGCAGCAGATCACCCCGGTGTTCTGCGACATCGACCCGGCCACCCATGCGCTCGACCCGGTGCAGGTCGAACGCCTGATCAGCGACCGCACCAGCGGCATCCTCGGCGTGCATGTGTGGGGGCGCCCGTGCGCGGTGGACGCGCTGACCGACATCGCGCGGCGCCACGGCCTGCACCTGATGTTCGACGCCGCGCACGCGCTGGGCTGCTCGCACCGCGGCCGCATGATCGGCGGCTTCGGCCGGGCCGAGGTGTTCAGCTTCCACGCGACGAAGTTCTTCAACTCGTTCGAGGGCGGCGCCATCACCACCGACGACGACGCGCTGGCGGCCAAGATCCGGCTGATGGTCAACTTCGGCTTCGCCGGCTACGACAACGTGGTCCACATCGGCACCAACGGCAAGATGAACGAAGTGTCGGCGGCGATGGGGCTGACCTCGCTGCGCTCGATCGACGAGTTCATGGCCGTCAACCAGCGCAACCACGCCGCCTACCGCCGCTTGCTGGCGCAGGTGCCGGGCATCGAGGTGCTGGCCTTCGACGAAACCCAGCGCTGCAACCACCAGTACGTGGTGTGCGAGTACAGCGCGGCCGAGGGTGCGGCCACGCGCGACGACCTGGTGCGCGCGCTGTGGCAAGAAAACGTGATCGCGCGCAAGTACTTCTGGCCGGGCTGCCACCGCATGGAGCCGTACCGCAGCCTGTACCCGCGCGCCGCCGCGCGGCTGCCGCACACCGACGCGGTGGCCGCACGGCTGCTGGTGCTGCCGACCGGCACCGCGGTGACGCTGGCCGACATCGAGCGCGTGTGCGGCCTGATCGCGCTGATGGTGCGCGCCGGTGCGCCACTGCGGCAGCGCCTGGCGGCACTCGACCGCGACAGCCCGGCGGCGCGATGAAGGTCAGCGTCGTGGTGCCGGCGTTCAACCAGGCCGGCTACCTGCACGAGGCGCTGGGCAGCGCGCTGCAGCAGACCATGGCCGACCTCGAGGTCATCGTCGTCGACGACGGCTCCACCGACCACACGCGGCAGGTGTGCGAGGCCTTTGGCGATGCGCGGCTGCGCTACATCCACCAGGACAACGACCGCACGATGGGCATCGGTGCGCGCAACCACGCGATGCTGCAAGCGCGCGGCGAGTGGATCGCGCTGCTCGACCAGGACGACCGCTGGGCGCCGGACAAACTCGCCAAGCAGCTCGGTCGCGCCGGCGCCCGGCCCGAGATCGGCGCGGTGTTCTGCCGCGCCCGCTTCATCGACGGCGACGGCCAGGTCACCGGCCAGCAGCAAGGCGCGCTGCCGCAGGGCGATGTCTTCCATGCGCTGCTCGGGCGCAACCACTACTACGCGCCGAGCGGCATGTTTCGCCGCGCGCTGCTGCCGGCGATCGGCCTGCCGCACGCCTGGGTCGGGCTGGGCGACCACGCGCTATGGCTCGCGGTGGCGCGCCGCGCCGCGGTGGCGGTGGTCGACGAACTGCTGGTCGACTACCGCGTGCATGCCCAGGGCTACCAGGCGCTGCAGCGGCGGCGTGATCTGCAGCGCCTGGCCGACGACTTCTGGCAGCTGGCCGCCACCCAGGCGACGCTGCTGCACCGGGGGTGCGGCGTGTGCCAGCGCGCGCAGCGGCGCACCCGCCGCGACGCGGCGAAACACTACCTGCGCGCGCTGGCCGCGCAATGGCAGCTCGGCGACTTTGGCGGCAGCCGGGTGGCGCTGGCGCGCTCGGTGGCGGCCGCCCCGGGCTGGCTGGCGCAGCCGTGGGTGTTGGTGCGCGAGACCGCCCGGCTGGGCGCGGCAGCCGGGCGCGGCGCCGGGCGCGCGTTGCGCGGCGAGCGTGCGGGGCGCGCCGCTTGAAGCCACCGGCCGCGCTTGTTGAACCCACGGCGTCCTCGCTTGCCTCATGACTGCGCTGCGGCTTGACCATCCGCCCGATCTGTACTTCCTGACCGAGCACCAGGTGTGGGCGCGGCTGGGCCACGACGGCACGGCCACGGTGGGCATCACCGAGTTCGGCATCGTGCTGTCCGGCGAGATCTACATGTGCCGCCCGAAGCGGGTGGGCACCGTGCTGCAGCAGGGCTCGACGGTGGCGGTGGTGGAGTTGTCCAAGGCCATCATGGCGGTGAAGACGCCGGTGGCCGGCACGGTCGTGCAGATCAACCCGGCGCTGCAGGAGCGCCCCGATCTGGTTCACCGCGACCCCTACGGCGAAGGCTGGATCGCACGGCTGCGGTTGACCGATTTCGCCGCCGACGCGGCCGCGCTGGTGCACGGCGACGCGGTGGCCGCAGCCATGGCGCGCGATGCGCTGCATCATGGCCACCTGATCGAAGGCGGCGGCGCCGCCGACACCCCACCCACATCATGAGCATGACCGAACACGACGCCGCGGGCGTGGCCATCTTGCTGTGGGCGGCCGACCCGAGCCAGCCGCAGCGGCTGGCCACGCCGCTGTTCCATGCGGCGGCCGCTGCCGCGATGGACGTGCCGGTCGAGCTGTACTTCAGCGCGGCCAGCGTGCAGTTGCTGGTGCCGGCGGTCGCCGCGGGCCTGCGCGCCAGCGCCCAGGCGGACAAGACCATTGCCGACAACCTGCGCGAAGCGGTCGAGCTGGGCGCGCGTTTGTTCGTCTGCTCGGACGCGCTTCAGGCGCAAGGGGTCGATGCCGCCACGCTGATGCCGGGTTGCCAGCGGGGCGGCGCGGTGCAGTTCATGGCCCGCGCGATCGATCTGCGCTGGCGTGCGCTGGTGTTCTGAGCGCCGCCGCAGCCCCAGCCGTTCAGCGGCTGGCCGGGAAGCTGAACACCGCGCCTTCGCGCACGCCTGCGCTCGGCCAGCGCTGGGTGATCGCCTTGCGCCGCGTGTAGAAGCGCACCGCGTCGGGGCCGTAGGCATGCAGGTCGCCGAACAGCGAACGCTTCCAGCCGCCGAACGAGTGGTACGCCACCGGCACCGGCAGCGGCACGTTGACGCCGACCATGCCGACCTCGATGTGGTCGGTGAAGTGGCGCGCCGCCTCGCCGTCGCGGGTGAAGATGCAGGTGCCGTTGCCGTACTCGTGGGCGTCGATCAGCGCCATCGCCTGGCTCAGGCTGTCGACCCGCACCACCCCCAGCACCGGCCCGAAGATTTCCTCTTGGTAGATGCGCATGCCCGGCTTCACGTGGTCGAACAGGCAGGGCCCGAGGAAGTAGCCCTGCTCGTGCCCCGGCACCTTCAGGCCGCGCCCGTCGACGACCAGGGTCGCGCCTTCGTCGACGCCCTGGTCGACGTAGCCGCGCACCTTGTCGAAGTGCGCGCGCGTCACCAGCGGGCCCATGTCGCAGTGCGGCGCGGTGCCGGGCCCGACCTTCATCTTCGCGATCTCGGCCGCCAGGCCGGCGACCACGGCATCGGCCGCGGCCTGCCCCACCGCCACCACCAGCGGCACCGCCATGCAGCGCTCGCCGCAGGAGCCGTAGGCCGCACCCATCAGTGCCGAGACCGCGTTGGCGATGTCGGCGTCGGGCATCACCACCGCGTGGTTCTTGGCACCGCCCAGCGCCTGCACCCGTTTGCCATGGGCGCAGGCGGTGGCGTAGATCGATTCGGCCACCGGGGTCGAGCCGACGAAGCTGACCGCCTTGACCCGCGGATCGGTCAGCAGCGCGTCGACCGCCTCCTTGTCGCCGTTGACGACGTTGAGCACGCCCGGCGGCAGGCCCGCTTCGAGCGCAAGTTCGGCGATCAGCAACGCGCTCGACGGGTCGCGCTCGGACGGCTTGAGCACGAAGGTGTTGCCGCAGGCCACCGCCATCGGCCACATCCACAGCGGCACCATCACCGGAAAGTTGAACGGCGTGATGCCCACCGCCACGCCCAGCGCCTGGTGCTCGCACCAGGCATCGATGCCCGGCCCGACGTTGCGGCTGTGCTCGCCCTTGAGCAGCTCGGGCGCGTAGCTCGCGTACTCGACGTTCTCGATGCCGCGCTGCAGCTCGCCCATGCTGTCGGCCAGCACCTTGCCGTGCTCGAGGGTGATCAGCTCGCAGATGCGCGCCGCGTTGTCTTCCAGCAGCTGCTTGAGCCGCGACATCACGCGCGCACGCTTCAGCGGCGGCGTGTTCTTCCAGCCCGGCAGCGCCTGTTGCGCGGCCGCGACCGCGGCCGACACCGTGGCCGCGTCGGCCAGCGCGACGCGGGCCACCGCCGCGCCGCGGGCCGGGTCGAAGACCTCGGCGAAGCGGGCGCCGCCGCCCTGGCGGCGGCCGTCGATCAGATGGGTGAGGGTGGGCAGCGCGGTCATGGTCGGTCTCCGGCGGGTCACGCGGTTTCGTGGAAGGTCTGCGCCAGGGCGTCGACCAGGCTGTCGATCTCCTGCGGCGTGCTCGTGAACGGCGGCGCGAGCTGGAGGGTGTCACCGCCGTAGCGCACGTAAAAGCCCTTGCGGTACATCGCCATCGCGATCTCGTACGGGCGCTTGGCCGGCTCGCCGGGCAGTGCTTCGACGCTGATGCCGGCGGCCAGGCCGAAGTTGCGCACATCGGCGACGTGGCGCACCCCGCGCAGCGCGTGCACCGCGCCCTCGAGCCTGGGCGCCAGCTCGCGCACCCGCTGCAGCGCGTGGTCGCGTTCCAGCAGGTCGAGTGATGCCAGCGCCGCGGCGCAGGCCACCGGATGGGCCGAGTAGGTGTAGCCGTGCGCGAACTCGAGCATGTAGTCGGGCCCGCCGGCGGCCATGAAGGTGTCGTGGATCTCCTGGCGCGCGATCACCGCGCCCAGCGGCTGCACGCCGTTGGTCACCTGCTTGGCCACGTTGAGGATGTCGGGCACCACGCCGAAGGCCTCGGCGCCAGTCCAGCAGCCGGTGCGGCCGAAGCCGGTGATGACCTCGTCGAAGATCAGCAAGATGCCGTGCGCGCTGCAGATGTCGCGCAGCCGCTGCAGGTAGCCCACCGGCGGCACGATCACCCCGGCCGAGCCGCAGAAGGGCTCGACGATCACCGCGGCGATGGTCGAGGCGTCGTGCAACTGGATCAGCGCGAGCAGCTCGTCGGCCAGCTCGGCGCCTTGCGCCGGCATGCCGCGGTGGAAGCTGCCGGCGGGCGGCTGCGTGTGCGGCAGGTGGTCGGCCTCGACGCCCTGGCCGTACAGCTTGCGGTTGGCCGCGATGCCGCCGACCGAGATGCCGCCGAAGTTGACGCCGTGGTAGCCCTTGTTGCGGCCGATGAAGCGGGTCTTCGCCGCCTGGCCTTGCAGCCGCCAGTACGCGCGCGCCATCTTCAGCGAGGTATCGGCCGACTCCGAGCCCGAACCGGTGAAGAACACGCGGTTCAGCCCCGCCGGCATGCGCTCGACGATGCGGTTGGCCAGCTCGAACGACAGCGGGTGGCCGAACTGGAAGGCCGGCGAATAGTCCAGCGCCGCGGCCTGGCGCGCCACCGCATCGACGATCTCGCGCCGGCCATGACCCAGCCCGCTGCACCACAGCCCCGACAGGCCGTCGAAGACGCGCCGGCCGTCGCTGGTGGTGTAGTAGTTGCCCGCGGCCGCGGTGATCAGCCGCGGGTTGGCCTTGAACTCGCGGTTGGCGCTGAACGGCATCCAGTGCGCGGCCAGGTGTGCGGCGTCGCTGCGCGGCGGGGCCATCAACCAGGATTCGTTCGCGTTCATCGCAGGTCTCCTTCGCAAGGTTGGCTATCGGCTGGGCCGCATGCTTCGGCACACCGCGATCGTCGCCCAGCCCGTAGTTGAAATGAAGATCAAAATGCGCCCGCAAACTTGACGATTCATGCAACCAAAGGCCCGTGCCCTCATCGGCCGCCTCGGCGACATCGACCTGCGGCTGCTGCGCGTGTTCAAGGCCGTGGCCGACTGCGGCGGCATGGCCGCGGCCGAGCTCGAGCTGAACATCGCGATGTCGACCATCAGCCGCCACGTGAAGGACCTGGAAGACCGGCTGGGGCTGGTGCTGTGCCGGCGCGGCCGCGCGGGTTTCGCGCTGACCGCCGAGGGCGAGAAGGTCTACGCCGCGGCCGAGCAGTTGCTGGCTGCCACCGAGCTGTTCCGCGGCAGCCTGCACGAGATCCACCGCGGGCTCGGCGGCGAACTGCATGTCGCGCTGTTCGAGAAGACCGCCACCAACCCGAATGCGCGCATCGCGCAGGCGATTGCCGCGTTCCGCGCGCAGGCGCCCGAGGTCTGGCTGCACCTGCACGTCGGCACGATCACGATGATCGAGCGCGGCGTGATGAGCGGGCAGTTCCAGCTGGGCATCGTGCCCGAGCACCGGCGCTCGGACAGCCTGGTCTACGACGAGCTGTTCGACGAGTCGATGGGCCTGTACGCCGGCCAGGGCCATCCGTGGTTCCAGCCATCAGACCCCGCGCCCGGATGGAAGGACTTGCGCGCACAGCCGCTGGCGGCGCTGGGTTATCACTCGCCCAACATGGTGCTGGCCCACGAACGCCGCCTCGAGCGCGCGGCCACCGCGTCCGACCAGGAGGCGGTGGCCACGCTGGTGCTGTCGGGCAGCTTCGTCGGCTTCCTGCCCGACCATTACGCGCAAAGCTTCGTGCGCGCCGGGCGCATGCGTGCCGTCGCGCCCGACACCCTCAACTACCGCTGCCGCTTCTTGTGCCTGCACCGGCGCGCGCCGGCGCTGTCGCGCGCGGCCGAGACCTTCCGCGCCGCACTGCTCGCTGCCCACGACGCGGCAGGCACGGCCGCGCGGCCATGACCGGCGCGGCGCCGCAAGCGGTTGGCGGAAGGGCATGGGAGTCGAACCCACCCGGCGGCGCGTGGCGCCGCCCACCGGGTTTGAAGCCCGGCCCACCCACCAGGATGGCTGCCCTTCCAGTCGTCGTCAGCCCTTGACCGCGCTGTCGAACAAGACGCTGTCGCCACGCAGCTTGTGCGTGTCGCCCACACGCCGCGTCAGGCCGATGCGGTCGAAGTGTTCCAGAATTTGAATCGCCCGCTTGCGGCCCAGCCGGGTCGCGTCGCGAAAATCCGCGGCCAGCACCTCGCCATCGTGGGCAGCCCCCACCTGGCGCGCCAGCGCCGCCAACTGCTGCATCGTCGCCGGCGCATAGAACAGGTCCTTGACCACCTGGTACAGCTCGCCGCGGCGCGCCAGCCGCGCCAGCGTGGCGCGCACCAGCGGCTCCGGCTCGCGGGCGTTGCGCGCCAGATCGCGCACCCAGGCGCCTTCGAAGCCGGCGCACGCCAGCTCGCTCGCCACCTTCTGCGCGATGCGTGTCTCGGTGGCCGACAACTGCGCGTCGTGGCTGGGCAGGTGGACCACCGCGCCGTGCGGCACCACCTGCCCCTGGCGCGCCAGCTGCGCCAGCAGCGCCTGCCACAACGGTTGCGACAGGCGCGGCGCCGCCAGCCGGCGCAGCCGGGCGCTGTCGGGCCCCAGCTCGTCGGGCTGGCGTTCGTGAAACGCCCCGAGCGCGCGCAGCACCGCGTCGCCCAGTGCCTGCGTCTGGGCCGCGCCCAGCGCGTGCCCGGCTTGCGCCAGGGCCGCATCCGGCAGCTGGGTTGCCGCCACGGCCGGCCGCGCCTGCGCCGCGGCGAAGCGCAGCAGGTCGATGCCGTTCGGTGCCACCGCCAGCAGCGCATCCAGGCGCTGCGCGAAGTCGGGCTGCTGCAGCGCGGCCAGTTCGGCCAGACGTTGCGGCGTGCGCCGATAGCGCGTCGGCGCATGGGGATCCAGCACCGTGCCGCCGGCCATGGTGCGGCTGGCCGCAGCGTCGCGCAGCAGCACGCGCTCGCCGTGCCAGACGCCGGCCGGCGCGTGCAGCACCAGCTGGGCCAGCGCGGTGCCGCCGGGGGCGAGCAGTTCGGCATCGAGCAGCGCCACGGTGGCGCTGACATGGGCCGCGCCGATATGCGCCTGGACCCGGGTGCCCGAGCGCAGCGGGCGGCTCTCACCCGGCCACAGCGTCAGCCTCAGGTCGACCCAGTCGCTGGCCACCGCTGCGGCCGGCGCCGCCAGCCACTGGCCGCGCGCGACGGCTTCGCGCGGCAGCCCGGCCAGCGCGACCGCGCAGCGCTGGCCGGCATGGGCGCTGGCCACGGCTTGGTTCTGTGCATGCAGGCTGCGCACCCGCACGCGCGTGACCTCGCCCGCCGGGCCCGGCAGCAAGGCCAGCTCGTCGCCCACGCTGACCTGCCCCGCGTGGATCGTGCCGGTCACCACCGTGCCGGTGCCGGGCAGGCTGAACGCGCGGTCGATCGCCAGGCGCAAGGCCAGCGTTGCGCCCGCACTGGGGCCGCTGGCCGGGTGCGCGTGCGCGGCCTCGACGAGCACCGCGCGCAGTGGGTCGATGCCTTCGCCGGTGTGGGCCGACACGCTGACGATGGGCGCACCCGCCAGCGCAGTGCCGGCCAGCAGCGCGCCGACTTGCGCCGCCACCGCCGCGACGGCGCCGTCGGCGGCGCGGTCGGCCTTGGTGATGGCCACGGCGCCGCGCGCGATGCCCAGCAGCGACAGCACGGCCAGGTGCTCGCGGGTTTGCGGCATCACGCCGTCGTCGGCCGCGACCAGCAGCAGCGCGTAGTCGATGCCGCTGGCGCCGGCCACCATGGTGTGCACCAGGCGCTCGTGGCCGGGCACGTCGATGAAGCCGATGCGCTCGCCCGACGGCGTGTCCATGAAGGCATAGCCCAGCTCGATGCTGATGCCGCGCTTCTTTTCCTCGGGCAGGCGGTCGGTGTCGACGCCGGTGAGCGCACGCACCAGCGTGGTCTTGCCGTGGTCGATGTGGCCCGCGGTGCCGACGATCATCCCGCTCGCTTTCAGTGCCCGTCGGCGCAGCGCAGCAGCGGCAACTGGGCGATGAACTCGGCGCCATCGTCCAGGCCGCGCAGGTCCAGCAGCAGCCGGTCGTCCTGGATGCGGCCGATCACCGGCAGCGGCAGCTCGCGCAGCGCGGCGGCCAGCGCATCGAGCGCACGGCCGACGCCGGTGGCTGCCAGCGGCGCCAGCGCCAGCCCGGCCGAGGCCAGACGCTCGACCGGCAGCGAGCCCGAGCCGACCTGGCCTTGCAGCGCCACCGCCTCGACGCGCCAGCCGGCACCGAGCGCGGCCTGCAGCGCCGGGCGCAGCGCGCGCGCGCTGGCCTCGATGTCGGCCAGCGGCCGCGTCAGCAGGCGCAGCGTGGGCAGCGTCTGCGCGAGCTGCTCGGGGCGCAGGTAAAGGCTCAGCGTGGCTTCCAGCGCCGCCAGCGGCAGCTTGCTCATGCGCAGCGCGCGCTTCAGCGGGTGCTGCTTGATGCGCGCGACCAGCTCCTTGCGCCCGACGATCAGCCCGGCCTGCGGGCCGCCCAGCAGCTTGTCGCCGCTGAAGCTGACCAGGTCGCAGCCGGCAGCCAGCATCTGCTGCGGCATCGGCTCGGCCGGCAGGCCCCAGGCGCTCATGTCGACCAGCGCGCCGCTGCCCAGATCGGTCGCCAGCGGCAGCCGGTGCGCGCGCGCGATCGGCGCGAGCTCGGCCTCGGCCACGCTGGCGGTGAAGCCCTGCACCACGTAGTTGCTGGTATGCACCTTCAGCAGCAGCGCGGTGCGCTCGGTGATCGCGGCTTCGTAGTCGCGCGCGTGAGTGCGGTTGGTGGTGCCGACTTCGACCAGCCGCGCACCGGCGCTGGCCATCACGTCGGGCATGCGAAACGCGCCACCGATCTCGACCAGCTCGCCGCGCGAGACGATGACCTCGCGCTGCGGCGCCAACGCGGCCAGCATGAGCAGCACCGCGGCGGCGTTGTTGTTGACCACGGTGGCGGCCTCGGCGCCGGTCAGCTCGCACAGCAGGCCCTCGACCAGGCTGTCGCGGTCGCCGCGCCCGCCGCTGGCGAGGTCGTACTCCAGGTTGTTCGGGCCGGCCATCAGCTCGGCCAGCCGGCTGATCGCCGCCTCGGGCAGCAGCGCGCGCCCCAGGTTGGTGTGGATGACGGTGCCGGTCAGGTTGAGCACGCGGCGCATCCGCGGCGCCAGCCGCTGGTGCAGGCGTGCGGCCAGCTGCTGCGCCAGCGCCTCGGGGCCGAGCTGGTCGCGGTGCAGCGCCCGCGCCAGCGCCTGGGTGCGCAGCAACGCCAGTAGCGCGCGCGCTTCGGCCGCCACCAGCGTGTGGCCGTGCTCGCGCAGCAGCGCGGCCACGCCAGGCTGGCGCAGCAGCCGGTCGAGTGACGGCAGGTGGTGCGGCTCGGCGGCGCTTGGACTGGGGCAGGCCGGCGAACCGTGGACCACGGATTCTTCGGACGCGGCCATCAGGGAACTTCGTCCGCGGCGGGCACGTCGGCGCCGGCGTCGCCGAACAGCAGCAGCAGGTTCAGGCCGTGGCGGGCGAAGCCGGCGTCGGCCAGCAGCAGGTCGAGCGTGAGGCTGGCCAGGTCATCGGCCAGCGGCTCGACGTGAAGGTCGCTGTCCATGTGCACGATCTTCAGGTAGTGGCGGCAGGCGTCGCAGGTCTCGGCCTCGACCGCCGGCTTGGCCGCCGACGGCTGGTCTTGATCGATCGGCCGCAGCGACTGGTAGCGGATGCCCTGCGTGGCCAGGCAGCGCGCGCACTGGATGCGGTTCATGCGCCACTGCGCGCTGCACAGCGCGCATTGCAAGTAGCGCTGGCCTTCTTGCGCGCCGCCCAGGCGGGTGATGCTGGCCGTGGGCAGCGTACCGCAGCAAGGGCAGTGCGTGCGGTTGTCGGCCACCTGCCACGGGCGCGGCAGCGCCGCGCCGGCGGCACCGGCCAGCCGCGTGAAGTACAGCTGCAGTCCGGCGGCGATCAACGGTGCCGAGGCCAGGTCCAGGCCGAGGCTGATGCCGGCCAGCAGCCGGTCGGCCTGCTGCTCGATGGCGTCGTCGGCGAGTGCCAGCGCCGTCTGCGCGCCGGCACGCGCCGGGCTGTCCGGGGGCATCTCGTCCAGCACCTGCGCCAGCAGCAGGCGCAGCTCGGTGCGCCACTGCGCCGCGCGCGGCCAGCGCTCGGCGTCGAACAGCGGTGCGGGCCAATCGGGCGTGGCACCACACCGCACGGCATCGGGCAGCAGCACCTCGGCGCCGTGCTGCAGCCGCGCGTGCTGCGCCTCGCACACCACGGCCATCAGCATCAGGTAGTCGCGCATCGGGTGCGCTGCGGCCTGCTCGCGCAGGCGCAGCGCACGGTCGGCGAACACCCGCGCCGGGTCGGGCAGCAGCAGCGGGGCGATGTCCAGATCGGCGCGCTGCTTGATGCCGTCAGGCGTGCGCGCGTCGGGGGCGGGTCGCGGATCGTTCAAGACGTCGACCTCGGCTGCCGGCGCTGCCTGCCGCGCCGCAGCCGAGGCGCTGGATGGATGACGGCGAGCCCGCTCACTTCTTCGCGCTTGGCTGCTGCACCTGGTCGCGGTACCACAGCGGGTGGTGGTGCTTGGCCCAGGCGCTGCTGACGCGCCCGCGCACCATCGCGCCCAGCGTGCCCTTGACCCAGATCGCGGCGTAGGCATGCACGATGAAAGCCAGGAACAGCACGAAGGCCGCCGCCGCGTGCAGCACCACCGCGATGCGCTGCACCCAGATCGGCACCGACGGCGCGAACCAGGCCTGCCAGAACAAGATGCCAGTGACCAGCAGCACGACCAGCGACCACACGAACACCCAGAAGATCAGCTTTTGCCCGCCGTTGTACTTGCCGGCCGGCGCCAGCTTGGCCTGGTTGCCCTGGCTGATCAGCTTCGAGGCCGAACCGAGCCATTCGGAGTCTTCCTTGCGCCAGACGTTGGCGCCGGCAAACATGAAGAACATACCCAGGAACAGCACGAACATCGCCAGCCCCAGGTAGGGGTGCAGGATGCGCGCCCACTGCGGGCCGCCGACCAGCGCGGTCAGCCAGAACAGCGCCGGATGAAACAGCGCGAAGCCCGAGATCGCGGCGAGCACGAAGCAGGTCACCACCGCCCAATGGTTGGAGCGTTGGCCTGCGCTGTAGCGTTGCAGCTGGCTCATGACTGGCCTCCTTCGCTGGTCGTTTCGCCCTGTTCTTCAGGCACTTCGAGCGGACCCTTGCGCAGGTAGTGGAACCAGCCGGTGAGTGCCGCGCCGGCCATCACCGCCAGGCCCACCGGCTTGCTCCAGCCCTTCCACACCGACACCCAGGGGCTGATGCTCGGCTCCTTGGGCAGGCCGGTCAGGCCGGGCTGGTCGCCGTGCTTGAGCACGTACATCACGTGGGTGCCACCCACGCCGGGCGGGTTGTACAGCGCGGCGTTGGCCCAGCCGCGCTCCTTGAGCTCGCCGGCGCGCGCCTCGCCGGAGGCGACCATGTCCTGCTTGGTGCCGAAGGTGATGGCACCCGTCGGGCAGGTCTTGACGCACGCCGGCTCCAGGCCCACGCCCACGCGGTCGGAGCACAGCGTGCACTTGTAGGCCTTGTGGTCGGTGCCGCTGATGCGCGGCACGTCGAACGGGCAGCCCTTGATGCAGTAGCCGCAGCCGATGCAGTGTTCGCTGATGAAGTCGACGATGCCGTTGGCGTACTTGACGATCGCCCCCGGCGCCGGACAGGCCTTCAGGCAGCCGGGGTCCTCGCAGTGCATGCAGCCGTCCTTGCGGATCAGCCACTCGAGCTTGTCCGCCTCGGGCTCGACCTCGAAGAAGCGCATCACGGTCCACGACTGCGGCGTCAGGTCGGTCGGGTTGTCGTACACGCCGACGTTGCTTCCGATGTCGTCGCGCAGGTCGTTCCACTCCATGCACGCGACCTGGCAGGCCTTGCAGCCGATGCACTTGGACACGTCGATGAGCTTGGCGACCTCGGCCACGTGGGCGCGAGCCTGCGGCGGCGGGGTGGTCGTGGCCGATCGGGCGACCACGTTCTGCGATTGCAGAGTCGACATGGCTCAGGCCCTTTCAACGTTGACGAGGAAGGCCTTGAACTCCGGCGTCTGCGAGTTGGCGTCGCCGACGAAGGGGGTCAAGGTGTTGGCGATGTAGCCGGGCTTGGTCTGGCCCTTGAAGCCCCAGTGGAACGGGATGCCCACCAGATGCACCTTCTGGCCATTGACCGGGAACGGCTTGATGCGCTTGGTGACCACCGCCCTGGCCACGATGTGGCCGCGGTTGCTGCTCACCTTGACCTTGTCGCCATGGGCGATGCCCTTTTCCTTGGCCAGCTCCTCGCCGATCTCCACGAAGGCTTCGGGCTGCACGACCGCGTTGAGCCGCGCGTGCTTGGTCCAGGTGTGGAAGTGCTCGGTCAGCCGGTAGGTGGTGGCCGAGTAGGGGAACTCGTCCTTCTTGCCAAAGGCCTCCAGGTCGCCCTTGAACACTCGCGCCGCCGGGTTGCTGATCGCCTTCGGGTTGTCAGGGTGCAGCGGGTTGACGCCGATCGGCGTCTCGAACGGCTCGTAGTGCTCGGGGAAGGGGCCGTCGGCCATGCCCATCGCGTGCAGCCGGGCCACGCCTTCGGGATTCATGATGAACGAGCCCATGCCGATCTCGGGCGCGGCGGTGGGCATCATGTCGGGCACGTCGGGGCCGCTCCAGGCCTTGCCGTTCCAGACCGTGTACTTGTTGTTCGGCGCCCAGGCCTTGCCGTCGGGATCGGCGCTCGCGCGGTTGTACAGGATGCGGCGATTGGCCGGCCAGGCGAAACCGAAGTGCTGGTACACGCCCAGCCCGCTCGGGTCGTCCAGGTTGCGCCGCGCGGTCAGGTTGCCCGCCTCGGTCCAGCAGCCCGAGTACAGCCAGTTGCCGCAGGCGGTGGAGCCGTCGTCGCGCAGCATGGCGAAGCCCGGCACCTGCTGGCCGGCCTTGACCAGCACCGCACGCGGCGCCGACGGGTTGGCCGCATCGGGCGGCGCCAGCACGTCGCTCAAGGCCTTGCCGTTGATTTCGCGCAGCAACTCGGCCGCCGAGGGCTCGAGCGCTCGCGTGTAGTCCCAGGCCAGGTTGGCGATCGGCTCGGGCAGCGCGCCGCCGTCCTTGGCGTACATCGCGCGCAGCTTCATGAACAGCAGCGCCATGATCTCCGAGTCCGGCTTGGCCTCGCCCAGCGGATCGACCGCGCGCTCCTTCCAGATGGCGATCCGGCTGGAGTTGGTCAGCGAGCCTTCCTCCTCGGCAAAGCAGGTGCTCGGCAGGCGGAAGACTTCGGTCGGGATGTCCTCGGACTTGACGTCGTTGAGCGGGCCGAAGTTCTTCCAGAACTCGCCGGTCTCGGATTCCAGCGGGTCGATGACCACCAGGAACTTCAGCTTGGACAGCGCCGCCGACAGCTTGTTCTTGTTGGGCACGGTGGCCAGCGGGTTGAAGCCCTGGGCGATGAAGCCGTTCATCTTGCCCTGGTGCATCAGCTCGAACAGGTGCAGCGCGTCGTAGCCGCCAGCCAGCTTGGGCACCCAGTCGAAGCAGAAGTTGTTCTCCGGCGTGGCCGCCTTGCCGTAGTACGACTTCATCAGGCTGTTGAAGAAGCGCGGGAAGTTGCTCCAGTAGTTGAACTGGTTGGGCCGCATCGGCTTGGGCGTGCAGCGCTTCAGGTACTTCTCGTAGGTGTCGTCGTTGTCGGTCGGCGCGCTCAGGTATCCCGAGAACACCTCGGCGTAGGCGTTCATGTCGGTCACGCCCTGCACGTTGGAGTGTCCGCGCAGCGCGTTCACGCCGCCGCCCGGGCGCCCCATGTTGCCCAGCAGCAGCTGGATCATCGCCATGGTGCGGATGTTCTGGCTGCCCACGCTGTGCTGGGTCCAGCCCAGCGCGTACAGGATCGTGCTGGTCTTGTCGGGCGCCGACATCTCGCCGAGCATCTCGCAGACCTTGAGGAACTTGTCCTGCGGCGTGCCGCAGATGTTGCTGACCAGCTCCGGCGTGTAGCGGCTGTAGTGCTTCTTCAGCTGCTGGTACACGCACAGCGGATCCTGCATCGTGTCGTCGACCAAGACGTAGCCGTCCTCGCCCAGCTGGTAGCCCCAGGTGGACTTGTCGTACTTGCGTTTGGCCTCGTCGTAGCCGCTGAAGATGCCGTTGTCCAGATGGAACCCGGGCTTGGTCAGGAAGGTCGCGTCGGTGTTGAACTTGACGTACTCGCGATGGATCTTGTCGTTGCTGAGCAGCCAGTTGATGACCCCGCCCAGGAACGCGATGTCAGTGCCGTTGCGGATCGGCGCATAGAAGTCGGCCACCGCCGACGTGCGGTTGAAGCGCGGGTCGACCGAGATCAGCTTGGCCTTGCGCTGTTGCATGGCCTCGACCACCCACTTGAAACCCACCGGGTGGGCTTCGGCGGCGTTGCCGCCCATCACGATGATCAGATCGGCATTCTTGATGTCGGTCCATGAGTTGGTCATCGCTCCGCGACCGAAAGTCGGGCCCAGACTGGACACCGTCGGCGCGTGTCAAACGCGTGCTTGCGTATCGATTCCCACCATGCCCAGCGCGCGAGCGACCTTCACCGTGAGGTAGCTCGACTCGTTGGACGATGAACTGCACATCAAGAAGCCGGTGGTGGCCCAGCGGTTGACCGTGGTGCCGGCGGCGTTCTGGGTTTCGAAGTTGGCGTCGCGGTCGGCCTTCATGTGCTTGGCCACGCGGCTGAGCGCGTCGTCCCAGCTGATGCGCTTCCACTCGCTGGCGCCGGCCTCGCGCACCGACGGGTACCTGATGCGCGCCGGCGAGTTGATCATGTCCTTCACGCCCGCGCCCTTGGGGCACAGCGACCCTCGGCTGACCGGGTTGTCGGGGTCGCCCTCGACGTGGATCACGTGGTTCTTGGCGTTCTTCGAGCCGTCGCCGAGCTTGTAGATCAGCATGCCGCAGCTGACCGAGCAGTAAGGGCAGATGCTGCGCGCGACGGTGGCGCTGGCGAGCTTGAAGGCGCGGGGTTGCGCGAGTGCGGCCGCGGGCGAGAAACCCATGGCGACCAGACTCGACCCGACCAGCCCCGCCGCGCTGACGCGGAAGAACTGTCTGCGGTGCATGTCCATGAGGCTTGTCTCCTTTCTTGGGTGCGGGACTTCGTGAGAGCGCATGCCTGCGCTGCGACCGAAGGTCTGACCCAGTATAGGGATGGGTTCCCCCCAGGCACTCAGGGATACCCTGCATGGTTGACGCGAGACCGCGATGCGCAGATGCGCCGCGCATCGGTGCGAAGCCAGCGCGTGCCACCGCTGCGGCGGGCGCGCGACGCCAGCCTCAGCGCGCGGCGAGCAAGGCGGCCGCCACCTGCGCGAAGCCCTCGCCGCGCTCGCCCGGCGCGAGGTACGCCGGCCACGTGTGCAGTTGCGCGGCGAAGCGGCACAGGTTGGCCACGCCCACCGACAGTGCGAAGTGGCCGAACATGGCCTGGTCGTTGGTCGAGTCGCCGACGTAGATCCAGCGGTCGTGTTCGGCGTCGAGCTCGCGGCCGAACAGCCGCCGCACGATCCAGCGCGCACCGCTGAGCTTGTCGTGCTCGCCGACCCAGCCGTTGACGTGGATCGAGCTGACCGTCGCGTGCAGGCCCTCGGCGCGCATCAGCGCCGCCACGCGCTCGATCTGCGACGAGTCCAGCTGCGCGAACTCGCTGTGGTCGACCGCGATGTCGGTAACGCGCCCGGCGCTGTCGCGCGCCAGCGTCGCGCCCGGCACCTCGCGCAGCACGCGCTCGGCCGCAGCGCGCAGCCGCAGCGCGTTGCGCGCGCGCACGGCGGCGTCCTGCGCGTATTCGATGGCAAGCCGCGCGCCTTCCGGGATCAGCGCAACGCCGCCGTTCTCGGCGACGATCGCCGCCACCGGCCAGGCGCGGGCGAAGGGTTCGCTCCAGCCCTGCGGCCGGCCGGTGATCGCGATCACCGGCAGCGCCGCGGCACGCAGCCGGGCGAGCGCGGCGGCCGCCGCCGGGTCGAGCGCGCCGTCGCGCGTCAGCGTGTCGTCGATGTCGGTCAGCACGCCGCGCACGCGGCGCAGCGCCGCCTGGGGCATGCGCGACAGCGGCAGCGCCGGTGCGGTCATGCCGCCTTCATCGCGCCGCCGCTGCAGCGCCCGCCGCACTGACCCTTCATTCGGCGGCCAGGCCAAGCAGCAGGTGCACGCCGTACAGCCGCGCCAGCTGCACCAGCGGCGCCGGCGCTGCGTGCACGGCGAAGGCGCGCCCCGAGCCTTGCGCCAGCCGCCGCGCCTGCAGCAGCAGCGCCAGCGCCGACGAGTCGAAGCGCACCAGCGCCGAGGCATCGACGACCAGCGTGCGCTCGGCCGCAGCGGCCGCAACGCCCGATCCAGCCTGCTCGGCGCGCAGCGTGCGCAGCGCAGCGGCCGCGGTGTCCAGCGTCAGCGTCGGCGGCAGTCGCATTCAGCTCTTCGTGCCACCCTTGTTGCGCTCGGCCAGCTTGGCGATCAGGCCGTCGATGCCACCGGCGGCAATGTCCTGGCTGAACGCTGTGCGGTACTGGTCGACCAGCCACACTCCGAGCACGTTGACGTCGAAGATCTTCCAGGCGCCGCCGCTGTGCTCGAGCCGGTAGTCCAGCTGCACCGGCTCGCCCTTGCCCTTGGGCGACTTGATCTCGGTGCGCACCACGACCTCGGTGTCGGCAGGCTGGGCGCGCATCGGCTTCATGTGCACGGTCTGGTCCTTGACCTGCGTCAGCGCACCGGCATAGCTGCGCACCAGCAGCAGCTTGAACTCCTGCTGCAGCCGCTGTTGCTGCTCGGGCGTGGCGCTGCGCCAGTGGCGCCCGACCGACAGCGCGGTCATGCGGCGAAAGTCCACGTGCGGCATCACCTTGGCGTCGACCAGCTCGTTGATGCGCGCGACGTCGCCGGCCTGGATCGCCTTGTCGGCCTTGACCGCATCGATGACCTCGGTCGACAGCTGGCGGATCAGCTCGTCGGGGGCGGTCTGCGCCCAGGCCGGCATCGCCGCCGCCCAGGCCAGCGTGAACAGGGTGAACCAGCGTCGCAACATCGTCATCAGTCCCATCTTCTGCGGCATGAAGGCCGCACCATAGCCTGCGGCGGCCTCACTCGTCCTGCGCCGGGTCTCGGGGCGGCTCAGGCGGGTCGCCGTCGTACACCAGCCGCAGCCGCCGCGCGAGGTAGGCATCGCGCACGAAGCTGTACTTGTCCAGCGCGATCGCATCGAGCGCCTTGTCCGCGCCGATGAACTGGGCCCGCGCGTCGACGATCTCCACCACCGTGGTCACCGGACGGAACGACCCCTGGTTGACCGCATAGGCCGGCGTCGCGGCGATGTCCAGCGGCAGCGCCGCGGCGTCGCGCACCGTGGACGGGCCGAACAGCGGCAGCATCAGGAAGTTGCCCGGCGGCACGCCCCACACGCCCAGCGTCTGGCCGAAGTCCTCGGGCGTGCGCTCGATGCCGAGCTCGGTCGCCAGGTCGAGCAGCCCGCCCCAGCCGAACACCGTGTTCCACAAGAAGCGAAAGCTCATCGCGATCGAGCGCTCGATCTTGCCTTGCAGCAGGTTGTTGACGCCCGACCACAGGTCCTGGAAGTTGTTGAAGAAGTTGTGCACGCCGGTGCGCGCCAGCTCGGGCACCAGCGTCACGTAGGCGTCGGCCCACGGGTACAGCAGCCCGGCATCCAGATCCTGGTTGAAGCGGAAGACCGAGCGGTTGAAGGGTTCCCAAGGGTCGGCCGGATGGGCGCGCGTGGACGTGTCGTCCGCGTCGTTCGCGTCGTCAACGCCTTCCGCCGCAGCCTCGGCGGCCGCCGCGGCGGTGTCGCCCGATGTTGCGGCCGATGCCGCGGACGCGGCCGGTGCGGCGGCGACGGCCTGGGCCAGCGCCTGGCCGCTCAGTGCCGCCGCCAGCAGCAGCGCGCCCAACGTGCGCCGGCTCATTTCGGCGCCCCCGCCGCCCCTGCACTGCCCGCCTCGGCCGCCTTGCCGAACACCAACTGACCGATCAGGTTCTCCAGCACCAGCGCCGACTGGGTGCGCGTGATGGTCGCGCCGGCGGCAAAGTCGGCCTCGTCGCCGCCCGGCTCCAGGCCGATGTACTGGTCGCCCAGCAGCCCGGAGGTCAGGATCTTGGCCGAGCTGTCCTTCGGGAAGCGGTAGCCCTGGCGGATCTCCATGCCGACCACGCCCTGGAAGGTCTGGCCATCGAGCGTGATCGAGCTGACGCGCCCGACCGTGACCCCGGCGCTGCGCACCGGCGCGCGCACCTTCAGCCCGCCGATGTTGTCGAAGCGTGCGCTCAGCGAATACGTCGGCTCGGTGCTGAAGCTGGCCAGGTTGGCCGCCTTCAACGCCAGGAACAGCAACGCGGCCAGACCCAGCAGCACGAACAGGCCGACCATGATTTCGACGGTTCTAGTGCGCATCGGTCATCAGGGGGTAGAAAACATCAGTGCGGTCAGGATGAAGTCCATGCCGAGCACGGCGAGCGAGGCGATCACCACCGACCGGGTGGTGGCGGCCGACACCCCGGCCGGCGTGGGCTGGGCCTCGAAGCCCTGGTACAGCGCGACGAAGCTGCAGATCACGCCGAAGACGAAGCTCTTGACGATGCCGTTGCCCAGGTCGCGCCAGACGTCGACACGGTCTTGCATCAGCGCCCAGAAGTTGCCGGCATCCACGCCGATCAGCAGCACCGCCACCACCCAGGCGCCGAGTATGCCAACGGCGGAGAACACCAGCGCCAGCACCGGCATCGCGGCAATGCCGCCGATGAAGCGCGGCGCCAGCACGCGCTTGCGCGGGTCCACCGCCATCAGCTCCATCGCCGCGAGCTGCTCGCCGGCCTTCATCAGGCCGATCTCGGCGGTCAGCGAGGTGCCGGCGCGCCCGGCGAACAGCAGCGCGGTGACCACCGGCCCCAGCTCGCGCAGCAGCGCCAGGTTGACCACCAGGCCGAGGTTCTCGGCCGCGCCGTAGGTGACCAGCGCGTAGTACATCTGCAGCGCCAGCACGAAGCCCACCGCCAGCCCCGACGCCGCAATGATCAGCAGCGAGTGGTTGCCGATCAGGTGGATCTGCGCCAGCACCAGCGGCCAGCGCCGCAGCGCGGCCGGCGTGCAGCGCAGCAGCTCGACGCAGAAGAACGCCGCATGGCCCAGCGCGCGCAGCCACCCGAGCGTGGCACGGCCGAGCCAGGCCAGCGCGTCGGTCACGGCCGCAGCCCCAGGTCTTCGGCCAGCGGCGCGGCCGGGTAGTGAAAGCGCACCGGGCCGTCGGGCTGCGCGCCGATGAACTGGCGCACCTCGGGGTCGCTCGATTCGCGCAGCGCCTGCGGCGTGCCGTGCGCGACCACACGGCCGCCGCCGGACAGCAAGTAGGCCTCGTCGCAGATCGCGAAACACTCGTCGATGTCGTGCGACACCACCAGCGAGGTCGCGCCGGTGGCGTCGCCGAGCTTGCGGATCAGGTTGGCCGCCACGCCCAGCGCGATCGGGTCCAGCCCGGTGAAGGGCTCGTCGTACATGATCAGCTCGGGGTCCAGCGCGATCGCCCGCGCCAGCGCGATGCGCCGCGCCATGCCGCCCGAGACCTGGCTGATGCTCAGGCGCGCCGCGCCGCGCAGGCCCACCGCTTCGAGCTTCATCAACACGATGTCGCGCACCATGTCTTCGGGCAGATCGGTCTGCTCGCGCAACGGGAACGCGACGTTGTCGAACACGCTCAGGTCGGTGAACAGCGCGCCGAACTGGAACAGCATGCCCAGGCGGCGGCGCAGCCGGTACAGCTGCGCGCGGTCGTGCACGTCGATGCGTTCGCCGTCGAAGCGGATCTCGCCGCGCTGCGGCGCGTGGCTGCCGCCGATCAGGCGCAGCAGCGTGGTCTTGCCGCAACCCGATCCACCCAGGATGGCCGTGACCTTGCCGCGCGCAAAGCGCAGCGACACGTCGTTGAGGATCGTGCGGGACGCGTCGTAGCCAAAGCTGACACGGTCGAACTCGATCAAGGGCTGGGGTTCGGACATCGGGCGGCAAGCAAGGCCGGGATTGTCCCATGCAGCCAGCGCGTGCCTTGGCGCGAAAAGGCACGGACAAGCGGCGGCCATCCGCCCCGGTGCGGCGATGGCCGGCCCCGCGCCGGGGCACGCTGCTGCCGCCGCCAGCGCAGCGCAGTGCTGCACTGCGCTGCGTCTAACGCGGCAAGGTGCTGTGCCCCATCAGGAAGGTATCGACCGCGCGCGCCGCCTGGCGGCCCTCGCGGATCGCCCACACCACCAGCGACTGGCCGCGGCGCATGTCGCCGGCGGCGAAGACCTTGGCCACGCCGGTGCGGTAGGCGTCGGCCCCGTCGGTGAAGGCTCTGGCATTGCCGCGCGCGTCGCGCTCGATGCCGAACGCGTCGAGCACGCTCGCCGCCGGGTTGACGAAACCCATCGCCAGCAGCGCCAGCTCGCAGGCGATGTCGCGCTCGCTGCCCGGCACCTCGGTCATCTTGCCGTCGGCCCACTGCAACTGCACCGTGCGCAGCGCCGCGAGCTTGCCCTTGTCCTTGCCGCTGCCGCCGACGAAGGCCTTGGTGGCGATGGCGAATTCGCGTTCGCAGCCCTCTTCGTGGCTGGAGCTGGTGCGCAGCTTGTACGGCCAGTACGGCCAGGTCAGCGGCCGGTCCTCCTGCTCGGGCGGCATCGGCAGCAGCTCGAACTGGGTGACGCTGGCCGCGCCGTGGCGGTTGCTGGTGCCCACGCAGTCCGAGCCGGTGTCGCCGCCGCCGATCACCACCACGCGCTTGCCGCCGGCCTTGATCTGCGCCTTGAGCTTGTCGCCGGCCACCACCTTGTTCTGCTGCGGCAGGAACTCCATCGCGAAGTGCACGCCGTCCAGCTCGCGCCCCGGCACCGGCAGGTCGCGGCTGACCTCCGAGCCGCCGGCCAGCAGCACCGCGTCGAACTCGGCCAGCAGCTGCTCGGCACTGACCACCTCTTTGGCATCGTTGGTGATCTTGCCTGTCGGCCCGTCGGCGGGCAGCGCGCCGACCAGCACGCCGGGGCGGAACACCACACCCTCGGCGCGCAGCTGCTCGATGCGCCGGTCGATATGGCTCTTTTCCATCTTGAAGTCGGGGATGCCGTAGCGCAGCAGCCCGCCGAGGCGGCTGTTCTTCTCGAACACCGTCACCGCGTGGCCGGCGCGCGCCAGCTGCTGCGCCGCCGCCAGCCCGGCCGGGCCGGAGCCGACCACGGCCACGCTCTTGCCGCTGCGCACCGCGCTCGGCTGCGGCTTGACCCAACCCTCGGCCCAGGCGCGCTCGATGATCGCGTGCTCGATCGACTTGATGCCCACCGCGTCGTCGTTGACGTTGAGCGTGCACGCCGCCTCGCACGGCGCCGGGCACACGCGGCCGGTGAACTCGGGGAAGTTGTTGGTCGAGTCCAGCACGTGAAAAGCGTTCTTCCAGTCGCCGCGGTACACCAGGTCGTTGAAGTCCGGGATGATGTTGTTGACCGGGCAGCCGTTGGTGCAAAACGGCGTGCCGCAGTCCATGCAGCGTGCGCCCTGGATCTTTGCTTGCTCGGCGCTCAGGCCGATGACGAACTCCTTCCAGGTCTTGAGCCGCTGCACGACCGGCTCGTAGCCCTGTTCGATGCGTTCGTACTCGAGAAAACCAGTGACCTTGCCCATGATGTGTGCTGTCGCTTTCGTCGTCTGGTGGGTGCGCGCGCCCGACCCGCCTACTGGGCGGGTACGGTGCCGGCGCGGCCGGCGCGCGCCTTGCTGATGGTGGCTTCGGACTCGCGCTGCGCGCTGCGCTCTTCCAGCGCGCGGCGGTATTCGTGCGGGAACACCTTGACGAACTTGGCGCGCGAATCGGCCCAGTGGTCGAGGATGTCGCGCGCACGCAAGGACCCGGTCCAGCGGTGGTGGTCCTCGATCATCTGCTTCAGCAGCGTCTCGTCGGCCTGGCCCTTGTGCCAGCGCTCGGTGTCGTCGCCCTGTGCCTGCTGCTCGGCCAGCGGCAACAGCTTGTCCAGCGCCACCATCGCGGTGTTGCAGCGCGACGCGAACTTGCCGTCCTCGTCGTAGACATAGGCCACGCCACCGGACATGCCGGCGGCGAAGTTGCGCCCGGTGCGCCCGAGCACGACCACGGTGCCGCCGGTCATGTACTCGCAGCCGTGGTCGCCGGTGCCTTCGACCACCGCGCTGGCGCCCGACAGCCGCACCGCGAAGCGCTCGCCGGCCACGCCGCGGAAGAAGGCCTCGCCGCTGGTCGCGCCGTACAGCGCGGTGTTGCCGATGACGATGTTGCGCGTGGCCTCGCCGCGGAACTCGATGCTCGGGCGCACCACCACGCGCCCGCCCGACAGGCCCTTGCCGGTGTAGTCGTTGGCGTCGCCGATCAGGTACAGCGTGATGCCCTTGGCGAGGAAGGCGCCGAAGCTCTGGCCGCCGGTGCCCTGCACCTGCATCAGGATGGTGTGGTCGGGCAGGCCCTGCGGGTGCTGACGGATCAACTCGCCCGACAGCATCGCGCCGACGCTGCGGTTGACGTTGCGCACGTCGTCCATGAACTGCACCTTCTCGCCGCGCTCGAGCGCCGGCTTGCAGCGCTCGATCAGCTTGAGGTCCAGCGCGCGCTCCAGGCCGTGCTCCTGCTTTTCGACCTGGCGCCGCGGCACCTCGGCCGGTGCGTCGGGTGCATGGAACAGCCGGCTGAAGTCCAGCCCCTTGGCCTTCCAGTGGGCGATGCCCTTGCGCGTGTCGAGCAGGTCGACGCGGCCGATCAGCTCGTCGAAGCTGCGCACGCCCAGCTGCGCCATGATCGAGCGCGCTTCTTCGGCGACGAAGAAGAAGTAGTTGACGACGTGCTCGGGCTTGCCGCTGAACTTGCGGCGCAGCACCGGGTCTTGCGTGGCCACGCCCACCGGGCAGGTGTTGAGGTGGCACTTGCGCATCATGATGCAGCCCTCGGCCACCAGCGGCGCGGTGGCGAAGCCGAACTCGTCGGCGCCGAGCAGCGCACCGATGACGACGTCGCGCCCGGTCTTCATCTGGCCGTCGGCCTGCACGCGGATGCGGCCGCGCAGCCGGTTCAACACCAGCGTCTGCTGCGTCTCGGCCAGCCCCAGCTCCCACGGCGTGCCGGCGTGCTTGATGCTGCTCCACGGTGACGCGCCGGTGCCGCCGTCGTGCCCGGCGATCACCACGTGGTCGGCCTTGCACTTGGCCACGCCCGCGGCCACCGTGCCGACACCGACCTCGCTCACCAGCTTGACGCTGATGTCGGCGCGCGGGTTGGCGTTCTTCAGGTCGTGGATCAGCTGCGCCAGGTCTTCGATCGAATAGATGTCGTGGTGCGGCGGCGGGCTGATCAGGCCGACGCCGGGCACGCTGTAGCGCAGCATGCCGATGTACTCGGACACCTTGCCGCCGGGCAGCTGGCCGCCCTCGCCCGGCTTGGCGCCTTGCGCCATCTTGATCTGGATCTGGTCGGCGCTGGCCAGGTATTCGGTGGTCACGCCGAAGCGCCCCGAGGCCACCTGCTTGATCTTGCTGCGCAGGCTGTCGCCTTCGCGCAGCTCGTAGTCGGCCTCGATCACCTTGGCACCGATCACATCCGACACCTTGGTGCCGGCAACGATCGGGATGCCCTTCATCTCGTTGCGGTAGCGCGCCGGGTCCTCGCCGCCTTCGCCGGTGTTGCTCTTGCCGCCGATGCGGTTCATGGCGATCGCCAGCGTGGTGTGGGCCTCGGTGCTGATTGAGCCCAGGCTCATCGCGCCGGTGGCGAAGCGCTTGACGATCTCGCTGGCCGGCTCGACCTGGTCGATGGGAATCGCCTTGGCCGGGTCGACCTTGAACTCGAACAGGCCGCGCAGCGTCATGTGGCGGCGGCTCTGGTCGTTGATGATCTGCGCGTATTCCTTGTAGGTGTCGAGCCGGCCCGAGCGTGTGCTGTGCTGCAGTTTGGCGATGGCGTCGGGCGTCCACATGTGCTCTTCGCCGCGCACGCGCCAGGCGTAGTCGCCTCCGGTGTCGAGCATGTCGGCCAGCACCGGGTTCGCGCCGAAGGCGTCGCGGTGCAGGCGGATGGCTTCCTCGGCGACTTCGAACACGCCGATGCCGCCGATCTGCGAGGCGGTGCCGCGGAAGTACTTGTCGACCAGCGGCCGGTCCAGGCCGATCGCCTCGAACAGCTGCGCGCCGCAGTACGACATGTAGGTCGACACGCCCATCTTCGACATGATCTTGCTCAGACCCTTGCCGATGGCCTTGATGTAGTTGTAGACCGCCTTGTCTGCGGAAAGCACCCCCGGCAGGTCGGCGTGCATCGCCGCCAGCGTCTCCAGCGCCAGGTACGGGTGCACCGCTTCGGCGCCGTAGCCGGCCAGCACCGCGAAGTGGTGCACCTCGCGCGCGCTGCCGGTCTCGACCACCAGCCCGGCGGTCGTGCGCAGGCCCTCGCGCACCAGGTGGTGGTGGATGGCAGACAGCGCCAGCAGCGCCGGGATCGCCACGCGCTCGCGGTTCATGCCGCGGTCGGTGATGATCAGGATGTTGTGGCCGCTGCGGATCGCGTCCACGCTCTCGGCGCACAGCGACGCCAGCTTGGCCTCGATGCCCTCCTTGCCCCAGGCCAGCGGGTAGCAGATGTCCAGCTCGTGGCTGTTGAACTTGCGCGAGCTGTGTTCGCCGATCGCGCGCAGCCGCGCCATGTCGTCGAAGTCGAGGATCGGCTGGTCCACCTCCAGGCGCATCGGCGGGTTGACCGCGTTGATGTCCAGCAGGTTGGGCTTGGGGCCGATGAAGCTGTTCAGGCTCATCACGATGGCCTCGCGGATCGGGTCGATCGGCGGGTTGGTGACCTGCGCGAACAGCTGCTTGAAGTAGCTGAACAGCGGCTTGTTCTTGTCCGACAGCACCGCCAGCGGTGCGTCGTTGCCCATCGAGCCGATGCCTTCCTCACCCAGCTGCGCCATCGGGCCGAGCAGGAACTTGATGTCCTCCTGCGTGGTGCCGAAAGCCTGCTGGCGGTCGAGCAGGCTTTCGCTGAAGCTGCCGACCGCGCCGCGCGCATCGACCGAGTCCAGCCGCACGCGCACCGTCTCGATCCACTGCCGGTACGGTTTGGCGAAGGCAAACTGGTGCTTCAGTTCCTCGTCGTCGACGATGCGGCCCTGCTCGAAGTCGATCAGGAACATCTTGCCCGGCTGCAGCCGCCACTTGCGCACGATGCGGTTCTCGGGGATCGGCAGCACGCCGGATTCCGAGGCCATGACCACCAGGTCGTCGTCGGTGACGATGTAGCGCGCCGGGCGCAGGCCGTTGCGGTCGAGCGTGGCGCCGATCTGCTTGCCGTCGGTGAAGGCCATCGCCGCCGGGCCGTCCCAGGGTTCGATCATCGCCGCGTGGTATTCGTAGAACGCGCGGCGGCGCGGGTCCATGTCCTCGTGCTGCTCCCAAGCCTCGGGGATCATCATCATCGCCGCGTGCGCCAGCGGGTAGCCGGCCATCGTCAGCAATTCCAGCGTGTTGTCGAAGGTGGCGGTGTCGGACTGCCCCTCGAAGCTGATCGGGTACAGCTTGGCCAGGTCGTCGCCCAGCACCGGCGAGCGCATCACGCCCTCGCGCGCGCGCATCCACTTGAAGTTGCCCTTGACGGTGTTGATCTCGCCGTTGTGCGCCACCATGCGGTAGGGGTGTGCCAGCGGCCACTCGGGGAAGGTGTTGGTGGAAAAGCGCTGGTGCACCAGCGCGAAGGCCGACACCGTGCGCGCATCGGCCAGGTCGAGGTAGTACTTGCCGACCTGGTCGGCCAGCAGCAGCCCCTTGTAGATGACGGTGCGGCAGCTCATGCTGGGCACGTAGTACTCGCGGCTGTGCGTGAGCTGCAGCGCCTGGATCGCGCTACTGGCGGTCTTGCGGATCACGTACAGCTTGCGCTCCAGCGCGTCGGGCACGATCACGTCGGGGCCGCGGCCGATGAAGATCTGCACGATCACCGGTTCCTTGGCGCGCACCGTGGGCGACATCGGCATGTCGCGGTCGACCGGCACGTCGCGCCAGCCCAGCAGCACCTGGCCCTCGCGGCGCACCGCACGCTCGAGCTCCTGGATGCAGGCCAGCCGCGACGCGTGCTCCTTGGGCATGAAGATCATGCCCACGCCGTATTCACCGGGCGGCGGCAGGCTCACGCCTTGGCGCGCCATCTCGGCGCGATAGAACTCGTCGGGGATCTGGATCATGATGCCCGAGCCGTCGCCCATCAGCTTGTCGGCGCCGACCGCGCCGCGGTGGTCCAGGTTCTCGAGGATCTTCAGGCCCTGCTCGATGATCGCGTGCGACTTGATGCCCTTGATCTGCGCGACGAAGCCCAGGCCGCAGGCGTCGCGCTCGTGCGCGGCGTCGTACAGGCCATCGCGCTGCAGCGCGGCCTGCTCGTCCAGGCTGGCGCCGAGGTCGTTCGAGTGGCCTGGCGTGGCGGGATCGTGGTGGGCGCTGCCGGTGCTCATGAGCCGTCCTTGGTGTCTGCGGGTTGCCGGACGGCGATTATCGCGATGCAGCAGCGGCGAGCAACAGAAATTAAATGGGGTCAGGCTCGATAGATTCAGTTACCTAAGAGCGTCAATACAAAATGGGGACATATCGATGGGAAAAAGTACGAAACGCAGCTTCGAGTGCGCTGCATTGGCAAAGGACATCGCCCCCCGACCGGACGCCACTCAGATCGCGCGGCCGGGCCGATCCAGCGCGAAGCGACCCCCCGGCGGCTAAGTCGGCCAGGCGCGCAGCTAATCGCGTGACTTGTCGCGCGGCAACGCGCGCGGCGGCCGGCCGCGGCCGCGCGGGCGCACCGGCCGGCCCAGCCGCTGCGCGATCTCGGCCAGAAACTGCGGCGAGCCGATCGCCCAGTCGTTGGCCGCCGCGTGCTCGATCCGCCGGCTCGCCGCCGCGTCCAGCCCATGCGCCAGCAGCCGGCCGTAGGCGGCCTCGCGCTCGAAGGGCGTGTTGCCCAGCCGCCAGTATTCGGGCGGGTCGCTCACCAGCGGGTCCGCGCGCAGCCCCAGCCGGTGCGCGGCGCTCGACCAGGTCTTGGCTTGCGTCCCCGGCACCAAGGTGCCACCCGCCGGTGCCGCGTCGACCAGGCACAGCGCCTGCAGCAGCGCATCGCCGTCTTGCACCACGCCGGCGCGAAAGCGCCCGTCCCACAAGGTGCCGCTGCGGCCATGGCGGCGATTGAACGCGGCCACGTAGCGCCGGCCGACGGCCTGCATCGCCAGGCTCAGCGCTTCTTCGGACGGCGGGCGCAGCAGCAACTGCACGCCGTCGTCGCGCAACGCGTAAGCGTGCAGCACCACGGCACGCGCGCGCATCGCCTCGAACAGCGCGTCCAGGTACTGCTGGCGGTCGGTGTCGTCGACGAACACCGGTTGCGCGCTCAGCCCGCGTTGCAGCAGCAGATGGGCGCAACCAGGCACCACCAGCCGGGGCCGTCGCGCCATGGCGCCTAGCGTGCGCCGCCGCACGTGGCGGCGGCGCGCCGCAGCCGGCACACCGGGCCGCGGCGCTCAGCGCGCATCGGCGAACAAGTCGCGGCCGGTCAGCCGCTGGTGCTCGCGCAGCGCGAAGCGGTCGGTCATGCCGGCGATGTAGTCGGCCACCGCGCGCTCGCGCTGCGGCTGGCCGGCATGTTCGGGCGGCATCTCGTGCGGGCGCTGCAGGTACAGCGCAAACAGCTCGCTGACCACCTGCCGCGCACGATCGGTGCTGTGCCGCACCTGCGGATGGCGGTACAGCGCATCGAACAAGAAACGCTTGAGCTGCCGCGCCGCATCGCGCATCTCGGCGCTGAAGGCCACCAGCGGCGGTGCGCGCCGCACCGCGTCGGCATCGGCATGCGGCGGAAGGTGCTGGTGCAGCCGCGCCAGCGTCGTCGCCACCAGGTCGGCAGCCTGCGCTTCACGCATGCGCCGGATGCTGTCGAACAGCCAACGGCGCGGCGCCGCATGCGCCAGCGGCGGGTGGGCCGCCAGCGCCTCGGCCTGAAAACGGCGCAGCAGCGGCACGTCGTGCAACTGATCGAGCGCGATCAGGCCCGAGCGCACGCCGTCGTCGATGTCGTGCGCGTTGTAGGCCATCTCGTCGGCCAGGTTCACCAGCTGCGCTTCCAGCGACGGCTGGGTACCGAGCAGGAAACGCTGCGCGACGCCGCCGGGCTCGTCGGCTTCGAGGCGCTGCGCGTGGGCACGCGAGCAGTGCTTGAGGATGCCCTCGCGCGTCTCGAACGACAGGTTCAAGCCGTCGAAGGCGGCGTGGCACTGCTCCAGCGCATCGACCACGCGCAGGCTTTGCAGGTTGTGCTCGAAGCCGCCGCCGCCATCGCGATCGCCACTCGCTGCACGCATGCACTCGTGCAGCGCGTCCTGCCCGGCATGGCCGAAGGGCGTGTGGCCCAGGTCGTGCGCCAGCGCGATGGCCTCGACCAGGTCTTCGTCCAACGCCAGCTGGCGCGCCATCGAGCGCGCCAGCTGCGCCACTTCCAGCGAGTGCGTCAGCCGGGTGCGGAACAGGTCGCCCTCGTGGTTGAGGAACACCTGCGTCTTGTAGACCAGCCGCCTGAACGCCGTGCAGTGCACGATGCGCTCGCGGTCGATGCGATACGCCTGCTCGCGCGGCAGCCCCGGCTCGGCGATGCGCCGGCCGCGCGAGCGCATCGCATCGCTGGCCCAGGGCGCGAGTTCGGCCATCACCCGGCTAGCCGGCGTGCGCGGCCAGCACCTCGCGCACCAGCGCGTCGGGCGCGGGTCGGGACAGCGCACGGCCCGGCGCGTCGATCAACACGAAGCGGATCTCGCCGCCCTGCGCCTTCTTGTCCACGCGCATCAGCTCGAGGTAGCGCTCGGCGCCGATCGCTGCCGGTGCGCGCACCGGCAGCCCGGCGCGCTCGACCAGCCGCGCGATGCGCTCGCCGAACGCGGCCGGCACCAGCCCGAGCCGCACCGACAGATCGGCCGCCAGCACCATGCCGCAGCCCACCGCCTCGCCGTGCAGCCATGTGCCATAACCCAGGCTGGCCTCGATCGCGTGGCCGAAGGTGTGGCCGAAATTCAGGATCGCGCGCAGCCCGCTCTCACGCTCGTCCTGGCCGACGACCCAGGCCTTGATCTCGCAGCTGCGCCGCACCGCGTGCGCCAGCGCGGCGGCGTCGCGCGCCAGCAGCGCATCGAGGTTGGCCTCGATCCAATCCAGGAAAGCGGCATCGGCGATCGGGCCGTACTTGATGACTTCGGCCAGCCCGGCGCGCAGTTCGCGATCAGGCAGCGTGCGCAGCACGTCGAGGTCGCACACCACCCGCTGCGGCTGGTAGAACGCCCCGATCATGTTCTTGCCCGCCGGGTGGTTGATCGCGGTCTTGCCGCCCACCGACGAATCCACCTGCGCCAGCAGCGTGGTCGGCACCTGCACGAACGGCACGCCGCGCATGTAGCAGGCCGCGGCAAAGCCGGTGATGTCGCCGACCACGCCGCCACCCAGCGCGAACAGCACGGTGTGGCGGTCGCAGCCGTCGGCCAGCAGGCGGTCGAAGATCAGGTTCAGCGTCGGCCAGTCCTTGTGCGCCTCGCCGTCGGGCAATTCGAGCAGCGACACGCGGTCGTAATGCGGCGCCAGCGCGCTGAGCAGCCGCGGCGCGTACAACGGCGCGACGACCGGGTTGCTGACCATCAGCGCACGCGCCGCGCGCGGCAGGCCCTGCCATGAGGCCCGGGCGTCGAGCAGGCCCGCGCCGATCAGGATGTCGTAGTGCTGGCTGCCGGTGTCCACCGCCACCGCCTGCGCCGGGTCTGCAACGCGCTGGATCATGGCGGGCAGTGTACGGTGGCGCCAGGCATCAGCCGCCGCGCCGCGGCAGCCGGCGGCACAGCGCCGGGCTCAGGAATGCGCACCAGCCCCGATGGGCGAAGGCACGCGCTGCGGATCGACCAGCCCGGCCAGCTCCAGCTGCATCAGCACCAGGTTGACCAGCGCCGGCACCGAAGGCCGGCCGGTCTCGATCACGTAATGCGCGGTCTGGCGGTACAGCGGGTCGCGCTCGCGGAACAGCTCGCGCAGCCGCCGCAGCGGGTTGGCCACCTGCAGCAGCGGGCGCTGCGTGTCGTGGCGCAGCCGCCGCGCCAGCTCTTCGGGCGTGGAGCGCAGATAGAACACATGCGTGCGCTGGTGCAGCGCGTCGCGGTTGGCACGGCGCAGCACCGCGCCGCCGCCGGTGGCCAGCACGGCCTCGTTGCCACTGCTGAGCTGGTCGATCACCTGCTGCTCGATGTCGCGGAACGAGGCTTCGCCGTGGGCGTCGAACCAGGCGCGGATCGGCATGCCGATGCGCCTTTCGATCTCGTGGTCGCTGTCGACCAGCGGCAAGCCCAGGTGCCGCGCTAGGTGGCGCCCGACCGTGGACTTGCCGCAACCGGGCATGCCGACCAGGGTGATGGTCACGACATCACACTTCAGGGGCAAGCATTCGCCACCGCTGCCCTCTTGATGTGCTGGGATATCGCCGTCCGCAGGCCACCCGGCGATGCGAAGGTCACGATCACGGTGCCGCTCGTGGTGGTGTCATCGAACCCATATGACACCGAGACACCCGTAGGTGTGTTGGTGCTGGGGACTGGCGAGCCTCCAAAAACCGAGGCCGTCATGCCGGTCGTGGCAGTCGCCGTGATCGTGGTTCCCGCTGCCATTGGATTGAGGGCCACCGGGTTCGCATCCGAAGCGAACAAGGTGAAAACGCCAGTCTTACCCGCCCCCGCGATCTCAACTGAACCGAAATCGTAGAACCCGGTCTTGACCGGCTGATCATCTGCGGCGTAGGACACGATCAGTTCACGCTTCGAAGGACATGCGACGCCCAGCGCTTCTGCGCCTGCCGGCAGTGCCGTGCCATAGACCGGCCTTGCTGTCGACGTGGACAGCACGGTCTCGATGGCCCTGCGTACATAGGCACGGCTCCAGCCCGCGACGCACGTGTTCAGCAGTACACCGGTGTTGCTGATCGCCCTGGACGGTATGGACACGTCCCGCGCCAGCAACGGCGAGTCGGCGATCGTGCAGGCATCCGTTCCAGCGATCGACAACGAGATGAACTGATCCTCGGCAGCATTGAATGTGCCGTTGTACAGCCGGTCGAGGAACACGTCGCCTAGATCCTGGTAGTCCTCACCCTGTGTGTAGACGTTGTCGCCGTTGGTGTCGAGGAAGGATTCTTCGCCGAGCGCATAGGCGGTCACCGTGATGCGGCCGTCGCGCGGGCGCGGGCTGGAACTCTGGAAGTTCGCCGTCGCGCTGGACAGTCCATTGGACAATGCCGAGAAGCGAATCGCCTCGACCTGCCCTCCTTCAGTCACGAAGTTGATCGCGGTGCCGTCAGGCACCGGGTTGCCGAGACGGTCCGAGGCAATGATGGTGTAGGTGTTCTGGGTTCCGTCGACGTCATAGCCTTCGATGTTTCGAGCGCGCTGCGACAGCGAGAAGTTCAGCTGCGACGGCAGACCCACGGCAATCGCCAGACTGCTGGATACGGTGGAGATCGTGGTGCCGGTCAAGGTGGCCTTGATCCGTACCGGCGTTGGCACCGTGCCCGCGTTCACGCGCACCACGACGTTGCCGGTCGAGTCGGTGCGCCTGCTGACCGGCACAGACCCGCCTTCGAGCAGCAGGCCGCCAGTGAGCGTCGTCGATTCGAGTGTGACCTCGGCGTTCGGCACGCCGGTGCCGTTGGCATCGAGCACCTTGAAGCTGACGTTCGAGTTCTCGACAAAACCGGAGCCGCGCAGGTAAATCGTGTCAGGGGTGGCCGACACGAAGGAGATGCTCGACACCGCGGGAGCGGTGAGGGTCAGTTGCAGTCCAGCGTTTGCCGCCGCGCCGGTCACCGACGCTTGCAAGTTGTCCACGGTGTTGAACGCGCCGCAGCCTTGATCCCGGTAGGTGAATGTCGCCACTCCGGTGCTGGTAGTCACCGATACGGGCGTCAATGTGGCCCGCCCCGCGGCGACGCAACCAGACGAAAGCTGCACGCTCACCGGAGTGCCGATGGTTACGCCACCGAGTTGGACCGTCAACGCCGTCTGCTCGTACGGCTGAAGAGTCTGGATATCCGCGGTGAACGAGGTGATCGCGACCTGGGTCGCCGTCAACTGAAAGCCCGCCGACGCCGTCGCCGAAGTTCCGTCCACCGACACGGTGGCTACCACTTTGTCGGCACCGGCGGTGGCTGTGCTGGCCGGCAGCAGGGTGACGATTGCTTGACCCCTTTCGTTGGTCAGGGCCGAGGGTGCACTGAATTCACCAAGCCCACCCTCAGTCGAGAAGTTGACCACTTGGCCAGACAGGGTGCCACCTCTGTCGTTGGTCACTGTGGCGGTGACCGTGGCTGGCGACCCAGCGGTTACCGTTTGCGAAGACAAGGAGACCGCGACCTTCGCGCTGACGGTAGTGCCGCCACCGCCACCGCCGCCGCCACCACCACCGCCCGATCCATCACCGCCGGACGTGGTCGAATCGCCGCCGAATGGCGGCTCGGGCGGCGCTTCGGTGTCGCCGCCGCAGGCCGCCACCAGCATCGCCGCGACCACGGCCGCCGCGGCCATGCGAAGACCGCGCCAGCGCGCAACTCCTGATCCGTCTCGCGTCTTCACCTTCATCTCGTACTTCCTCGTTGATGTATTCGTGGCCACGCCGGGTCGGCTGCCACCGTGTCGCGCCGCGCGGTAGGCCCGACGCGGCGCCGCCCCGCGGGAACGGCGGCGCGCAAGGCGTGGACTCGCGGGTGCGCTTGCTCTACCGCGCCGCGATGCGGTCGGTGATGATCTTCGGCGTGATGAAGACCAGCAGCTCGGTCTTCTTGGTCGACAGCAGCCGGTTCTTGAACAGCCAGCCCATGTAGGGGATGTCGCCGAGCAGCGGCACCTTGTTGATCTCTTCCTGGTTGGTCTGGGTGAAGATGCCGCCGATGACCACCGTGCCGCCGTTTTCCACCAGCACCTGCGTGCGCACGTGCTTGGTGTCGATGGCAAAGCCTTGCAGCGTCGGACGGCCGACGCTGTCCTTGTTGACGTCCAGGTCGAGCAGCACGTAGCCCTCGGGCGTGATCTGCGGCGTGACCTCGAGCTTCAGGATCGCCTTGCGGAACTGCACCGCGGTGGCGCCGCTGGACGTGGCCTGCTGGTACGGCAGTTCCTCGCCCTGCTCGATCAGCGCCTTGACCTGGTCGGCGGTGATGACGCGCGGGCTGGACACGATCTTGCCGTTGCCGTCGTTTTCCAGCGCCGACAGCTCCAGGTTCAGGAACTTGTCGGCCGACGCGCTGAACAGCGACAGCGCGAAGGTGGCGGCCGCCGCGCCCAGCGACCCGGTATTGGCCGGCAGGTTGACGAACTGCGAGTTGGTGAAGTCCACCGGCGGGCTCTGTCCGGTCTGCGCGCCCACCGCCGAATAGTTGCCGCCGACGTTGACGCCCGGGCCCGAGGTCGGCCGGCCGGCCAGATCGGCGAAGCCCAGCTTGACGCCCAGGCTCTGGCCCCAGTTGTCGGTGGCCTCGACGATGCGCGCCTCGATCAGCACCTGGCGCACCGGGATGTCGATCTTGGCGATCATCGCCTGGATCTCTTCCAGCTTGGACGGGATGTCGGTGACGAACAGCTGGTTGGTGCGCTGCTCGAAGATCACGCTGCCGCGCGGCGACAGGATGCGCCCCGAGTTCTGCCCGGTGGAATCGCTCACCGCCTGGCCCACCATGGCCGAGCCGACCAGGCTCTTGGCGATGGTCTCGGCCTTGGTGTAGTTGAGCTGGAACGCCTGGGTGCGGGTGGGCTCGAGCTCGGCGATCTTGCGCCGCGACTCCAGCTCGACCTGCTCGCGGCTGGCGAGCTCTTCCTTCGGCGCGATCCACAGCACGTTGCCGTTCTTGCGCACGCCCAGCCCCTTGGCCTGCAGGATGATGTCCAGCGCCTGGTCCCACGGCACGTCCTTCAGCCGCAGCGTGACGGTGCCGGTGACGCTGTCGCTGGTGACGACGTTGAAGTTGGTGAAGTCGGCGATCACCTGCAGCAGCGAGCGCACCTCGATGTTCTGGAAGTTCAGGCTCAGCTTCTCGCCGGAAAAGCCCGGGCCTTGCGTCAGCTTGTGCGGGTCGACGCGCATCGGCCGCACTTCGAGCACGAACTGGTTGTCGGTCTGGTAGGCGCTGTGCTCCCACGCGCCCTTGGGCTCGACCACCATGCGCACGCGGTCGCCGCTTTGGGTGGTGGAGATCGACTGCACCGGGGTGCCGAAGTCGGCCACGTCCAGGCGCCGGCGCAGCTTTTCGGGCAGCGTGGAGCGCAGGAACTCGACCACCAGGCTCTGCCCTTGCTGGCGGATGTCCACGCCGACCTGCGTGCTCGGCAGGTCGACGATGACGCGGCCCGCGCCTTCGCTGCCGCGGCGGAAGTCGATGTCGCGCACCGCCAGCGGCTGGTCGTTTTGCGCCGGCGCGAAGTGCGTGGCCGCACCGCCGGCCTGGGCCACCTCGGCGGTGGGGTCGAGCAGCACGATCATCGACTTGCCCTGCAGCTGCACGCGGTAGCTGGCCGCCTGGCGCAGGTTCAGCACCAGCCGGGTGCGTTCGCCCGACTGCGCGACGTTGGCCGAGCGCAGGTTGCCCTGGTTCAGCTCGACCGCATTGCGCCCCATCGCGTTGCCCACGCCGGGCAGGTCGATCGCCACGCGCGGCGGCGCCTGGATCGCGAAGCCCGCAGGCACCGCGGCCAGCGGCTCGCTGAGCTCGACGCGCACGATGTCGGTGCCGGCTTGCTGCGAGGCGGTGATCGACTGGATCGCGTTTTGCGCCATGGCCAGCAGCGGCGCGACCAGCGTCAGCGCCAACACGGCGGTCTTGGCGCGCCACTTTTGCATCATGCGGTTCTCCGAGGTCGTCATTTGGCCTTCTCCTGCAGCTGCAGGGTGCTGGTGCGTTCGATCCATTCGCCGGCGGCGTCCTGCACGATCTCGCGCAGGTCGATCTGGGTTTCGGTGATCTTGGTGATGCGGCCGTAGTTCTGGCCGATGTAGTCGCCAAGCTTGACCTGGTACAGCAGGTTGTCCACGCGCAGCAGCGCGAACGGCCGCGCCTGCTTGGCCACGCTGCCGACCATCGTCATGCTGTCCAGCGGGTAGGCCTCGAGCGGCTCCTTGCGCCGGCTGAGCTCGGCGCCGAGCATCGAGTTGGGTTGGCGCGCCTCGACCTTCAGCGCGACGCTGAGCTTTTGGTGGCTGAACGGGTCGACCGCCTGCGCCGAGGTGTAGGCCTCGGCCTCGAACTTCTTCGGCGCCGACAGCGGCGACACGTTGGGCTTGACCTCGCGCCGCTGGCGCTCCATCCAGTCTTGCAGTTCTTCTTGCTCGGCGCCGCAGCCGGCCAGCGTGGCCAGCAGCGCCAGCAGCATCGAGCCCGCAGCGCGGCGCGTCGGATTCGCTCGGCTCGTCATTTCTTGGCTCCGGCGGCCTTGGCCTTGTCGGCCGCGGCCTTCTGCTGCGCCGCGACCTCGGCGGCGTCGAGATAGCGGTAGGTGCGCGCGGTGGCTTCCATCGACAACAGGCCGCTGCTGTCGCGCGCCACCGGCGTGATCGCCAGATCGTGCAGCGTGACGATGCGCGACAGGTTGGCCACGTCGGCGGCGAAGGCACCCATGTCGTTGTAGCGGCCGCTGACGCGGATCGCGATCGGCAACTCGGCGTAGTAGTCCTTGATGTCGACCTGGCCCGGGCGGAACAGCTCGAACTGCAGTCCGCGACCCAGGCCCGCCTGGTTGATATCGGACAGCAGCGCGTCCATCTCGGCCTTGCCGGGCAGCTGCTTCTCGAGTTGCGTGACGTACTCCTGCACCTGCAGCTTTTGCTTGCGCAGTTCGCCGAGGTTGACCGCCTGGCCGAGCTTGCTGGTGAAGTCCTGCTTCAGTGCCGGCTCGCGCTCGCGCTCGGCCAGCAGTTCGTCGTCGGCGCCGGACAGCACGGCGAACCAGCACGCCACCACCACCGCCAGCGCGGTGGCCAGCCACACCGCCACCTTGGGCAGCAGCGGCCATTGGCCCGGCTCTTTGGTGTTCAGGCCACGAAACTGCGAGGCCGCGTTGCCCAGCACGGTGTTGACATCGGACGAAGCTTTGCTTGCCTTGGTGATCATGGCGCCCTCACGATGCCTTCTTCGCCGCGGCGTCGGCCGGAGCCGAGGCGGCATCGGCCGCACTGGCCGGGCGCTTGATGTTCAGCCGCATCGAGAACTCGTTGAGCCGGCGCCCGTCGCGCGTGGCCGCGGCGGCCGACGGCGAGTTGCCCGCGCCCGCGGTCTTGATCTCCACCAGCTCGGGTTTTTCCAGCCACGGCGAGTTGTAAAGCGTGTTGCGCAGGAATTCGGACACGCGCTCGTTGGTCTGCGCCAACCCGGTCACGAGCACCACCTGCCCGCTTTGCTTGATGCTGGTCAGGTACACGCCCTCGGGCGTTTGCTTGACCAGTTCGTCGAGCAGGTGCACCGGCACGTTGCGGTCGGTCTGCAGGCCCTCGACCGCCTTTTGCCGCGCCTTGAGCGCCTCGATCTCGGCGCGCAGGGTGGCGATGTCCTTGATCTGCACCTCGAGCCGTGCGATCTCGGCCTTGAGGAACTCGTTGCGCGCCTGCTGTGCCGCGGTCATCTGCTGCAGCACCGCATACCAGATGCCGGCCACCAGCAGGCCGAGCACCGCGCTCAGGCCCAGCGTGGCGAAGAACGCGCGCTTGCGCTGCCGCCGCTTTTCTTCGCGATGCGGCAGGAGGTTGATCAGGATCACTGCACGAATCTCCGCATCGCCAGCCCGCAGGCCGTCAGGTAGGACGGCGCCTCGCGCCGCAGGCTGGACTCGCGCACCGCCGAGCCGAGCTTCATGCGTTCGAAGGGGTTGACCACCATCGAGGCGAAGCCGGTGAGCTCGGTGACGCGATCCTTCAGCCCGGGCAGCGTGGCGGTGCCGCCGGCCAGCATCACGTAGTGCACCTTGTGGTGCGGCGTGCTGGTGAAGAAGTACTGCAGCGCGCGGCCGATCTCCTGCGACAGGCTGTCGACGAAGGGCCGCAGGATCAGCTCGTCGTAGTCGTCGGGCAGCTCGCCCGCCAGCTTCTTGGCCTCGGCCTCCTCGAACGAGAAGCCGTACTGGCGGCTGATCAACTGCGTCAGCTGGCTGCCGCCGAAGGCCTGGTCGCGGTCGTAGAGCATCTCCTGGTCGCGCAGCACCTTCAGGCTGGTGGTGTCGGCGCCGATCTCGAACAGCGCCACCAGCGCGTCGCGGCCCTCGTTGGGCAGTGCGGCCACCAGCCGGCTCATCGCCAGGCGCGACGCGTGCGATTCGATATCCAGCACCACCGGCTTCAAGCCCGCCGCCTCGGCCAGCCCCTGGCGGTCCTGCACGCGCTCCTTGCGCGATGCGGCGATCAGCACCTCGACATCGCCGGCCGAGCTGGCGCTCGGGCCGATGACGCAGAAGTCCAGGCTGACCTCGTCCAGCGAGAACGGGATGTACTGGTTGGCCTCGGACTCGACCTGCAGCTCCATCTCCTCTTCGCGCAGCCCGGCCGGCAGCATGATCTTCTTGGTGATCACCGCCGACTGCGGCATCGCCATCACCACCTGCTTGGTGCGCGTGCCGCTCTTGGCAACCACCTTGCGCACCGCCTCGGCCACCTCGTCGAACTTCTCGATCTGGCCGTCGGTGATCCAGCCCTTGTCGAAGGCCTCGGTGGCGAAGCGCTCGAGCACCAGATCGCCGGCGGCGTTCTTGCCGAGCTCGACCAGTTTGACGCTGGACGAGCTGATGTCCAGTCCAATCATCGCGGGGTGCTTTTGTCCCAGCAGCTGGCTCAGAAAGCTCACGTCGACTGCACTCCCACCTGGCGCGCCGACGGCGGCGCGAGGAACTTAATAAGTTGCATGAATCCTAGCAGTTGGGCCCTCGTGACCGCGCGGGTCAGCAGCCTTGCAGTCTGCGCGCCGTTGCGATTCGCCGACGCCTGGAACAGCGCTCGAAACAGCTCGCAATTGACGCCGCGCCGCCGCCGCCCCCGATGCCAGTGCAAACCCTGAGTGCGAAGCTGCGCTTTCTATAATCGCCGACTCGCCGCCCCACCCGCGCATGAGCGCCAACACCCCTACCCCACCCGATCCTGCCGCGTCCGCCCAGCGCCGTGGCGGCGCTTCGCGGCGTGGCTGGGCAGGCACATTCGTTCGGGTCATTGCGTGGATTTGCGGTCTGGCCGCGGCCGGCGTGCTGAGCGTGGTCATCCTGGTGGGCATCGCGGTCGCGGTGGCTTATCCCAACGTGCCCGAGATCGACGGGCTGACCGACTACAGCCCCAAGCTGCCGCTGCGAATCTACGCTGCCGACGGCGTGCTGCTTGGCGAGTTTGGTGAAGAAAGGCGCAACTTCACGCCGATCGATCAGATTCCCAAGGTGCTGAAGGATGCGGTGCTGGCGGCCGAGGACGCGCGCTTCTACGAACACGGCGGTGTCGACTACAAGGGCATCGTGCGCGCCGCGCTGGCCAACCTGCGCGATGCCCGCAGCCAGGGCGCATCGACGATCACGATGCAGGTGGCGAAGAACTTCTACCTGCCCACCGAGAAGACCTACACCCGCAAGATCTACGAACTGCTGCTGACCTGGAAGATCGAGAAGCTGCTGAGCAAGGACCAGATTCTCGAGCTGTACATGAACCAGATCTATCTCGGCCAGCGCGCGTTCGGCTTCGCCGCGGCCAGCGAGATCTATTTCGGCAAGCCGATCAGGGATCTGAGCCTGGCCGAGGCGGCAATGCTGGCCGGGCTGCCGGTGGCGCCGTCGGCCTACAACCCGATCGTCAACCCCAAGCGCGCGACCATGCGCCAGCAGTTCATCCTGTCGCGCATGCTCGAGGAAGACTTCATCACCGACGAGCAGTACGCTGCCGCGCGGCACCAGGTGCTGCGCTACCGCACGCCCACCGAGGTGCCGGTGCATGCCGAGTACGCGGTGGAGACGGCGCGCCAGCTGGTGTTCGCGCAGTACGGGGCCGAGGCCTATTCGCGCGGGCTGGACGTGACCTTGACGATCCGCTCGGGCGACCAGGAGGTGGCCTACCGCGCGCTGCGGCGCGGCTTGCTCAACTACGAGCAGCGCCAGTGGTATCGCGGCCCCGAGGCCTACGTGAACCTGCCGGGCGCGCCCGAGGCGCTGGACGCGCGCATCGCCGAGGCGCTGGCCGAGCACCCCGACAACGGCGAGCTGCGCGCGGCGGTGGTGCTGGAAGCCTCGCCGCGCAAGGTGGTGGCGATGCTGCAAGACGGCGAGACCCTCACCGTCAGCGGCGACGGCCTGAAGCCGGTGGCCTCGGGACTGTCGACCAAGGCCGAGCCGAAGCTGCAGATTCGCCGCGGCGCGGTGGTGCGTGCGCTGCGCGGCGCCAAGGGCGATTGGTCGCTGACGCAGCTGCCCGAGGTCGAAGGCGCGTTCGTCTCGCTCGATCCGGCCAGCGGCGCGATCCGCGCGCTGGTCGGCGGCTTCGATTACGGCAAGTCCAAGTTCAACCACGTGACGCAGGCCTGGCGCCAGCCCGGCTCGGCCTTCAAGCCGTTCATCTACTCGGCGGCGCTGGCCAAGGGGTTCACGCCGATGACGGTGATCAACGACGCGCCGCTGTTCTTCGATGCCGGCGCCACCGGCAGCCAGCCGTGGGAGCCGAAGAACTATGACGGCAAGTTCGACGGCCCGATGGCGCTGCGCACCGCGCTGGCCCGGTCGAAGAACATGGTGTCGATCCGCTTGCTGCAAGCGGTGGGCCCGAAGTTCGCGCAGGAATGGATCACGCGCTTCGGCTTCGAAGCCGACAAGCACCCGGCCTACCTGACGATGGCCCTGGGCGCGGGCTCGGTCACGCCGCTGCAGATGGCCAGCGCCTACGGCGTGTTCGCCAACGGCGGCTACCTGGTCGAGCCGGTGCTGATCGCCAAGGTCAGCGACAGCAAGGGCCGGGTGCTGTCGCTGGCCGTGCCCCGGCCGCTGGACGAGGACCTGCGCGTGCTCGATGCGCGCAATGCCTTCGTCATGAACACGCTGCTGCAGGAGGTGACGCGCTCGGGCACCGCGGCGTCGGCCAAGCGCGCGCTGGGCCGCGGCGACATCTTCGGCAAGACCGGCACCACCAACGACGCGATGGATGCCTGGTTCGCCGGCTACCAGCCCAAGCTGGTCGCGGTGGTGTGGATCGGCTACGACACGCCGAAGAAGCTGGGCGACCGCGAGACCGGCGGCGGTCTGGCGCTGCCGGTGTGGATCGAATACATGTCGTACGCGCTCAAGGGCGTGCCGGTGCAGGAACTGACGCCGCCCGAGGGCGTGACCCAGGTCGACGGCGACTGGGCCTTCGACGAGTTCAGCCACGGCGCCGGCGTGCGCAGCTTGGGGCTCGAGGACGTGATGCCGCCGGCACCGACCAGCGACGAGCGCAGCAGCATCCTCGATCTGTTCCGGCGCTGACCGCCCGCCCGCGCGTAGGCCAGGCGCCGCTCAGGCCGGGGTGAAGCGAAGCTCGCGTCCGCCCTGGGCGCTGGCGTGGCTTGACAGTGCGCCGAAGAATTCGCTGCCGTCGCGCGTGTCCAGCCAACGGCCGTCGACGTGGCGGAAGTGGTAGCCGCCGGCGCGCGCGGCCAGCCACAGCTCGTGCAGCGGCGGCTGGGTGTTGACGATCAGGCGGCTGTCGTTAGGGAACACCAGTTCGAGCAGGCCGCCGCTGCGCTGGGTGTCGATGTCGATCACGTCGGCTTGCAACCAACGGTCGACATGGGCCTCGATCGCCGCCAGCACGGCGGCGGTGAGGCGGCGGTACTCGCCATCGCTCAGCGGTGTGGCGTCGGGGCAGCGGCTCATCGTCACTAAAATCCAGGCGATGCATTCAAGCTCGACAGCCAGTGTAGCCGCGCCGTCCGCGGCCACCGCGCGCCTCGCAAAGGCCCTGCCGCGTTCATCGGCGCGCACGCGCTCAGGCAGCCTGATGTGGCTGCTGGCGGCAGCGATCGGGTTGGCCGGGCTGGCCGGCTGCGGCCAGAAAGGGCCGCTCACCTTGCCCGCGTCGCAGGCTGCGGCTGCCGCACCGGCGTCGCCAGCCGCTTCCGCACCGGACCCGCGATGAACCTGCCCGGCGCCCCTTACCTGACGCGCGACGGCAGCGAGTTGCGGCTCGACGGCTGCTCGCTGGCCGCGCTGGCACGCGAGTTCGGCACGCCGCTGTACGTCTATTCGCAGCGCGCGATGCTGGCCGCGCTGGATGCCTACCAGCGCGCGCTCGGCGGCCGCGCGCACCTGCTGTGCTACGCGATGAAGGCCAACCCCAGCCTGGCCGTGCTGCAGAGCTTCGCGCGCGCCGGCTGCGGTTTCGACATCGTCTCCGGTGGCGAGTTGCAGCGGGTGTTGGCCGCCGGCGGCGACGCCTCGCGCGTGGTCTTCTCCGGCGTCGGCAAGACCCGCGCCGAGATGCGCGGGGCGCTGCACGCCGGCGTGCGCTGCTTCAACGTCGAAAGCCCGGCCGAACTGGAGCTGCTGTCACAGGTGGCGTCGGCCGAGGGCTGCACCGCGCCGGTGAGCCTGCGCGTCAACCCCGACGTCGACGCCGGCACCCACCCCTACATCTCCACCGGGTTGAAGGACAACAAGTTCGGCATCGCCCACGACCAGGCGCTGGCCACCTACCGCCGCGCCGCCGCGCTGCCGGGGCTGCGCGTGGTCGGCATCGATTGCCACATCGGCTCGCAGATCACGCAAGTCGAACCCTACCTGGACGCGCTGGAGCGGCTGCTCGATCTGGTCGAGGCGATCGAGGCCGAGGGCATCACCATCGAACACCTCGACCTCGGCGGCGGCCTGGGCATCCAGTACCAGGGCGAGACGCCGCCACCGGCCGACGAGCTGGTGCGCCGGCTGCTGCAGCGCATCGACGCGCGCGGCCACGGCCATCGCGAACTGCTGCTCGAGCCCGGGCGCTCGCTGGTCGGCAACGCCGGCGTGCTGCTGACCGAGGTGCTGTACCTGAAGCGCGGCGCCAGCGAAGCCGACAAGCACTTCTGCATCGTCGATGCGGCGATGAACGACCTGATGCGCCCGGCGCTGTACCAGGCGTGGATGGCGATCGAGCCCTGCATCGCGCGCGGCGGCACCGCGACCACCTGGGACGTGGTCGGCCCGGTGTGCGAATCGGGCGATTGGCTGGGGCGCGGCCGCGAGCTGGCGCTGCAGCCGGGCGACACGCTGGCGGTACTATCGGCCGGCGCCTACGCGATGTCGATGGCCAGCAACTACAACAGCCGCGCGCGCGCTGCCGAGGTGATGCTGGTCGACGGCCAGCCGGTGCTGATCCGCGAGCGCGAGCGCGTGCAGGAGCTCTACGCGCAGGAGCGGCTGCTGTCGTGACGCGCCGCGCACTGCGGTCGCTTGCGCAGCGGCCGCAATCCAGGCTTTAGATTCTCCCTTCCTCCACCGCGTGGCAGGCCACGCGCGCGCGCTGGATCTCGATCATCGCCGGGCGCTCGGCCGAGCAGCGCGCGTTGGCGTGCGGGCAGCGCGGGTGGAAGGCGCAGCCGCTGGGCGGGTTCAGCGGGTTCGGCACCTCGCCCTGCACCGGCGTGCGCGAGCTGCCGGTCATGTGGATGTCGGGGATCGCGTCCAGCAACATGCGCGTGTACGGGTGCCGCGGGCGAGAGAACAGATCCACCTTGTCGGCGAGCTCGACCAGCCGGCCCAGGTACATCACGCCGACCTGGTCGCTGACGTGGCGCACCACCGCCAGGTTGTGACTGATGAACAGGTAGGTCAGGCCCTGCTCGCGCTGCAGGTCCTTCATGATGTTCAGCACCTGCGCCTGCACCGACACGTCCAGCGCCGAAGTCGGCTCGTCGCACACCAAGAACTCGGGCTTCGTGGCCAGCGCGCGCGCGATCGAGATGCGCTGGCGCTGGCCGCCGGAGAACTGGTGCGGGAACTTCTCCACATCGGCCGCCGCCAGCCCCACCGACTGCAGCAGCTCGGCGACCTTGGCACGCAGCTGGTCGGCGCCGCTGGCCAGGCCGTGCTCGCGCAGCGGCTCGCCGACGATGTCCAGCACCTTCCAGCGCGGGTTCAGGCTGGCATAGGGGTCCTGGAAGATCATCTGCATGCGCCGGCGCAGGCTGCGCATCTGGCCGCGCTCGGCGCCTTGCATCACGGTGTCCTGGCCGTCGAAGCGCACCTGGCCGCGCGTGGGCGCGTACAGCCCGACCAGCAGCCGCGCCACCGTGCTCTTGCCGCAGCCCGATTCGCCGACCAGCGCCAGCGTCTGCCCCTGGGCGATGGTGAAGCTGACGCCATCGACCGCGTGCACGTACTGCTTGGGCTTGCGCTCGATGACGCGGTTCAGCCACGGCGGCGAGACATCGAAGATCTTCGCCAGGTCCTCGACCTGCACCAGGGTCTTGCCCGCAGCGCTCACGACGCCGCCCCCACCAGCCAGCAGGCGGCGCGCGTCGCCCCGGCATCCATCAGCTCGGGCCGCTCGACGCGGCAGCGCTCGAACACCTTGGGGCAGCGCGGGTTGAAGGCGCAGCCGCGCGGGATGGCGTTCAGGCGCGGCATCGCACCGTCGATCTGCTGCAGCCGCTCGCGCGTGTCGTCCATCGCCGGGATCGAGCCCATCAGCCCGCTGGTGTAGGGGTGCGCCGGGTGGTGGATCACCTGCTGCACCGGGCCGATCTCGCAGATGCGCCCGGCGTACATCACCGCCACGCGGTCGCAGGTCTCGGCGATCACGCCCATGTCGTGCGTCACCAGCATCACCGCCGCGCCGTGTTCCTTGCACAGCCGCTTGAGCAGCGAAATGATCTGCGCCTGGATCGACACGTCCAGCGCCGTGGTCGGCTCGTCGGCGACGATCAGCTGCGGCTCGGCCGCCAGCGCCAGCGCGATCACCACGCGCTGGCGCATGCCGCCGGAGAACTGGTGCGGGTACTGATCGAGCCGCGCTTCAGCCGCCGGGATACCGGTTTCCTGCAGCAGCTTGACCGCACGCGCGCGCGCTTCGTCGGGCTTGACCGGCAGGTGCGTCAGGATGGTTTCGGTAAGCTGCCGTCCCACCGTGTACAGCGGGTTCAGCGAGGTCAGCGGATCCTGGAAGATCGCGCCGATGCGCCGGCCTCGGATCTTGCGCATCTGCTCGTACGGCAGGTTGTCGATGCGCTGGCCGCCGAGCAGGATTTCGCCGCCGGCGATGCGCCCCGGCGGCTCGAGCAGGCCGATGATCGCCGCGCCGGTCAGCGACTTGCCGGCGCCCGATTCGCCGACCACGCCCAGCACCTCGCCCGGCGCGATGTCGAAGCTGATGTCGTCCAGCGCCAGCAGCGTGCCGCGCCGCGTCGGGAACTCGACGCGCAGGTTGCGCACCTGCAGCAAGGGCTCGGCCATGGTCAGCGCAGCCTCGGGTTCAACGCATCGCGCAGCCAGTCGCCGAGCAGGTTCACGCTCAAGGCGATCAGGATCAGCATCACGCCGGGGAAGATGGTGATCCACCACTCGCCGCTGAACAGCACGTCGTTGCCGATGCGGATCAAGGTGCCCAGCGACGGCGAGGTCGGCGGCACGCCCACGCCCAGGAACGACAGCGTGGCTTCGGTGAGGATCGCCGCGGCGACGTGGATCGTCGCCAGCACCAGCACCGGGCCCAGCACGTTGGGCAGCACATGGCGGAACATGATGCGCAGCGGCGCCACGCCGATGACGCGCGCCGCCTGCACGTATTCGCGGTTGCGCTCGACCAGCGTCGAGCCGCGCACCGTGCGCGCGTACTGCACCCAGCCGGTCAGCGAGATGGCGACGATCAGCACGCCGAAGGCCAGCGACTCGGGCGCGTTGGGGAACACCGCGCGGCCGACGCCGTCGATCAGCAGCGCCACCAGGATCGACGGGAACGACAGCATCACGTCGCAGATACGCATGATCAGCGCGTCGACCTTGCCGCCGGCAAAGCCCGACAGCAGCCCGAGGCCGACGCCGACGAGCATCGACACCAGCACCGAGGCCACGCCGACGAACAGCGAGATGCGCGCGCCGTACATGATCGCCGACAGCAGGTCGCGGCCCTGGTCGTCGGTGCCGAGCAGGAACTTGGGTGATCCGCCTTCCATCCACGCCGGCGGCAACCGCGCGTCGCTCAAGTCCACCGAGGCCAGGTCGAAGGGGTCGTGCGGCGCCACCCAGGGCGCGAACACCGCGACGAAGATGCACAGCGCGGCAATCACCGCGGCGATCATCGCGGTGGGCGAGCGCGTGAAGCTGTGCCAGACGTCGCCGTCGAAGAAGCGCGCGAGTGCGCCGGGTGCGGCGGCCACCGTGCCGTTGCTCATCGAGTGCGCTCCATGTTCAGTGCCCGCCCGCGGGTTTTTCGATGCGCAGCCGGGGGTCGACCGCGAAGTACAGCAAGTCGACGACGAGGTTGACGATGACGAAGATCAGTGCCACCAGACACAGGTAGGCGGCCATCACCGGCACGTCAGCGAACTGCACTGCCTGAATGAACAGCAGCCCCATGCCGGGCCACTGGAACACCGTCTCGGTGATGATCGCAAAGGCGATCAGCGCGCCCAGTTGCAACCCGGTGATGGTGATCACCGGTACCAGCGTGTTCTTCAGCGCGTGGCCGAAGTACACCGAGCGGTCGGGCAGGCCGCGCGCGCGGGCGAACTTGATGTAGTCGGTGCGCAGCACTTCCAGCATCTCGGCGCGCACGAGGCGCAGGATCAGCGCCAGCTGGAACACCGCCAGCGTGATCGCCGGCAGGATCAGGTGCTTCCAGCCGTCCACGCTCAGCACGCCGGTGCTCCAGCCACCGAAGGCCACGGTGTCGCCGCGGCCGAAGCTGGGCAGCCACTTCAACGTGACCGAAAAGATCAGGATCAGCAGGATGCCGATCAGGAAGGTCGGCAGCGACACACCCAGCAGCGAGGCGGTCATCGCCACTTGCGAGCCGAAGCTGCCGCGCTTGAGCGCAGCGTACACGCCCAGCGGAATGCCCACCAGCAAGGCGATCACGCCGGCGACGATCGACAGCTCGAGCGTGGCCGGCAGCCGCTCGGCGATCAGCGCCGATACCTTGCGGCCCTGGCGCAGGCTCAGACCGAAATCGCCCTGCAGCGCATTGCCGGCGAAGTGGGCGAACTGCACCACGAAGGGCTTGTCCAGCCCCAGATCCTTGCGCAGCGCCTCGCGTTGCTCGGCGGTGGCGTCCTGGCCGAGCATGCTGGCCACCGGGTCGCCGACGTACTGGAACAGCATGAAGGCGATGAAGGCCACCGACAGCATCACCAGGAAGGCCTGGGCGAGGCGGCGCAAGATGAAGGCGAGCATGCGGCGAGTTGGATCGGTTACCGCGTTGACAGCGCGGCGCTGAAGCATCGGCAAATGGCGGTGCGCACGCCAGCGGGAAAACCAACAGATCCGGCCAAGTCGATGTAGCGCGCGCGCTGGCCGAGCCGGAGGCACCGGTCGCGCACCCAACAAAAAAGGCCACCCCGAGGGGTGGCCTTTGCCGATCGTGCAGGCTGCCTGACGGCAGCCTTTCGATCAGAACGCGTGACGGATGCCGAGCTGGCCGCCGGTCGAGTTGTTGCCGGGCGTCAGGGCGCCAGACTGGGTGTTCACCGAGAACTGCGAATTGCCATCGTTGTTGATCGACGACCAAGTCGCGTACAGCGCGGTGCGCTTGGACAGGTTGTAGTCCACGCCGATCGCCCACTGCGTGGCGTCGTCGTTGCTCAGCGAGTCCTTGCCGTTGGTGCCGCCGTAGCTGCCCTTGACGTTCCACTGGCCGAACGGCGCGGTGATCGCGACAAACCAGTTCTCGCGGCGAGCCTTGTCGCTGCCCAACACCGCCACCGGCAGATCGGTCAGCTGGAACTGGCCATAGAAGCCCGCGAGCTTCATGAAACCGAAGTTCCACGAGCCGGCGATGTTCCAGGCGTCCAGTTCGATGTCGGTACCGACCAGCACGTCTTCGGTCTTGCCGTAGGCGCCAGCGATGTCGAACGGGCCGGCGGCGTAACCGATGCGGCCGCCATAGTACTTGTTGGCGTTAGCCTTTTCACCCGCGGCCACGCTCAACTGACCGTACAGGCCCATGCCCTGGGTGCCGGCCGGCAGGATGTACGACACCATGTTGTTGGCGCGCACCAGCGTGCCGTAACCGGCCTCAGTGGGGCCCGACAGGGTGGTGACGGCAAACTTGCTCAGGGCCAGGTTCGTCGCGGCGCCAACACCGACGGTGCCGAACGGATCGTAGTTGGTCCAGTTCCAGTAGGTCGGGGTGTAGTCACGACCCAGGCGCAGTTCGCCCCAGCGGTTCGACAGGCTGACGGTCGAACGACGGTTGAACACCAGGGCGTTCTCGCCACCCGTGCTCGTTCCACCGTTGCCCCACTGCATCGTGTTACGGCCAGTGTCGGGAGCCAGGCCGGCCTCGAGCCAGAAGCTGGCCTTCATGCCGCCGCCGAGGTCTTCGACGCCGCGGAAGCCGAGGCGGCTGCTGGCCATGCCGTCGGTGCCCATCGAATACGTGCGGTCATTGTTGTTGACCGTCATCACGTTGACGTCGACGATGCCGAACAGCGTCACCGACGACTGCGCCGAAGCCGCGCCGGCGAACGCACCCAGAGCAGCCAGTGCGATTAGGGATTTTTTCATTGCCATTTCTCCTAGGTTAATACCGAAGACCTGATCGATTCGCGGGCTGCGGGGTGATCAGACCTAACCCCTCATCGGAAGTTGAATGAGATTGCACCAGACCGCCGCGCCGCTGGCAAAGGTTTGGGCGCCAAAGGCTGCAGTTCTGTTGTCTGGGCACAACGAGACGGGGTTCCAGCGCCGCTTTCTGGCGTCAAGCAAGGACCGGGCCACGGATTGGCAGTGCCGCCAGCGCCGCAGCACCGGCCGCAGCCGGGCCGTCGGGCGAAGCGCCGATAATCACTTTCGCCTGGCGGGCTGGGCCGCAGGCAAGTTGGCCGAGCAGGGAGAGTCGAGCGATGTCGCGTGTGGACCGGGTCTTGAGCTGTGCCGACAACGCATTGCGCACGCTGTCCGGCGCGTACATGGCGGCACACCCCGCAGCCCCCAGCGCCCAGGGCGGCCCGGACGAAGCCGACACGCTGCCGCCCGAGCAGCGCAAGCTGTCGGCCGCCTTGATGCGGGTGAACCACGTCGGCGAGATCTGCGCGCAAGCGCTGTACAACGCGCAGGCGCTGGCCACGCGCGACGCCGACCTGCACCGCCAGTTCGATGCGGCGGCGCGCGACGAATACGCGCATCTGGCCTGGACGCGCCAGCGCCTGCAGCAGTTGAACGACCGCCCCAGCCTGCTCAACCCGCTGTGGTACGCCGGCGCCTTCGGCATCGGGCTGCTCGCCGGCCGGCTGGGGCCGGGCATCAGCCTGGGCTTCGTGGCCGAGACCGAAGACCAGGTCGAGCAGCACCTGCGCAGTCACCTCGATCGGCTGCCCGAGGCCGACCACGCCTCGCGCGCCATCGTGCAGCGCATGATCGAAGACGAGGCGCGCCACGCCGCCGACGCCCGCGCTGCCGGCGCAGCCGAACTGCCCGAGCCGGTCAAGCGCGCAATGCGGCTGGCGGCCAAGGTCATGACCACCACCGCCCACCATGTCTGAGCCCATGCCCGAGCCCACCCCGATCCTGATCGACCGCCGCCGCGGCGGTGCTGCGCTGCTGCTGGCACTGCTCGGCGCGGCCAGCGGCTGCAGCAGCCCGCCGCCGGTGCCGCCGTTCAAGGCCGACAGCTTGTCGCCCACGCCGCTGCTGGGCAAGTTCGTCTGGCGCGACCTGGTCACCGAGGACCCCGATGCGGCCATGGGGTTCTACGCCGCCTTGTTCGGCTGGCAGTTCGAGCCAACGCGCGCGCACGGCGCGCCGTACTGGCTGGTGAAGGCGGGCAGACAGACTATTGCCGGCATCAGCCGCACCCGGCGCAAGCTGCCCGATCAGCCGGTGTCGCAGTGGCTGAGCTTCATGTCGGTGGCCGATGTCGACCGCGCCGCCGAGCAAACCCGCAAGGCCGGCGGCAAGGTGGTGGCCGGCCCGTCCGACCTGCCCAACGTCGGCCGCGGCGCTGTGGTGATCGACCCCGACGGCGCGCCGCTGGGCCTGCTGCGCAGCCGCATCGGCGATCCGGTGGACACCGCCGAGCCGGCGCTGCACCAGTTCTTGTGGACCGAGCACCTGTCGCGCAACCCGCAGGCCAGCGCCGACTTCTACGCCGCGCTGGCCGGCTTCGAGGTGCGCAAGCTCGACTTCGGCCCCCGCGCGTACTGGGTGCTGGTCAAGGGGCGCGAGCGTGCCGGCTTGCTGCGCAATCCGCTGGCGGTCGACCGCCCGGTGTGGCTGAGCTACGTGCGCGTGGCCGACGTGGTGGCGTCGTTTCGCCGCGCCAAGGAGCTCGGCGGGCGCGTGCTGCTGCCGCCGCGCAGCGACCTGCGTGACGGCTCGATGGCGCTGATCGCCGACCCCACCGGGGCGATGCTGGCGCTGCAAACCTGGCCGGTGCGAACGGAGACGATGCGATGAGGCCAAGCTTTTCGCGCCGCGCCGCGGCGGCGCTGCTGTTGGGCGCCACCTTGCTGCTGAGCAGCTGCGACGGCGGCGGGTCGGGTGTGGGCTTCAGCGTCGACGTGCCCGCCGGCTACGGCGGCATGGAGCTGGGCCTGGCCACCACGCAGTGGGCCGGCAGGCCGTTCTGGTAGGCCGGGCGCCGGGTTCGGGCTAAAACCCGCCGCCGCCACCGCGCAGGCAAGGCGGCGTCAGCGCCATCGCGCCACCGCCGCTGGTGCGGCCATCGCTGCCGAAGCTGAGCTGGAACCACTGGCACTCGATGTTGCGGAAGTTCCACGACCAGACCTCGTCGCGCTGGCGGCCGACAAAGCTGACGTCGTCGGGCTGGCCCAGCGTCGCACGCACCTGCTCGTGCGTCATGCCGGCCGAGATGGTGCGAAAGGCGGCTACGTCGCGCACCTGCTGCCAGCGCAGCAGCCGGCCCGACGCGTCGACATCGAGCATGAACGTGCGCGCCCCGCTGGCTTGAAACTCGAGCCGCTTGGCGCCATCAGGCAACGTGTGCGTGGCTGCGGGCGCACCCATCTGGGCCCGGATTTCCTCAGCCGACGCACCGGTCTTCAGCGCATCGGGGTTCACCGAGGCACAGCCGGCCAGCGCGGCCGCAGCCAGCAGCGCGCCCCACAAAGACCTGTTCTTCATCACGGCCCCTGGGTCAGACCTCGACGATGTCGAAGCCGGTGCTGATCTGCGCGGTCTTGGACAGCATTGCGCTGGCCGAGCAGTACTTCTCGTGCGACAGCTGGATCGCGCGCGCCACCGCGGCCTCGCTCAGGCCCCGGCCGCTGACCGTGAAATGCATGTGGATGCGAGTGAACACTTTCGGGTCGACATCGGCCCGCTGCGCCTGCAGCTTGACCGAGCAGCCACTGACCGGCTGGCGGCCGCGGCGCAGGATCAGCACCACGTCGTAGGCCGCACAGCCGCCGGTGCCGGCGAGCACGGTTTCCATCGGCCGCGGCGCCAGATCACGCCCGCCACCGTCGGGCGCGCCGTCCATCACCAACAGGTGGCCGCTGCCGGTTTCGGCCACGAAGGCCATGCCAGCATCGCCATGCCAGCGAACGGTGCACTCCATCTCGCAACCCCCCTCAACCGCGCGCCATGGGGCGGCGATTGTGCAATGACACACACTTGGCCTGGGGCAGATACTCTAACAATGTGGCCACGGCGCTAAATCGATGTTGCGGCGCAGCAAGGCCGCTGCTAGACTGCGTTGCACAGGGAAGCAGTTCCCGACCGCTTGTCTCCTCCACCTTCCGAAAGGGTGGATTCAGCCCAAGGCAGCAATGCCTTGGGCTTTTTTTTGCGGGTTTGGCGCGGCCCTATCATGCGGCGCCGTTTTTCCATCGCGACGCCTCACGGCGCGCGCCCTCGCCTTGAAGTCCACGCCCTCCGCGCCGCGCCGGCCCGATCTGTCCGGCTACCTGCAAAAGATCCTGAACGCGCGCGTCTACGACGTCGCGGTCGAGACCGACCTCGACCCGGCGCGCGCGCTGTCGCGCCGGCTCGGCAACCACGTGCTGCTCAAGCGCGAGGACCAGCAGCCGGTGTTCAGCTTCAAGCTGCGCGGGGCCTACAACAAGATGGCGCAGCTCAGCGCCGAGCACCTGGCGCGCGGCGTGATCTGCGCGTCGGCCGGCAACCACGCGCAAGGCGTCGGCTTAAGCGCGCGCCGGCTGGGCTGCAAGGCGGTGATCGTGATGCCGGTGACCACACCAAGGCTCAAGGTCGACGCAGTGCACGCGCTGGGCGCCGAGGTGGTGCTGCACGGCGACAGCTACTCCGACGCCTACGTGCACGCGCTCGAGCTCGAAGCCGCGCAGGGCCTGAGCTTCGTGCACCCCTTCGACGACCCCGAAGTGATCGCCGGCCAGGGCACGATCGCGATGGAGATCCTGCGCCAGCACCAAGCGCCGATCGACGCGGTGTTCGTGGCCATCGGCGGCGGCGGGCTGATCTCGGGCGTGGCCGCGTACATCAAGGCGGTGCGCCCGCAGATCCAGGTGATCGGCGTGCACACCGTCGACTCCGACGCCATGCTGCGCTCGGTGCGCGCGGGCAAGCGGGTGCAGCTGGCCGATGTCGGCCTCTTCGCCGACGGCACCGCGGTCAAGCAAGTCGGCGTCGAGACCTTCCGCCTGGCGCGCGCGCTGGTCGACGACTACGTGGTGGTCGACACCGACGCGGTGTGCGCGGCGATCAAGGACGTGTTCCAGGACACGCGCAGCATCCTCGAGCCGTCGGGCGCCTTGGGCGTGGCCGCGATCAAGCAGTACGTCGAACAGCACAAGGTCAAGGGCAAGACCTTCGTCACCATCACCAGCGGCGCGAACATGAACTTCGACCGGCTGCGTTTCGTCGCCGAGCGCGCCGAGGTCGGCGAGCAGCGCGAGGCGCTGTTCGCGGTGACGATCCCCGAGGAGCGCGGCTCGTTCAAGCGCTTTTGCGAACTGATCGGCAAGCGCGCGGTCACCGAGTTCAACTACCGCATCGCCGACGCCAAGCTCGCGCACCTGTTCGTCGGCATCGCCATCTCGCGCCGCGACGAGGCCGAGCGCATCGCGCGCGGCTTCGAGCGTCACGGCTTTCCCACGCTGGACCTGAGCGACGACGAGATGGCCAAGGAACACCTGCGCCACCTGATCGGCGGCCATTCCGAGCTGGCGCAAGGCGAGCGGCTGTTCCGCTTCGTCTTTCCCGAACGCCCGGGCGCGCTGATGCGCTTTTTGTCGTCGCTGCATCCGGGCTGGAACATCAGCCTGTTCCACTACCGCAACCAAGGCGCCGACCACGGCCGCATCCTGGTGGGCATGCAGGTGCCCAAGGCCGACGAGCGCGAGTTCAAGGCCTTCCTGCAAGCGCTGGCCTACCCCTGCGTCGAAGAATCGGACAACCCGGTGTACCGGCTGTTCCTGCGCTGATCGAACCCGCGCACGGCGCCGGCCTGGCGCATGCCGGGTACGTCCGTGCGTCGGCCGCCAGGCCGACTTGTCCAACGAAGCGGAGCCCCCTCTCGGAGGGGGCTCGGGGGAGCGGTGGACAGCGCCCCGGGCGCAAAGCGGCCTGCGGCCGCTTTGCGCCGCCAGCAGCCGTTCGCCCCTTTTTCCTCCAACGGCTTGGTGTCAGGCCTCGATGCGTGCCTGCACGTTGCGCAGCCGGATGTGCAGCTCGCGCAACTGGGTCTCGTCGACCGCGCTGGGCGCGCCGGTCAGCAAGCACTGCGCGCGCTGCGTCTTCGGGAAGGCGATCACGTCGCGCAGCGACTCCGCGCCGGTCATCAGCATCACGAAGCGGTCCAGGCCGATGGCGATGCCGCCGTGCGGCGGCGCGCCGTAGCGCAGCGCGTCGAGCAAGAAGCCGAACTTGGTCTGCGCTTCGTCGGGCCCGATGTTCAGCGCGCGAAACACCTTGCTCTGCACTTCCTCGCGGTGGATCCGCACCGAGCCGCCGCCAAGCTCGACGCCGTTGAGCACCACGTCGTAGGCCTTGGCGATGCAGCGGCCCGGGTCGGTCTGCAGCCAGTCCTCGTGGCCGTCCTTGGGCGCGGTGAACGGGTGGTGCACCGCGTTCCAGCGGCCGGCCGCGTCGTCGTGCTCGAACATCGGGAAGTCCACCACCCACAGCGGCTCCCAGGCGCCTTGCACCAGCCCGCGCGCCTTGCCGAAGTCGCTGTGGCCGATCTTCACGCGCAAGGCGCCGATCGCGTCGTTGACCACCTTGGCCTTGTCGGCGCCGAAGAACAGCAAGTCGCCGTCGGCCGCGCTGCTGCGCTGCAGGATCTGCTCGAGCGCGGCATCGTGCAGGTTCTTCACCACCGGCGACTGCAGGCCCTCGCGGCCCTTGGCCAGGTCGTTGACCTTGATCCAGGCCAGCCCCTTGGCGCCGTAGATCTTGACGAACTCGGTGTAGGCGTCGATCTCGCTGCGGCTGAGTTCGGCGCCTCCCGGCACGCGCAGCGCCACCACGCGGCCGTCTGCCTGGCGCGCCGGGCCGGAGAAGACCTTGAACTCGACGTCGCGCATCACCTCGGTCAGCTCGGTCAGCTCGAGCTTGACGCGCAGGTCGGGCTTGTCCGAGCCGTAGCGCTGCATCGCGTCGGCGTACTTCATCACCGGGAAGGCCGGCAGCTCGACGCCGATCGCGTGCTGGAAGACGCTGCGGATCATGCCCTCGAACATCGTGCGGATCTCCTCCTCGCCGAGGAACGAGGTCTCGATGTCGATCTGCGTGAACTCGGGCTGGCGGTCGGCGCGCAGGTCCTCGTCGCGGAAGCACTTGACGATCTGGTAGTAGCGGTCGAAGCCGGCCACCATCAGCAGCTGCTTGAACAGCTGCGGGCTTTGCGGCAGCGCGAAGAAGTGGCCGTCATGCACGCGGCTGGGCACCAGGTAGTCGCGCGCGCCCTCGGGCGTGCTCCTGGTCAGCATCGGAGTTTCGATGTCGATGAAGCCGTGGGCGTCGAGAAACTTGCGCACCTCCATCGCCACGCGGTGGCGCAACATCAGGTTGCGCTGCATGGTCGGGCGGCGCAGGTCGAGCACGCGGTGGGTCAGCCGCGTGGTTTCCGACAGGTTCTCGTCGTCCATCTGGAACGGCGGCGACACGCTCGGGTTCAGCACCTCGAGCTCGTGGCACAGCAGCTCGACCTTGCCGCTGGTGAGGTTGGCGTTCTCGGTGCCCGCCGGGCGCGCGCGCACGCGGCCGCTCACCTTCAGGCAGAACTCGTTGCGCACGCTCTCGGCGGTGGCGAACATGTCGGCACGATCGGGGTCGCAAACCACCTGCACCAGCCCCTCCCGGTCGCGCAGGTCGATGAAGATCACGCCGCCGTGATCGCGGCGGCGGTGCGCCCAGCCCATCAGGGTCACCGTCTGGTCCAGCAGCGCATCGCTGACCAGTCCGCAGTAGCTGCTTCTCATGCCTGTTGCTCCCATTCGCTTGCTTTGAGGGGCGCTGGCCCGCGGCGGCGGGCCGGCCGGCGGCTTCAGCCGCCCGGGCTGGTGCTGCGCCGCGCCAGCGCACGCCGGCTGGGCGGGGCGACCACGCCCATCGAGATGATGTACTTCAGCGCCTCGTCAACGCTCATGTCCAGCGGCACCACGTCGGCGCGCGGCATCATCAGAAAGAAGCCCGAGGTCGGGTTCGGCGTGGTCGGCACGTACACGCTGACGTAGGCGCCGCTCAGGTGGTGCGCAACCTCGCCGCCGGGCTTGCCGGTGATGAAGGCGATGGTCCACGAACCCTGGCGCGGGTACTGCACCAGCACGGCCTCGCGAAAGGCGTTGCCGCTGCTCGAGAACAGCGTGTCCGACACCTGCTTGACCGAGCTGTACACCGACCGCACGATCGGAATCTTGTGCAGCACGCGGCTCCACTGGCGCATCCACCACTGGCCGAAGATGTTGGTGGCGAAGATCCCGGTCAGCAGCAGGCCCAGCCCCATGACCAGCACGCCCAGGCCCGGGATGCGGCGCAACTGCTCGATACTGTCGTGCGCCGACGCCGGCAGCAGCGCCTGGGGCGCCGCGAGCAGCCAGGCGAACAGCCCGTCCATCATCCCCAGCAGCCAGCTCAACACCCAGATGGTGATGGCCAGCGGCGTCCACACCAGCAGCCCGGTGAGCAGGTACTTCTTCACGCCGTGTCCGACGCGGCGGGGCGGGGCTTGTCGCCGGCAGCACCCGAGGCCGGCGCCGCCGCCGGTGCAGACCCGCCTGCCGCGGGGGCCGCGGCGGCCGCGGTGGAATCGGGCGTGGCCGCCGGGTCGGCCGGCTTGGCCGCGGCGTCGTCGGCGGGCGGCTTCGGGCCGCCGCGAAAGTCGGTGGCATACCAGCCCGAGCCCTTGAGCTGAAAGCCCGCGGCTGTGAGCTGCTTGACGAAGCGCTCGGCACCGCACGCGGTGCAGGTGGTCAAGACCGGGTCCGAGATTTTTTGCAGCACGTCCTGCCGGTGTCCGCAGGCTTCGCAGAGGTAGGCGTAGATCGGCATGGGCGCAACGGCAATGCAAAACCCACAATTATAAGTTTTGCGGCGGCCGCATGGCCGCTGCGTAGTGTGAACGCCGCCACTGCGGCGGCGCGGTCAAATGCACCCGCGCGATCAGGCCGCGGCCCACTGCAGCCACACACGCATCAGCACCGCGCCGCCGATAAAGCCGGCGGCGCCGTACAGCAGCGCCTGCAGCAGCCGATTGGTGCGGCGCTGCTCGGCCAGCAGTGCCTGCAGCGCGGCGGAGTCCGCCGCCGACTGCACCGGCGCGTGCAGTGCCTGGTGCAGCAATCGCGGCAGCTCGGGCAGCAGCTGGGCGTAGCGCGGCGCCTCGCGCTGCAGCCGCTCGACCAGGCCAGCCCAGCCGACCTGCTGGTTCATCCAGCGCTCGAGGAAGGGCTTGGCCGTGCTCCACAGGTCCAGCTCGGGGTCGAGCTGGCGGCCCAGGCCCTCGATGTTGAGCAGCGTCTTTTGCAGCAGCACCAGCTGCGGCTGGATCTCGACGTTGAAGCGGCGCGAGGTCTGGAACAACCGCAGCAGCACCTGGCCGAGCGAGATGTCCTTCAGCGGCCGGTCGAAATGCGGCTCGCACACCGCGCGGATCGCGTTTTCCAGCGCGTCGACGCGCGTGCCGGCAGGCACCCAGCCGGATTCGATGTGCAACTCGGCCACCCGCTTGTAGTCGCGGCGGAAGAAGGCAATGAAGTTGTGCGCCAGGTATTCCTTGTCGCGCTCGGTCAGCGTGCCGATGATGCCGAAGTCCAGCGCGATGTAGCGTCCCAGCGTCGCCGGCTCGACGCTGACCTGGATGTTGCCCGGGTGCATGTCGGCGTGGAAGAAGCCGTCGCGGAACACCTGGGTGAAGAAGATGGTCACGCCGTCGCGCGCCAGCTTCTTCAGGTCGACCCCGGCGTCGATCAGCCGCTGCGTCTGGCTGATCGGGATGCCGTACATGCGCTCCATCACCAGCACGGTCGACGTGCACAGGTCCCAGATCATCTCCGGCACCAGCACCAGGTTCAGCCCTTGCATGTTGCGGCGCAGCTGCGCGGCGTTGGCCGCCTCGCGCACCAGGTCGAGCTCGTCGTGCAGGTAGGTGTCGAACTCGGCCACCACCTCGCGCGGCTTGAGCCGCTTGCCGTCGGCGCTGAGGCGCTCGACCCAGCGCGCCAGCGTGTGCAACAGGCTCAGGTCGCCGTCGATCACCTCGAGCATGCCCGGGCGCAGCACCTTGACCGCGACCTCGCGGCCGTCTTGCATCGTCGCGAAGTGCACCTGCGCGATCGACGCGCTGGCCACCGGCTCGGCCTCGAAGCTGGCGAAGACTTCGTCGGTGGATCGGCCGAAGGCCTTGTGCACCAGCGCCGCGGCCTGCGCCGCCGGGATCGGCGGCACCCGGTCCTGCAGCTTGGCCAGTTCGTCGGACACGTCCAGCGGCAGCAGGTCGCGGCGCGTGGACAGCACCTGGCCGAACTTGACGAAGATCGGCCCCAGCCGCTCCAGCGCCAGGCGCAACCGCACGCCGCGCGGCTGGTCGAAGCGGCGGCCCAGGGTGACGGCGCGGCTCAGCACGCGCACCCAGCGCTGACGAAACCCGGACAGCGCCAGCTCGTCGAGGCCGAATCGCAGCATGGTGTACACGATGAACACCAGCCGCAGCACGCGCCTCATGGTGGGGCGGCTTGTCCCGGCATCCGCGCGGATGCACCCTGCAGCGCCGCACGCAAGCCGCGGGCCAGTGCCGAACCGAGCCGGTGCATCGGGTGCGCCACGGTCGGGCCGAACATGCGCTCCAGGTCGGCCGCGATGTCCCAGCGCAGGTTGCCCAGCAGCCAACTGACATCGGCGGCGAGTTGCGCGTCGCCGTCGATCGTCACCGCCGGCTTGTCGCCGGCCATCGCGCGCGCCATCAGCAGCAGCGGGTTGCTGGCGTCGACCTGCACCCGCAGGTCGGGATCGAGCGGTGTTTGGCCACCGCCGCTCCATTCGAGCATGCCCGCCGCAGTGATGGTGAAAGCCAGCGCCGGCAGCGGCGGCAGCAGTGCCGGCCAGCCCTGCAGGCGCAACTCGATGACGCTGCGCGCATGCGGCTGCAGCCGCTGCGTGGCCACCGGCTCGGCGCCCAGCACATGGTTGACGACGAGCACCAGGCGCTCCATCAGCGCGGGCGCAAGCAGGGCGTTCAAACTGTGCAGCATTGCCCGATTGTAGGGACGGGTTTGCGGCTGCCCGGCAGGCACCGCAGCGGGCCGGTGCCGGCAGTTGGCGGACAATCCGCGCCAGCCGCGGCGGCACGCAGCGCCAGGCGCAACGGCCGCAGTGCAGGCCGCCGGCAACCAAGCCGCCGGCCCCGCTTGCCGCCGCCAGCGGCGCCAAGCCGCAGGCTCGTTCACCGAAACCCACGATGACCCCACGCACCGTCTTGCTCACCGGCGCCGCCGGCTACATCGCCTCGCACACCTGGCTGGCGCTGCTGGATGCCGGCTACGCCGTGATCGGCATCGATGACTTCAGCAACAGCTCACCCGAGGTGCTGCAGCGCATCGAACGCCTGAGCGGCCGGGCGCCGCGCTTCATGCGCGCCGACGTGCGCGACCACGGTGCGCTGCAGCGTCTGTTCGAACAAGGCGCGATCGACGCGGTGGTGCACTTTGCGGCGCTGAAGGCGGTGGGCGAATCGGTGGCGCGGCCGCTCGACTACTACGCCAACAACCTCGGCGGGCTGGTCGCGGTGTGCCAGGCGATGCAGCGCTTCGGCTGCCGGCGCATGGTGTTCAGCTCCAGTGCCACCGTCTACGGCGACTGCCGCCAGCTGCCGATCACCGAAGACGCGCCGCTGAGCGCAACCAACCCCTACGGCCAGACCAAGCTGATCGGCGAAACCGTGCTGCGCGACCTGGCCGCCAGCGATGCCGCGTGGAAGGTGGCGACGCTGCGCTACTTCAACCCGGTGGGCGCGCACCCCAGCGGGCTGATCGGCGAAGACCCGCGCGGCACGCCGAACAACCTGATGCCCTACGTGGCGCAGGTGGCGGTGGGCCGGCGCGAGCGGCTGCAGGTCTTCGGTGCCGACTACGACACCCCCGACGGCACCGGCGTGCGCGACTACATCCATGTGTGCGACCTGGCCGACGGCCACGTCGCGGCACTGCGCTATCTGTTCGATGCCGGGCGCTCGATCACCGTGAACCTGGGCACCGGCCGCGGCTACAGCGTGCTCGAGGTGGTGCGCGCGTACGCGCAGGCCAGTGGCCGCGAGATCCGCTACGACATCGCGCCGCGGCGCAGCGGCGACGTCGCCGCGTGCTACGCCGACCCGACGCGCGCCGCGCAACTGCTGGGCTGGACCGCGCAGCTCGGACTGGACCGCATGTGCGCCGACAGCTGGCGCTGGCAAAGCCAGAACCCGCAGGGTTTCGAGGCTGCACCCGGCGTGCCGGCCAGCCCGGCCATGCCCGTCGCCGCGGCTTGAGTCAGATCCCGGACCCCAGACCCTCCCATCCTCATGTCGACGAACAAGATCGAGCTGCAACCCGTCATCATCGCCGGCGGCAGCGGCACGCGGCTGTGGCCGCTGTCGCGCGCCGGCTACCCGAAGCAGTTCCTGGCGCTGCACGGCACGCACAGCCTGTTCCAGCAGGCCGCGCAACGGCTGCAGGCGCTGGCCGCGCCCGACATCGACGTGGCCGGCCTGTGCGTGGTCGGCAACGAGGAACACCGCTTCCTGATGCTCGACCAGTTGAACACGCTGCTTGCGCCATCGGCCACGCTGCTGCTCGAACCCAGCGGGCGCAACACCGCACCGGCGATGACGCTGGCCGCGCTGCACGCCAGCGCCGATGGCCGCGACCCGGTGCTGGTGGTGACACCGGCCGACCAGAGCATCGGCGACGAAGCCGCCTTCAGCGCCGCGCTGCAGCGCGCGGTGCGCGCCGCGGCGCAAGGCGCGTTCGTGATCCTGGGCGTCGCGCCCGACCGGCCCGAGACCGGTTACGGCTACATCCGCTGCGAGCGCGCAGCCCAGGGCGAGATGAAGGTCGCGCGCTTCGTCGAAAAGCCCGACGCGGCCACCGCGCAGCGCTACTTGGACGAAGGCGGCTACTACTGGAACAGCGGCATGTTCGTGGTGCGCGCATCGTTGTGGCTGCGCGCGCTGGGCGTGTTCCGCGACGACATCGCCGCGGCCACGCGCTTAGCCTGGGACGGCCGCAGCGTCGACGCCAGCTTCGTGCGCCCCGAGCCGGCCGGCTTCGCCGCGATTCCGGCCGAATCGGTGGACTACGCGGTGCTCGAGAAGTGCCCGGCCAGCGTCGAGTTCGACACCCGCATGGTGCCGCTGGCGGCCCGCTGGTCCGACCTGGGTGCCTGGGATGCCGTATGGCAAGTCAGCGCCAAGGATGCCGCCGGCAACGCCAGCCGCGGCGACGCGCTGCTCAGCGGCTGCCAACACACACTGGTCCATGCCAGCAGCCGGCTGGTCGGCGCGATCGGGCTGAACGACGTGGTGGTGGTCGAGACGCCCGATGCGGTGCTGGTGGCCGACCGCTCGCGCAGCCAGGAGGTCAAGCACATCGTCGGCCAACTGCAGCAAGCCGGGCGCAGCGAGCACAAGCTGCACCGCCTGGTGCACCGGCCCTGGGGCTGGTACGACAGCATCGACTCCGGGCCGCGCTTCCAGGTCAAGCGCATCATGGTCAAGCCCGGCGCCAGCTTGAGCCTGCAAAAGCACCACCACCGCGCCGAGCACTGGATCGTGGTGTCGGGCACCGCCGAGGTGACCAACGGCGACCAGGTGACGCTGCTCACCGAGAACCAAAGCACCTACATTCCGCTGGGCACGGTGCACCGCCTGGCCAACCCGGGCAAGGTGCCGCTGGAGATCATCGAGGTGCAATCGGGCAGCTACCTCGGCGAAGACGACATCGTGCGCTACGAAGACCACTACGGCCGCGGCTGATCGCGAGCCCTGCATCGGGAGACCTGCATGATCCTCGTCACCGGCGGCGCCGGCTTCATCGGCAGCAACTTCGTGCTCGACTGGCTGCGCAGCAGCGACGAGCCGGTGCTCAACCTGGACGCGCTGACCTACGCCGGCAACATGGCGAACTTCGCCGCGCTGCAAGGCGATGCACGGCACGTGTTCGTGCACGGCGACATCTGCGATCGCGCGCTGCTCGACCGGCTGCTGGCCGAACACCGGCCGCGTGCGCTGCTGCACTTCGCCGCCGAAAGCCACGTCGACCGCAGCATCCACGGCCCCGGCGCCTTCGTGCGCACCAACGTCGAAGGCAGCTTCGCGCTGCTGGAAGCCGCGCGCGCGTACTGGGGCGAGCTGCCGGCGGCCGAGCGCGCGGCGTTCCGTTTCCTGCACGTGTCCACCGACGAGGTCTACGGCAGCCTGGCGTCCGACGACCCGGCGTTCAGCGAGACCCACCCCTACCAGCCGAACAGCCCGTACTCGGCGAGCAAGGCGGCCAGCGACCACTTGGTGCGCGCCTGGTTCCACACCTACGGCCTGCCGGTGCTGACCACCAACTGCTCGAACAACTACGGGCCGTTGCAGTTTCCGGAAAAGCTGATCCCGCTGATGATCGTCAACGCGCTGGCGGCCAAGCCGCTGCCGATCTACGGCGACGGCCTGAACGTGCGCGACTGGCTGTACGTGCGCGACCACTGCAGCGCGATCCGCACCGTGCTGGCGCGCGGCACGCCGGGCGAGGTCTACAACATCGGCGGCTGGAACGAACGCACCAACCGCCAGATCGTCGACGCGGTGTGCGCGCTGCTGGACGAACTGCGCCCCGACCCGGCGGGGCCGTACCGGCGGCTGATCCAGTTCGTCACCGACCGCCCGGGCCACGACCGGCGCTACGCGATCGACGCACGCAAGATCGAGCGCGAGCTCGGCTGGCGCCCGGCCGAGACCTTCGAAACCGGCATCCGCAAGACGCTGCAGTGGTACCTGGACCACCCCGACTGGGTGCAGCAGGTGCAAAGCGGCGCCTACCGCGACTGGCTGGCAAGACACTACGGCAGCGGCGCCGCCGCGCAGAGCTGAGGAATTCGCATGAACGTGACTGTGGTTGGCACCGGCTACGTCGGCCTGGTGTCGGGAGCGTGCCTGGCCGAGATGGGCAACCACGTGGTCTGCCTGGACGTGGACGCCGCCAAGATCGATCTGCTGCGCGCAGGCGGCATCCCGATCCACGAGCCCGGCCTGGACAGCGTGGTGGCGCGCAACGTCGCCGCCGGGCGCCTGAGCTTCACCACCGACGTGCCGGCCGCGGTGGCGCACGGCACGCTGCAGTTCATCGCGGTGGGCACGCCGCCCGACGAGGACGGCTCGGCCGACCTGCAGTACGTGCTGGCGGCGGCGCGCAACATCGCGCGCCACATGACCGACTACAAGGTGGTGGTCGACAAGAGCACGGTGCCGGTGGGCACCGCCGACAAGGTGCGCGCGGCCATCGCCTCAACGCTGGCCGAGCGCGGCGCGGCGATCGGCTTCGCGGTGGTGTCCAACCCCGAGTTCCTGAAGGAGGGCGACGCGGTCGACGACTTCATGCGCCCCGACCGCATCATCGTCGGCGCCGACGATGACCAGGCGATCGCGCTGATGCGCGAGCTGTACGCGCCGTTCCAGCGCAACCACGACAAGCTGGTGGTAATGGACGTGCGCTCGGCCGAACTGACCAAGTACGCGGCCAACGCGATGCTCGCCACGCGCATCTCGTTCATGAACGAGCTGGCGCTGCTGGCCGAGCGCGTGGGCGCCGACATCGAGCAGGTGCGCTTGGGGATAGGCAGCGATCCGCGCATCGGCTTTCACTTCCTCTATGCCGGCGCGGGTTACGGCGGCTCGTGTTTCCCCAAGGACGTCAAGGCGCTGATCCGCACCGCCGACGAGGCCGGGCGCGCGCTGCAGGTGCTGCGCGCGGTGGAAGCCGCCAACGAGGCACAAAAGCGCGTGCTGCTCGAAAAGATCGTGCGCCGCTTCGGCGCCGACCTCAGCGGCCGGCGCTTCGCGCTGTGGGGCCTGGCCTTCAAGCCCAACACCGACGACATGCGCGAGGCCCCCAGCCGCGTGCTGATCAAGGAGTTGCTGGCGCGCGGCGCCAGCGTCGCCGCCTACGACCCGGTGGCCATGACCGAGGCGCGGCGCGTGCTGCCCGACTCCGCGGCGCTGAGCTTTGCCGCCGGCGCGATGGATACGCTGCAAGGCGCCGACGCGCTGGTCATCGTCACCGAGTGGAAGGAGTTCCGCAGCCCCGACTTCGCGTGCATCCGCGCCAGCCTGCGCCAGCCGGTAATCTTCGACGGGCGCAACATGTTCGCGCCAGCCACGGTCAATGCCGCCGGGATCGAATACCACGCGATCGGGCGGCTCGGCGCCAGCGGCTGAGCCGGCAGTCCATCGCGGCGCGCGGCCTTCGGCGCCGCGCTATGCTGGGCGTCATGAGCACTGAGCTGCCCGCGCGTTCGTTCAAGATCCCGCAGTCGGTGCTGGTGGTGATCCACACACACGCACTCGAAGTGTTGCTGATCGAGCGCGCCGACAAGCCCGGCTTCTGGCAAAGCGTCACCGGCTCGCGCCAGCGCAGCGACGAGCCCTTCGAGCGCACCTGCGTGCGCGAGGTCGAGGAAGAAACCGGCATCGCCATCGGCAGCACGGCCGTGCCGCGCGCGGCACTGCGCGACTGGGGCCTGCGCAACGTCTACGAGATCTATCCGGTGTGGCGCCAGCGTTATGCGCCGGGCGTCACGCACAACACCGAGCACGTGTTCGGCCTGACCGTTGCCGCCGGCACGCCGGTGCGGCTGAATCCGCGCGAACACCTGCGTTACGGCTGGTGGCCGTGGCGCGAAGCGGCCGACCGCTGCTTCTCGCCGAGCAACGCCGAAGCCATTCTGCAGCTGCCGCGTTTCCTGCCTGACGCCGAGCGATGAAGCCGTTCCAATCCCCCGCCTTGGCCGCGTCCACGCAGATGGACCTGAGCACGCTGCGCGTGGCCACGTACAACATCCACAAGGGCGTGCGCGGCGTCGGCCCGCGCAAGCGGCTGGAAATCCACAACCTCGGGCTGGGGGTCGAGGCGCTGGACGCCGACTTGGTGTTCCTGCAGGAGGTGCGCTTGTTCAACAAGCGCGACGAGCGCCACTTCGATCGCACCTGGCTGGGCTGGCCCGACGGCGGTCAGGCCGACTTTCTCGCGCCCGAGGGCTACGAGGTCGCCTACCGCACCAACGCCTTCACGCGCCACGGCGAGCACGGCAACGCGCTGCTGTCGCGCTGGCCGCTGGGCGACATCGGCCACCACGACGTCAGCGACCACCGCTTCGAGCAGCGCGGGCTGCTGCACGTGCCGGTGAAGTGGAACGGCCAGATCCTGCACGCGGTGGTGGTGCACTTCGGCCTGGCGCACCGCAGCCGGGTGCGCCAGGTGCGCCGGCTGGCCGACTTTCTGGCGCGCGAGGTGCCGCCCGGCGAGATGCTGGTGGTGGCCGGCGACTTCAACGACTGGGGCGAGAAGCTCGACGCGCCGATGCGCGAGCTGGGCCTGGTGCGCGCCGGCTCGCTGCTCGAGCGCAGCTCGCAGCGGCTGACCTTCCCGTCGCGCGTGCCGGTGTTCGCGATGGACCGCGTCTACTTCCGCGGCCTGGTGTGCTGCAACACGGCGGTGCCGCGCGGCACGGCATGGGCCCGCATGTCCGACCATCTGCCGCTGCTGGCCGAGCTGCAGTGCGCGTAGCCGGCCGATGATCGCGCTGGCCCGGGTGGCCGCGGGCTTCGTTGGCGGCAATCGGGTGCAACTGCTCGAAGGCGGCGACCAGTTGTTTCCGGCGATGCAGCGCGCGCTGGCCGGCGCGTGCCGGCAGGTGTGGTTGGCAACCTACATCTTCCACGACGACGAGGCCGGCCTGGCGGTGGCGGAAGCCTTGTGCGCGGCGGCGCGGCGCGGCGTCGAAGTGCACGTGGTGGTCGACGGCTTCGGCTCCAAGGCGGCGATCCCCGCACTGCGCCACCTGCTGAGCGCCGCGGGCGTGCAGCTCGACGTGTTTCGCCCGCTCGACCGCTGGTCGGCCTGGCTGCAGCCGGCGCAGCTGCGCCGGCTGCACCACAAGGTGTGCGTGGTCGACGAAGCGGTGGCTTTCGTCGGCGGCATCAACATCCTGGACGACCGGCTCGACCTGCGCCACGGCCGCAGCGAGCGGCCGCGGCTGGATTACGCGGTCGAGCTGCACGGCCCGGTGGTCGATCAGGTGCAGCACCTGGCGCAGGCCTTGACGATGCGCGCCCACCTCGGCCACGAGTGGCGCACCGAAGTCGGCGCGCTGGCGCGCAGTTCGCAGCCGGTGGCCAACACGCTGCAGTTGCTGCGCGGCTTGAGCACCAAGCCGGCGGCCCGGGCCGCGCCACCGTCGTCGCTGCGGCCGGTGCAGGTGGCCTTCGTGGTGCGCGACAACTTCAGCCAGCGCCGCGCGATCGAGGTCCGCTACATCGAGGCGGTGCGCGCGGCGCGGCTCAGCGTGGACATCGCGTGCGCGTACTTCTACCCGAGCCGCGCGTTCACGCGCTGCCTGCGCGCCGCGGCGCTGCGCGGCGTGCGCGTGCGGCTGCTGATGCAGGGCAAGGTCGACTACCGGCTGGCAGCACTGGCCGCGCGCGTGCTGTACGACGAGCTGCTGGCCGACGGCGTGCGCATCTTCGAGTACACGCCGGCGTTCCTGCACGCCAAGGTGGCCGTGGTCGACGACGACTGGGCCACGGTGGGCAGCTCCAACATCGACCCGCTGTCGCTGCTGCTGAACCTCGAGGCCAACGCCGTGGTGCGCGATGCCGGCTTCGCGCGGCAGCTGCGCGCTGAGCTCGACAGCGCGATCGCCGCATCCAGCGAGATCAAGGCGCCGCCGCTGCGCGAGGGCTGGCGCCGCGGCCTGTCGCGCCGCTTCGTCGCCTGGTGCGCCAACCTGTACCTGCGCGTGGCCGGGCTGACCGGCCGCTACTGATGCGCCTTCGCGATCAAGCGCCAGGCCAGCGGTGCCCGTTGTCGTCGCAATCGGCTCTTCGTCCCGCTGCGGTGGACCGCGAAACCGCGCGAAGCCCCGCGCGCCGCGTGTCATGCCGGCCTTGACCCGGGCGGCGTGGCCTGGCCCGCTTGCTGCAAGCGCCACATCCGCGCGTAAGCGCCATCCAGCGCCAGCAGTTCGCGGTGCGTGCCACGCTCGACCACGCGGCCGCCGTCGAGCACGACGATCTGGTGCGCGTCGACCACCGTGCTCAGCCGGTGCGCGATCACCAGCGCCGTCTTGCCGGCGGCAGCGCTCTTCAGCTCGGCCTGGATCGCGCGCTCGTTGGCCGAGTCCAGCGCCGAGGTGGCTTCGTCGAAGATCAGGATCGGCGGGTTCTTCAGCAGCGTGCGCGCAATCGCCACGCGCTGCTTCTCGCCGCCCGACAGCTTCAGCCCGCGCTCGCCGACCATGGTGTCGTAACCCTTGGGTGTGGCGGCAATGAAGGCGTGGATGTGCGCGGCGCGCGCCGCCGCTTCGACCTGCTCGCGCGTGGCGCCGGTTCGGCCGTAGGCGATGTTGTATTCAACCGTGTCGTTGAACAGCACCGTGTCCTGCGGCACGATGCCGATCGCCTGGCGCAGGCTGGCCTGCGTGACGCCGCGGATGTCCTGGCCGTCGATGCTGATGCGCCCGCCGCCGACGTCGTAGAAGCGGTACAGCAGCCGCGCCAGCGTCGACTTGCCGGCGCCCGAGGCGCCGACCACGGCCAGCGTCTTGCCGGCCGGCACCTCGAAGCTCACGCCGTGCAGGATCGGCCGCGCCGGCTCGTAGGCGAAGCTGACGTCGTCAAAGCGAAGTACGCCCTGGGTCACGCGCAGCGGCTTCGCGCCCGGCGCGTCGTCGACCTCGCGGTGCTGCTCGAGCAGGCCGAACATCTTGTCGAGGTCGGTCAGGCTCTGTTTGATCTCGCGGTACAGCACGCCCAGGAAGTTCAGCGGGATGTACAGCTGGATCATGAAGGCGTTGATCATCACCAGGTCGCCCAGCGTCAGCCGGCCGTCGACCACGCCCTGCGTGGCGCGCCACAGCATCGCCACCAGCGCCAGCGCGATCACCAACTGCTGCACCGTGTTCAGCAGCGACAGCGTGCTCTGGCTCTTCAGCGCGGCGCGGCGCAGCCGCTCCAGGCTGGCGTCGTAGCGCTGTGCTTCGAAGTCCTCGTTGTTGAAGTACTTGACGGTCTCGTAGTTCAGCAGCGAGTCGACGGCGTGGGTGTGCGCGGTGGCGTCGAACTCGTTCATGCGGCGGCGAAACTGCGTGCGCCATTCGGTGATCGCCACCGTCAGCGCGATGTACACCGCCAGCGCGGCGGCGGTGATCCAGGCGAACACCGCATCGAACTTCCAGGCCAGCAGCGTCAGCACCATCGCCATCTCGATCAGCGTGGGCACGATGCTGTACAGCGAGTACGACACCAGCGAGTGCACCGCGCGCGTGCCGCGCTCGATGTCGCGCGTCATGCCGCCGGTCTGGCGCTCGAGGTGAAAGCGCAGGCTCAGCGCGTGCAGGTGGCGAAACACCTGCAGCGAGATTGCGCGCGCGGTGCCCTCGGTGGCCTTGGCGAAGACCAGCTCGCGCAGCTCGGTGAACAGCGTGGTCGACAGCCGCAGCCCGGCATAGGCCAGCAGCAGCCCCACCGGCACCACCAGCAGCGCGGCGGCGTCGCCGGGCTGGATCGCCAGGCTGTCGATCAACTGCTTGAGCAGCACCGGCACGCCGATGTTGGCGCCCTTGGCCACGATCATGAAACCCAGCGCCAGCGCGACGCGGCCGCGGTAGTGCCACAGGTAGGGCAGCAGCTTGCGCAGCGTGGCCGCGTCGGAGCGCGCGCGCGGCACGGCGTCCGACTCGCTTGGCAGGGGCACGGCAACGGCGCTTCGGCGCATGGGTGGAAGTGGGCGGGCGTGGAAGAATGGGCTGATCAACCGCAGCCGGCACGACCTTCGATGAGCAACGACTCCGCCCCCGACCTCGGCCGCTTCGACAGCGCCGCCAGTTTGCCCGACGGCAGCGTGCTGGCGCTGCGCGTGATCCCGCTGCCGGCCGACGTCAACAGCAACGGCGACATCTTCGGCGGCTGGATCATGGCCCAGGTGGACATGGCCGGTTCGGTGCTGTGCCACCGCATCGCCAAGGGGCGCATCGCTACCGTGGCCGTGAACGAGTTCGTGTTCAAGCAGGCGGTGTCGGTCGGCGACCTGCTGAGCTTTTATGCCAAGGTCGAGCGCCTGGGCCGCACCTCGATCACGGTGCATGTGCAGGTCTACGCCGAGCGCAACCCGGCCGCACCGCAGGTGGTGAAGGTCACCGAGGCCAACCTGACCTACGTCGCCATCGACGGCGACGGCAAGCCGCGGCCGCTGGCGGCGCAGTGACCCGCCAGCAGGGCAACGGGGCAGCGCGCGCTTGCGCCACCTTCAGCTTGCCTGCGCTCGGCTGTGTGCCCGCGGCAAGCCCCATCGCCAGGCAGCATCGCGCTGCGGCCGAGCGGCATCGGCAGGCCCAGATCGATTTCGACCGGGCAGGATGTAACCGACTCCCGTTTCAGGGCCCCTCGATCGGGGGAATGCCAGCCGATCCGCGATGCGGAGAATGTGACATACCGCACACCCTCATCCGATGGCCATGGCACCGTTCAAACTGTTCGTTCCCGTGGCCGCCTTGCTGCTGGCCTCGGCCTCGCACGCCGGCTTGGTCGGCAAGAGTTTCGATGCGAGTTACCGGTATCCCGATAGCTCAACCATCTACACAGACGCGACGGCGTCGCCTTCGACCTTCACCGTCGGCTCCGCAGTAGAGACCATCTTCGACGTTGAAGGGGTGACACAGATCAGCGTCGACTTCAGCGACGCCGCGCTGACGCTGGTGCTGACCACCACGCTCACCGCACCGACATGGAACAGCGCGACCTTCAACGGTCCGGTGTTCGATCTTGTCCTCGGGGGTCCGCTGGACATCGTTTCTGCCGCGGTCGATTCATCGACGACGATGGCCGGCTTCGACGCCAGCCGCGTCAGCTTCAACGCCGGACGGATCGGCATCGACTGGAATGGGCTCAGCTACGGGGACGGCACCAAGGTGGTGGTGCACTTCACGAGTGCCATACCGGAACCCTCGTCCTGGGCCTTGGCAGCACTCGCCGGGTTTGCGCTCTTGGGTGTCCGCCGATCGGCGCGGTGCCGCGCCGAGCGCCCGCCACCATCGGCAGCCGGCTGACCATCGGCAGAAGGTCGTCGTGCAGACACCGGGTTGATCGTGCCCGCCGGGCGGCCCGGCCGGTGATGCCGAAGCAGCCGACGGCGTGTGTGCTGCGGTGGGCGCAAGCCCGGCTGCCGCGCACCCGAAGCGTTCCCACCACCGCGCAGGCGCTTGTTCTGGCCAGGTCCGACTTGCGTCGCCTGGGCCGCCGGCGTTGCCCGCCGCGTCCGCAGATGAGCCGGCACCGGGCTATCGCCGCGATAGCAGCGCCCGCCTATCCCGCTGCCGGGTAGGCCGGCACAATGGCCGCCATCCGATCTTCGACACCCGTGGAGGCCCGCATGACCGACTCGCACAAGCTCACCACCGCCTTCGGCTGCCCGGTGGTCGACAACCAGAACACGCAGACCGCAGGCCCACGCGGCCCGGCGCTGCTGCAGGACGTGTGGCTGCTGGAAAAGCTCGCGCATTTCGACCGCGAGGTGATCCCCGAGCGACGCATGCACGCCAAGGGCAGCGGCGCCTACGGCACCTTCACCGTCACGCACGACATCACGAAGTACACGCGCGCGAAGATCTTCGCGCAGGTGGGCAAGAAGACCGAGCTGTTCGCGCGCTTCACCACGGTGGCCGGCGAGCGCGGCGCGGCCGACGCCGAGCGCGACATCCGCGGCTTTGCGGTCAAGTTCTATACCGAGGAAGGCAACTGGGACCTGGTGGGCAACAACACGCCGGTGTTCTTCATGCGCGACCCGCTGAAGTTTCCCGACCTGAACCACGCGGTCAAGCGCGACCCGCGCACCAACTTGCGCAGCGCGCAGAACAACTGGGACTTCTGGACCTCGCTGCCCGAAGCGCTGCACCAGATCACGATCGTGATGTCCGAGCGCGGCATCCCGGCCAGCTACCGCACGATGCACGGCTTCGGCTCGCACACCTTCAGCTTCATCAATGCGGCCGGCGAGCGCTACTGGGTCAAGTTCCACCTGAAGTGCCAGCAGGGGATCAAGAACCTCAGCAACGCCGAGGCCACGGCGATCATCGGCAAGGACCGCGAGAGCCACCAGCGCGACCTGTTCGACGCCATCGAGCGCGGTGAGTTTCCGAAGTGGACGCTGAAGGTGCAGGTCATGCCCGAGAAGGACGCGTCCAAGGTGCCCTACAACCCCTTCGACCTGACCAAGGTCTGGCCGCACAAGGACTACCCGCTGATCGATGTCGGCGTGATGGAGCTGAACCGCAACCCCGAAAACTTCTTCGCCGAGGTCGAGCAGTCGGCCTTCAACCCGGCAAGCGTGGTGCCCGGCATTGGCTTCTCGCCCGACAAGATGCTGCAGGCACGGCTGTTCTCGTACGGCGACGCGCAGCGCTACCGGCTGGGCGTCAACCACTACCAGATCCCGGTGAACGCGCCGCGCTGCCCGGTGAACCACTACCACCGCGACGGCAGCATGCGCGTGGACGGCAACTTCGGCAGCACCAAGGGCTACGAGCCGAACAGCCTGGGCCTGTGGCAGCAGCAGCCCGACTTCAGCGAGCCGCCGCTGAGCATCGAAGGCGCGGCCGACCACTGGAACCACCGCGAGGACGCCGACTACTACTCGCAGCCCGGTGCGCTGTTCCGGCTGATGACGCCCGCGCAGCAGCAGGTCTTGTTCGACAACACCGCGGCCGAAGTCGGCGGCGCGTCGCGCGAGGTGCAGTTGCGCCACATCGCCAACTGCCTGAAGGCCGACCCGGCCTACGGCGCGGGCGTGGCCAAGGCCTTGGGTATCGCGGCGAGCGAAGTCGGCAAGTAGCCGCAGCGCGGCCGAGGCACAGCTTGCCCGGCCCGGCGCGACCGCGCATCATCGGCCCGGGCCGCCGATCACGGCGGCCCGAGCACGACGCCGAGGTGCGCCCATGGTCCGCAGCATCGACTTCTACTTCTTCGTCGGCAGCACCTACAGCTACCTGTCGGTGGCGCGCGCCGGCGCGCTGGCCGCCGCGCGCGGCGTGCAACTGCAGTGGTGCCCGTTCAGCGTGCGCACGCTGATGCGCGAGCAGAACAACAGCCCCTTCGTCGGCAAGCCGGCCAAGTTCGCCTACATGTGGCGCGATCTGGAGCGCCGCGCGGGGCGCTTCGGCATCCCCTTCGATGGCGCGCCGCCGTACCCGATCGACCCGAACGAGCAGGCCAACCGCGTCGCGACGCTGGCCGCGAGCGAGGGCTGGTGCGAGCCTTTCGTGCGCGAGGCCTACCGCACCTGGTTCCTCGACAAGCTCGACCCCGGCGCGCCCCAGGTGCTGGCCGCCATCCTGCAGCGACTGGGGCGGCCGGCGGACTGCAGCGAGCGCGCCGAAAGCGACGAGGTGCGCGCGCTGTACGGCGCGCGCACCGACCGCGCGCGTGCGCTCGGCCTCTTCGGCTCGCCAAGCTGGGTGTGCGCCGACGGCGAGATCTTCTGGGGCGACGACCGCCTGGAGGACACGATCGATTGGTGCTTGGCTGGGGCGAGCAGGGCCTGAGGCGCGTTCGGCATGAAACCGAAGTGCCTCGGTAGCCGCTCGCGCGCTCTTGGCGCTGCGCCACGGTGAGAACCCGCTGCGCCGCGCCCAGCGCGGCTGGCTGTCTGGCGCGGCGGCTACGGCGTGAAGGTGATAACGATCACCGGCGGCACGCGGCCGTCGACATCGCGCGGTAGCTCGGCGGTGCGGTCGATCGCGCGCAGCACCGCATCGTCCCAGTCCTTGTTGCCGCTGCTCTTGACCAGGCGCCGGCTCAGGATGGTGCCGGTGGCCGATGCGCGCACCTCGACGTCGGCGGCCGGGTTGCCGTTGACGGTCTCGGTGAACAGGATGTTCGGCTTGATGCGCGCGATCAGCTTGCCGGCGTAGCTGGCTGAGGGCGCCGCGTCCTTCAGCGCGCGGCCGCTGGAACCCGGCGCGCCGGTGGCACCGGCCTGGCCCAGCATGCGCTTGAGGTTGTCCTCGCGCTGCTTGGCCAGGCGCTGGTTCTCGGCACGCTCGGCCGCCTGCTTGTCGCGCTTTTGCTGCTCTTCGCGCTTGGCCTGCGCCTCGGCCTTGGCGGCTTGGCGCTCGCGCTCGGCGCGTTCGGCTTTCTCGGCTTTCTCGGCCTTGTCCGCCTGCTCGGCCTTGAGCTTGCGCGCACGCTCCTTTTCGCGCTCGGCCGCCTCGCGCTCGGCCTCGAGCTTTTCCTGCCGCGCCTTGTCGATCGCGATCTGAGAGTCAGGCGCCGGTGGCGGCGGTGCCGGCGTGGCCTGGCGCGGCGTGGGCTTGGGTGGCGGCGGCGGTGGTGCCGGCGCAGCGGCCGGTGCGGTCTGCACCTCGCGCGGCGCCGCGGCCTGCGGCGTGGCCGACCACAGCTCGGCGCTGAAGGCCTGTGGCGTCTGGCTGCGCCAGTGCACTGCCAGCGCCAGCGCCAGCACCAGCAGCACGTGCACGGCCAGCGCCAGCAGCGCGCCGCGGCCCATGCCGCCGGGCGCGCGCGGTCGCAACGGGTCTGCCGCCTGCAGCGGGAGCGTGGTCGATGTCATCTCGGTCAAGGTCAGCCAAGGGCTCGGCAGAGCCCTTTCGGGCGCGAGCATACGCGCCCCGGCGTGCCGCCCGCGCCGCTTGCTGCCGATCGGCGCACGCGGCGATGTAGGCACAATGCGCCCCACCTTGTTGCATCGCGGCGGACGAGCGTGCGCCGCCGCCATTCCGATGAGTGTCCATCCCGATCCTGCCGCGGCGACGCCAGCCCCCCGCCCTGCCCTGACCTTGCCGCGCTTGCGCGACATGGCCGCGCGCGGCGAGAAGCTGGCGGTGCTGACCTGCTACGACGCCACTTTCGCCCAACTGCTGGACCGCGCCGGCGTCGACGTCGTGCTGGTCGGCGACTCGCTGGGCAACGTGATCCAGGGCGAGACCAGCACGCTGCCGGTCACGCTGGCGCAGATGGCCTACCACGTGCGCTGCGTGGCCCACGGCACGCGCGCCGCGTTCCTGATCGCCGACATGCCCTTCGGCAGCTACGAGGCCAGCCCCGAGCTGGCCTTTGCCTCGGCCGCCGAACTGATGCGTGCCGGCGCACAGATGGTCAAGCTCGAAGGCGGCGGCTACACCGCCGCGACCGTGAGCTTCCTGGTCGAGCGCGGCATTGCGGTGTGTGCGCACCTGGGGTTGACGCCGCAGCGGGTGCACGCGCTCGGCGGCTTTCGCGTGCAGGGCCGCGACGACGCGGCGGCCCAGCGCCTGCTGGCCGATGCCCGCGCGCTGGCCGACGCCGGGGCCGCGATGCTGGTGCTCGAGCTGGTGCCTTCGGTACTCGCGCAGCGCATCAGCCTGGCGCTGCCGCAAGTGATGACCATCGGCATCGGCGCCGGTGGCGGCACCAGCGGACAGGTGCTGGTGCTGCACGACCTGCTGGGGCTGACGCCGGGCAAGCGTCCTCGCTTCGTGCGCGACTTCACCCGCTTGCCGGGCAGCGCGGCCGATGCGCCGGGCTTGTCGATCGCGCAGGCGGTCGCCGCCTACGTGGCAGCGGTCAAGGACGGCAGCTTCCCGGACGAGGCCGTGCACGGCTACTGAGCGGTTGCGGCACGGCCGCCGCGCGGCCGCTTTCAAGGGCATCGCCATGCAAGTCATCCACTTCATCCCCGAGCTGCGCCGCGCGCTGGCCGGCCAAGGCCGCACGGTGTTCGTGCCGACCATGGGCAACCTGCACGAAGGCCACCTGTCGCTGGTGCGCGAGGCCCGCCGGCTGGGCGGCCCGGTGGTGGCCAGCGTCTTCGTCAACCGGCTGCAGTTCCTGCCACACGAGGATTTCGACCGCTACCCGCGCACGCTGGCACGCGACGCCGAGTTGCTCGGCGCGGCCGGCTGCGATGTCGTGTTCGCGCCCGACGAGGCCGAGCTCTACCCGCAACCGCAGGTCTACAAGGTCGCACCGCCCACCGAGCTGGCCGACATCCTGGAAGGCGAGTTCCGCCCCGGCTTCTTCACCGGCGTGTGCACGGTGGTGCTCAAGCTGTTCCAGTGCGCACAACCGGCGCTGGCGGTGTTCGGCCAGAAGGACTATCAGCAGCTCAAGGTGATCAGCGAGATGGCGCACCAGTTCGCGCTGCCGACCGAGATCGTGGGCATGCCAACGGTGCGCGCCGCCGACGGCCTGGCGCTGTCGTCGCGCAACGGCTACCTCAGCGCGGCCGAGCGCGAACAAGCCGTGGCGCTGCCGCAGGCGCTGCAAGCTCTGGCCGGGCGCGCGCGCGAGACCGGCACCACGCTGCAGGCGCTGGAGCAGCAGGCGAGCGCCGCGCTGGCCGCACGCGGCTGGGCGGTGGACTACCTGACGCTGCGCCGGCGCAGCGACCTGCTCGCGCCGACCGAGGCGCAGCGGCTGGGCCAGGATGCACCAGAGCCGCTGGTGGCGCTGGGCGCCGCGCGCCTGGGCGCAACCCGGCTGATCGACAACCTCGAGTGCTGATTCGCCGGCCGCGGCGCGGCCGTGCAGCCGAGTCTTCAGCCGCCGTGCTTGACCGACAGCCCGACGCGCTGGATGCCCTCGCGCTGCAGCACGTCCATCACCCGCACCACGGCGTCGTACTTGACGTTGCGCTCGGCGCTGATCACCACCGGCACCTGCGCATCGCCGTCCTGCGCCTGCTTCACGCGCGCGCCGAGTTGCGCCAGCGTCAGCGTGCCGCGGTCCTTGTTGTCGATGCGCAGCCGCAGCTTCTCGTCGCTGCCCAGCACCAGCTCGATCACGTGATCCGGCCGCTGCTTGGCCTTGCCCACGCTGGGCAGGTCGACCACGCCGGTGGTGATCAGCGGCGCGGTCACCATGAAGATGATCAGCAGCACCAGCATGACGTCGATGAACGGCACCATGTTGATCTCGTTCATCGCGCGGCGGCGGCGCGAGCCGCCGCGCGGTGCGAGGGCGGCCATCTCAGCTGGCCGCAGCCAGCGCCGGCTGGCTGGCGCTGCGCTGCAGGATGTTGGAGAACTCCTCGATGAAGGTCTCCAACTGGATGGCGATGCGGTCGATGTCGCGCGACAGCCGGTTGTAGGCGATCACCGCCGGGATCGCGGCGAACAGGCCGATCGCGGTGGCCACCAGCGCCTCGGCGATGCCCGGCGCCACGGTGGCCAGCGTCACCTGCTGCATGTTCGACAGCCCGACGAAGGCGTGCATGATGCCCCACACCGTGCCGAACAGCCCGACATAGGGCGACACGGAGCCCACCGAGGCCAGGAAGCTGAGCTTGCTCTCGACGACGTCGAGCTCGCGCTGCAGGCTGGCGCGCATCGCGCGGCGCGCGCCGTCGAGTTGGGCGGAGGTGTCCAGCCGCTTTTCGCGCAGCTTCATGAACTCGCGCATGCCGCTGCCGAAGATGCGTTCGAGCGGCGCGGTGTGCGCCTTGGCGGCCACCGCGTGCTGCAGCTCGGTGAGGTTGCGCCCCGACCAGAAGTCGCGCTCGAAGTCGTCGTTGCCCTGGCGCACGCGCTTCAGGCCGAAGACCTTGCCGAAGATCACGGTCCAGCTGGCCAGCGACACGATCAGCAGCCCGGCCATCACCAGCTGCACCACGAAGCTGGCGTGCAGCACCAGCGTGATGATCGAAAGGTCCTGGTTCATTGGGTTCGAAGTTGGTCGTAGATCGCCGCGGGAATGCGGCTGGGCCTGAAGCCCGCGCCAGTGCCATCACCGGCGTGCACGCAGCCGATGCGCACCATGCCCTCGGCCAGCAGTTCGCCGCCGCGCCACACCTGCTGGTGCAGCCGCATCGACGCACGCGCCGCCTCGGCCACCGCCACTGTCGCTTCGAGCTGATCGTCCAGCCGCGCCGGGCGCGCCAGCCGCAGCGTGGCTTCGGCGACGACGAAGAGCACGCCCTGCTCGCGTTGCAGCCGCTGCTGCGACACGCCCAGCGAGCGCAGCCATTCGGTGCGCACGCGCTCGAAGAACTTCAGGTAGTTGGCGTAGAACACCACGCCGCCGGCGTCGGTGTCCTCCCAGTACACGCGCAACGCGTGGCGGTAGACAACAGGCGGGTTCGACTCGGGCATCGGCGCGGCGAATTATGCGCGAGCCCGGGCTCGCGCCCGATGCTGCAGCCTCAGCGCAGCACCCGCGCCAGGCGGTCCACCGCCTGTTCCAGCTCGGCCATCGAGCTGGCGTAGGACAGCCGCAGGTAACGCTCGGCCGCGTGCGGGCCGAAGTCGCGCCCCGGCGTCAGCGCGACGTGCGCGCGCTGCATCATGTCGAAGCAGAAGTCCCAGCTGCTGGCGCTGTACTTGCTGCAGTCGGCCCAGACGTAGAACGCGCCGTCGGGCTGCACCGGCACCGTCAGTCCGAGCGAGCGCAGCGCCGGCACGATGAAGTCGCGGCGGCGGCGGAACTCCTCGCGGCGGCGTTCGTACTCGGCGATCGACTCGGCGTCGAAGCAGGCCAGCGCCGCGTGCTGCGCCACGCTGGACGCGCAGATGTAGAGGTTTTGCGCCAGCTTTTCCACCGGCGCCACCAGCTCCTCGGGCAGCACCAGCCAGCCCAGGCGCCAGCCGGTCATGCCGAAGTACTTGGAAAAGCTGTTGATCGAGACGATGTCGTCGTCGTGTTCGAGCGCGCTGTGGCCGTAGGCGGCGTCGAAGCTCAGCGCGAGGTAGATCTCGTCGACCAGCGTCACGCCGCGGTGCTCGCGCACGCACTGCGCGATCGCCGCCATCTCGTCGCGCGCGATCGAGGTGCCGGTGGGGTTGGACGGCGAGGCCAGCAACACGCCGCGGGTGTGCGTGGTCCAGTGCGCGCGCACGCCGGTGGCGTCGAGCTGGAAGCGCGCTTCGGGCGACGCCGGCAGCAGCCGCGCGGTGGCGCCGGCGGCGGCGACGAAGTGGCGGTTGCAGGGGTAGCTCGGGTCGGGCATCAGCACCTCGTCGCCGGCCTCGAACAGCGCCAGGCAGGCCAGCTGCAGCGCCGCCGATGCACCCGCAGTGACGACGATGCGCGCCGGCGCGATGTCCAGCCCGAAGTGCGTGCCGTACCAGCCGGCGATGCGCTCGCGCAGCTCGGGCAGGCCGGTGGCCTGCGTGTACTGCGTGCGCCCCGCGCGAAGGCAATCCTCGGCGGCGCGCAGCACGCGCGGTGCCGCGGCAAAGTCGGGCTCGCCGATGTTGAGGTAGATCATCGGCTCGCCGCCGCGCGCCGCGTCGCATTCGGGGCTGCGCGCGATCACGCCGGCCGCCTTGGCGCACTCCATCACGTAGAAGGGCTCGATGTGCTCGAGCCTGGAGGCCAGCCGCGTCATTTGCGGCGCCCCGCGCGCGCGGCGGCCACCTCTTCGGGGCGCAGCTGCGGCGCGAGCTTGTCGAGCACGCCGTTGACGTACTTGTGGCCGTCGGTACCGCCAAAGCTCTTGGCCAGCTCGACGCCTTCGTTCAGCGCTACGCGGTAGGGCACGTCCAGGCAGTTCTTCATCTCGTAGGCGCCGATCAGCAGCACCGCGTGCTCCACCGGCGACAGCAGGCTGGTCCTGCGGTCCAGGTGCCGCGCCAGCAGCGCGTCGAGCTCGGCGGCCTCGCGGATGCAGCCGTACAGCAGCGCATCGAAGTGCATGCGGTCGACCTTGTGAAAGCTCTCCTGCTCTTGCAGATGGGCTTCGATCTCGGCGCCGTCGGCGCCCGACAGCAGCCACTGGTACAGCCCTTGCAGCGCGAGCTGGCGCGCGCGCCGCCGCGGCGACGTCGCCGGCTTGTGCTCGCCCGCCGCAGCAGCCTTGGGCTTGGCTGCAGCGCCGGGCGTTGCAGGCACGGGGCTGGCGCCGCTGGCCGGCGCACCCGGCGTGTTCATGGCAACTGCTCCAGCAGGTTGGCCATCTCCACCGCCACGCGGGCGGCGTCGCGGCCCTTGTCTGCCGCGCGAGCCCAGGCCTGGGCCTCGTTTTCGACCGTGAGGATCGCATTGGCCACCGGCAACTGGTGGTCGAGCGCGATGCGCGTGACCGCGGCGCCGCTTTCGTTGGCCACCAGCTCGAAGTGGTAGGTCTCGCCGCGCACGATGCAGCCCAGCGCGATCAGCGCGTCGAACTCGTCGCTTTGCGCCAGCGCCTGCAGTGCCACCGCGATCTCCAGCGCGCCGGGCACCTGGACCTCGCGGATGTCGTCGGCCGCCACGCCCAGCGCCAGCAGTTCGGCGTGGCAGGCCTGCGCCAGCGCGTCGGTCAACGCGGCGTTGAAGCGCGCCCGCACCACGCCCACGCACAGGCCCTCGCCGTCGAGCAGGCGGGTGGTTCCTTGGTCGGCGTCTTGCATCGTGTGGTGTCCGCTGGGGTGGGTTGGCTGGCTTGTTCAGGGTTGGGTGGCGAGGAAGCCGGTGACTTCGAGGCCGTAGCCGGTCATGCTGGGCATGCGCCGCGGGCTGCCCAGCAGCTTCATGCGCGTGACATCCAGGTCGAGCAGGATCTGCGCGCCCACGCCGTAGATTCGCAGGTCCAGCTGCCGCGCCGCGGGCGTGCGCTCGGGCTCGGACGTGGGCAGCAGCCGGCTCAGCAGCGTGTCGGACTGCTGCGTGCAGTTCATCAGCACCGCCACGCCGCAGGGCGCGGCCTGCAGCGTGGCCAGCGCGCGCGGCAGCGCCCAGGAATGCTCGCCGCGATCGGCATCGAGCAGGTCGACCGCGGTGAAGGGCTCGTGCACGCGCACCAGCACCTCGTCGCCACGGGCCCAGCGGCCGTGCGTCAACGCCAGATGCACGCCGCCGCCGTGGTCGCGGTAGGCGTGGCAATCGAACTCGCCTTGCGGCGTGTGCAGCCGGCGCGAACCGGCACGCTGGATCAGCGATTCGTTGCGGCTGCGATGGCCGATCAGGTCGGCGATGGTGCCGATCTTCAGGCCATGCTCTTGCGCGAACAGCTCCAGATCGGGCAGACGGGCCATCGTGCCGTCGTCCTTCATCACCTCGCAGATCACGGCCGCGGGCTCCAGCCCGGCCATGCGCGCCAAGTCGCAGCCGGCCTCGGTGTGGCCGGCGCGCATCAGCACGCCGCCGTCGTGCGCCTGCAGCGGGAAGACGTGGCCCGGCTGCACCAGGTCGGCGGCCACCGCGTCGCGCTTGACCGCGGCGGCCACGGTGCGGGCGCGGTCGGCCGCCGAGATGCCGGTGCTCACGCCGCTGGCAGCTTCGATCGACACGGTGAAGGCGGTGCCGTGGCGCGTGCCGTTGCGCGTGGCCATCGGCGGCAGTTGCAGCCGCTCGCAGCGCTCGCGCGTCAGCGTCAGGCAAATCAGCCCGCGCGCAAATCGCGCCATGAAGTTGATCGCCTCGGGCGTGACATGCTCGGCGGCGAGCACCAGGTCGCCCTCGTTCTCGCGGTCTTCCTCGTCGACCAGGATGACCATGCGGCCGGCGGCGAGCTCGGCAACCAGCTCGGGAACGGGTGAAATCGGCATGGCGCGAATTGTAGGCGGCGGCCCTGCGGCGCCGCCGCCATGCGGCCCTCAGCCCCTGCTCGCGCCGCTGCCCAGCATGCGCTCGACGTAACGCGCGATCAGGTCGACCTCGAGGTTGACGCGCGCACCCACGCTCAGTGCACCCAGCGAGGTCTGCTGCAGCGTGTGCGGGATCAGGTTGATGCTGAACTCGCAGCCGTCGTCAATGTCGCTGACGCGGTTGACCGTCAGGCTGACGCCGTTGACCGCGATCGAGCCCTTGTAGGCGAGAAAGCGTGCCAGCTCGCCGGGGGCCACGATGCGCAGCTCCCAGTGCCCGCCCAGGTCGGCGAAATGGCTGACGCGGCCGATGCCGTCGACATGGCCGCTGACCAGATGGCCGCCCAGACGGTCGTGCGCGCGCAGCGCTTTTTCCAGGTTGACCGGGCCCGGCGCGCCCAGGCCGGCGGTCTTGTCCAGGCTCTCGTCGGAGATGTCCAGCGTGAAGCGCGCGCTGGCCGCATCGAACTGCGTGACCGTCATGCACGCGCCGTTCAGCGCGATGCTGTCGCCTTCGCTTACGTCGTCGAGATAGCCTGCCGGCGCCTGCACGCTGAGCTGCTTGCCGTTGGCGGCGGGCCGGGCTTCGACGATGCGGCCCAGGCCGGTGATGATGCCGGTGAACATCAAAGGGGTCCTTCCAGGTCCAGGAACTGCGCGCTCGCGCGGGCTCGCGCCAGGATGCGCAGATCGGCGCCGATGCGCTCGACCTGCGTGAAATCGAAAGCCGGCGCATCGGCCAGCGTGGCCAGCGGCCCGAACGGCGCGATGTCCAGGCCCTGGCCCAGCAGCTTGGGCGCCAGGTACAGCAGCAGCTCGTCGACTAGCCCGGCTTGCAGCAGCGCAGCGTTGAGCGTGGCGCCGGCCTCCACGTGCAGCTCGTTGATGCCGCGCGCGGCCAGATCGGCCAGCACGGCGTGCAGATCGACGCCGCCGGGCGCGCCCGGCAGCAGCGCGACTTCGGCGCCGCACGCGCGCAGCGCGCGCTCGCGCGCGGCATCGCCGCCGGCGCCATAGATCAGCACCGGCCCGGGCGGGGCGAGCCAGCGCGCGCTGCACGGGGTGCGCAGCGCCGAGTCGAGCAGCACGCGCAGCGGCTGGCGCGGCGTGGGCACCAGCCGCACGTCCAGCCGCGGGTCGTCGGCGAGCACGGTGCCGATACCGCTGAGCACCGCACCGGCGCGGCGGCGCCAGGCGTGGCCGTCGCGGCGCGCCGCCTCGCCGGTGATCCACTGGCTGCTGCCGTCGGGCAGCGCGGTGCGCCCGTCCAGCGAGGCCGCGACCTTCAAGCGCAGCCACGGCCGGCCGCGGCGCATGCGCGAGAAGAAGCCGAGGTTCAGCTCGCGCGTGGCGCGCGCGAACTCGCCGCCGCGGCTGCCGCGACGTGCCGCCGGCTCGTCGGCCGAAGCCTTCGCTGCGTCGTCGGTCACGCCATCGGCCGCAGCGCCGTCAACGACGACCTCGATGCCCGCGGCGCGCAGCCGCGCCAGGCCCTGGCCGCCGACCAGCGGATTCGGATCGACGCTGGCGACCACCACGCGCGCGATGCCGGCGGCGATCAATGCGTCGCAGCACGGCGGCGTGCGGCCGTGGTGGGCGCAAGGCTCCAGGCTGACCCAGGCGGTGGCGCCGCGCACGTCGTGGCCGGCGGCGCGCGCCGCGGCCAGCGCCGCGGCTTCGGCGTGCGGACCGCCGGCTTGCTGGGTGAAGCCGCTGCCCAGCTCGCGGCCGTCGGCGGTGGCGATCACGCAGCCCACGCGCGGGTTCGGCTCGCTCAGGCCGATCGATCGTTCGGCCAGCGCCAGCGCCTGGCGCATGCGCATGCGGTCGGTATCGCTGAAGACCATGAGCCGCAGTCTAGCCATCCAGCCCGGCCGCGCGGCTGGGGCGCCGGCAGATCAGGGCGATGCCGGTGGCGGCTGGTGCGGCAGCGTGTTGCTGTTGACGAAGTCGCCGTGGGCGGGGTCGGCCGCGACGTCGGTCGGGCAGGTGAATGCGGTGCCGCCTCCGGTGTCAGGGCCGTCGCCGGCGCGGATCACCAGGAAGTTCTGGTGGGTCAGCGGCTCGACCGCGCTGACGTTGGTGTACTGGCGCGGGTGCAGGCGATTCGGGATGGACTGCGCGTCGCTGCTCGCCGGCGTGAAGCGGCACACGCGGTAGCGCGACGCGCGGGCATCGGCCGCGTCGACCGCCAGCTCCCAGGGAACATAGCCTAGCGGAAGGTCGACCTCGAACGCCTGCGGCATCAGCTCCGATCGTCCCGACCATTTCAGCGGTGCGCCCGCATTGAACAGAATTGCGCAGTGATAGACCACCACTTGCCTTGCCGTCAGGTACGACGTTGGCGCGTTGGTGTAGCAGACGTGATTCGGGCTGGGGTGGCCGGTGCTGCTAAGGTTTGGGATCGCCACACTCAGGTTGAGTGCGGTGCTGGTCGGGTTTTCGGCGTCGGCCTTGGTGGGCTGCGCCATGCCGGTGGCAAAGCGCACGAAGCCGCTCAGCGGCAGGCCGACGGGGCCGTTCGAATCCTTGGGACAACTCGAGACGTTGGCGCCCGGCGGCATTGCGGTGCACACGCCCACGATCACGCCGGTCAGGTTGTCGAACACCCAGATCACGTCGCCGCCGGGCGCTGGCTTGAAGCCGCTGGTGCCGTCGCCTCGGTCCGCGGCCTCCATCGGGATCGCCGGGTGGCGCCCCTGCGGCGGCAGCGCCGCGCCGCCACCGGTATCGGCCATCGTCAGCCGACCCGACAACGCCGGGTCGGCCGCGGCGATGATGGTGTTCAGCGTCACGCTTTGCGGCTGGTTGCTGCGGTCGGTCCAGCTCACGGTCACGGCCAGCGTCTTGCCACCGGGCATGTCGGCGACGGTGCGCGACAAGGTGAACTCGGTGTTGAACTTGTTGGTCGCATCGGGTTTGATCACCTGGTTGGCTGGCGTTTGGATGCTGGCGTAGCCGGCGCTGGCCCCAGAGGTCGCACCCATGATCGAAAACGCACGCCACTGCTCGATCGCCTCTTCGCCGATGCGCACCGCCTCGGATCGCTGCTTGGCCACGTCGGAGTTCTGCCGCAAGGTGGCCTGCAGGCCGACGATGCCCAGCATGCCGAAGGCCATCACCGCCATCGCGACGATGGCCTCGACCAGCGACACGCCGCGCTGGTTCGCACTGCGCGCGCGCGTCATGGGAAGTCCCTCCAGCTGCCGGGCACGCGCACCAGCGAGCCGCTGGCCAGCCGCAGCTGGGTCAGCACCGGCGGGATCAGCGTCGGCTGGGTCAGGTGGGCCGGGTTGTATTCGACCGTGATGGTGTCGCCCGTGCTTGAAAAATCGCGCGCAGCAACCACCGCGCCGCGCACCTTCAAGGTCGTGCCGGCGAGCGTGATGTCGCCCATGCCGTAGAGCAAGCCGACGATGTCGAAATTGCCGCCGGTGAGGTTGACGTTGCCGTCGACCACGACGAGGGCCGGCGCATCGTCCGAGCCCAGGCTCAGGCTGGTGCTGAGCGACGCGTTGCCGTTGACCCAAACAATGCGCCCGGGGTTGCCTTGCACCGCGTTGTTCAGCCGGTTGGCGCAGTCGGATGAGCAGTCGACGACCACGGTGGCTGGCTGCGCCTTGTAGGTCGCCATCGGCATATGCACGTGCGAGCGCAGCAAGTCCGCCGGCGTGAGGCTGAGGTTGCCAAGCCACGGGTCGTAGATGCTTGAACGATCGCCGGGTGTTCCCGGCAACGACAGCTGATTGAACGCACCACCGGTGGCACTAAGAGTCCTGCCGAACTGGGTCGTCACCCCATTGGTCATTGCGTCGGTGTTCACCAAAGTGGTGGTTGAGCCCGTGATGGTGATGTCGCGCCCCGACGTCAACGCCGCACTCGGCGGCGCGGCCAGCGCGCTGCTCAGCGCGACCACCGTGCTGACGCTGGCGGCGGCGTCGCCGGCATCGCCCTCGGCGGCGGTGTCGCAGGACTGGTCGACGAAGCGGGTGCTCGCGGTGGACACCACGCGCACCACGCCGCGCTGCGGCGGGTTGACCGCCTCGAAGCAAACCCGAAACGCGGGGTTGACGCTGCCGCCGCCCGGGATGGTAGGCGCGGGGCGCGTGCTGGCCGGGCAGCTGCAGTTCCAGCCGGCGCCGGCCTGCACGCAGCTGGCCTGCCTGCGCTCGCCGCCGGGGCCCATGAGCTGGGGCGTGTAGTTGCCGTCGATGTCGATCGCCAGGTAGCGCTGCCTGAAGCTGTTGCTCGACACATCCGGCGGCACCAGCGGGTTGCAATCGGCGTCGATGCGCCCGCCGTTGAGCATCGCCAACGCCCATTCCAGCCCGGCTTCGGCGGTCTCCAGCGCCTGGGTGGCGCGGTACTGGTTGGTCGAGGTCTTCTGCTCGAACAGCAGGTTGCGCGCGGCGTAGGCGGCCACCAGCGAGACAATGAAGAACAGCAGCATCACCACGATCAACGTGGCGGCGCCGCGCTGCGTGCTGGCACCGGGGCGGCGGCGAAGAGTGGTTTTCATACGGGGCAGCTGCCGGCGTCGACCAGGTCGTTGCGCAGCCGCACGTTGCTGCGCAGGCTGCGCTGCACGCTGCTGTCGTGCGCGGCCTGGCCGGTGATGTCGACCGTGATGTCGCGAACCACCAGCCGCGGCCAGCAGGCGTTGCCGCCGCCCGAGCAAGGCTTCAGACACTCGAGCAGCACCGGCTGCTCGTTCATCGTCAGCGTGAAGGCGGTGACGTTCAGCGTGGCGCTGTCGGTCAGTGCCTGCCAGTTGGCGACGCCCAGCTGGGTTTCGATCACGCCGTTGTTCAGCCTGAAACCCAACTGCTCGGCCGAGTCGACCGCGTTGTTCTCGTCGGCCTCGCTGCCGCTGCGCGAATAGCTGATCAGCACGCTGGTGGAGGCCTCGCCGTCGGTGAAGGGAGTGGGCGGGGTACCGTCCTTTGACACCGCGCGGTAGGCATTGACGTTGAGCGGCTGGCCCACGCCGTCGCGCGCCTTGGCCCAGTGGCCTGTGCGGCGCAGCTCGCGCGTGATGATGTCGCCGGCCGCGCGCAGGTCTTGCTGCACCTGGGTTTCCAGCGTCAGCCGCCGGTTGTCGCCGAGTTGCGTGGCCACCAGCATCGACGCCGCGGCGACGACGAACAGGCCCACCGCCACGCCGACCATCAGCTCGACGATCGACAAGCCGCGCTGGCGCCGGCGCGGGCCGATCGGACGGGGGGTCAGCATGCCGACACTCCTGAAATCGAGGCGTCGGGTGTGCACACACTGGGCCGCCCCGATGCGGCGACGCGCGTGCGCAGCTTGCCGCGCGGCGTGCCGCTGACCTCGACCTCGAAGGCGTTGGGCGCCGACGCGGCGGCACTGGTCGGCATCAACGCGCCCGACGTGCTCGAGAAGATGACGATCGAGCCGTTGCCGCTGTTGACGTTGAGCGCCACGCCGTCGGCGGCGGGCAGCTGCACCGTCTTGACCTCAAGCCGGCCGTCGCTGCACACGTCGATGCCGGGAGTGTGCGAGCAGTCGCAGGCCGTGGCCGGCAACCCGATGTCGACGTAGACCACGTAGCACGAGGCCTGGACGGCCACGCTGACGTCGCGGTTGCGCCGCGCGGCCTCGCCGCGCGCGAACTGCAAGTCGGTGACGAGCCCGGCATTGACGCCGCGCACCCGCTGCGTGGAGATCATGCCGCGCATCGATGGCGCCACCAGCGCGATCAGCACGCCCAGCACCGCCACCACGATCATCAGCTCGATGATGGTCAGGCCGCGAGCGCTGGACGGCGTGTTCATCAGCGGCTCCAGCAGCGGTGCGTGTCGGTCAGCGGGTCGGCCGTACCGGTGCCGCCGCCGTATTGCACGTTGCCGCCCTTCATGCGCATGCGCATGGTGCTGCAGTGGGTGTCGCCGTCCTGCGAGGTGCCCGACACGGCGGCGGCGCTGGCGGTGTAGCCGGTGGCGTCGGCGTCGTCGATGCTCAGGCTGTACAGCCCTTCGGGCGTCGTCGCATTCAGCCCCAGCCCGCTGGGTGCCGATGCTGCGAGTGCAGTGGTGTAGGTCGCGTGGTTGGCGCGCCAGCGTTCCTGCGCCTGCTGCACCTGGGCCAGCGCGGCCACGGCCTCGGAGCGGCGTCCCTTGCGCACCGAATCCAGGTAGCTCGGCAGTGCCACCGCGGCCAGGATGCCGATGACGGCGACCACGATCATCAGCTCGATCAGCGTCATGCCGCGGGGTTCGCGCCGCGCCTTGCGCAACGAACGGGGGGTGTGCATATGTCACGAATTATCGAGGGGTGCAGTGTGGCGGCACCAGCGGCCGGCGTGCCGCCTGTCGCCGCTGCCGTGCCGCCGGTCGCTTGCTCGCAAGCGTTGGCGGGTTCAGCAGCGCCGGTAGCCGCTCAGCGCCGGTGCCGCTGCGGGCACGCACGAGCGCACGCGGCCCATGATGTTCATCACCTGGTGGACGGCCGCACCGCTTCGGGCTTGCAGCTGCACGGTGGCGGTGGGCGTGCTGGTGCCCCTGGCTGGGTCGAACTGCACCGAGCGCGAGTTCGACTTCAGGCCCACAGCACCGCCGGCCGGGAAGTGCACGCTGCGCTCGGCCTGGGCGCCGCCACGGCACACCGCGCTGCCATCGGCGGCGCAACCGCAGGCGTTGGCTGCACCGGTGTGGACCACGTAGCAGCTGCCCGCGGCGCCGGACTCGAAGCTGATGCGCAGCGGCGCATTGCGCGCCACCGCCAGCATGCGCGCGTGGTGGATGTCGGTCTCCAGTTGGGTGGCCGCGCCTTGCAGATGCTGGCGCTGCAGGCTGTGCTCGAAGCTGGGCGCCGCCAGCCCGGTGAGCACGGCCAGCACCGCGGTGACGGTGGTGGTCTCGATCAGCGTCACGCCAGCCTGGGCGCGGCGCGGGGCGATGGCTTGGCGGCGGATGGAGTGGTTCATGGCGCTGTCCTTGGTGGCAGTGATCGGGTGGATTCACTGTAGGAAAGCGCCTGGCGCCGCGCGCCCCCAGCGCGGGGGTGTGGGCCGGACAAAAAAGAGGGCCCCCGCGCCTCCCCCATTGGGGGGGGATGGCTTCAGGCCGGACGCATGCCGGCGCGCTGCCGCGCACAGCTCAAATGTCGCGGATCAGCTGACGGAACTCGTCCACGTCCTCGAAGCTGCGGTAGACCGAGGCGAAGCGCACGTAGGCCACCTTGTCGATCTTCTTCAGCTCGCGCATCAGCAGCTCGCCCAGCCGCGCGCTGCTCACTTCCTTGGCGGTGCCCACCAGCAGCTTGTCGTGGATGCGTTCCAGCGCCGCGTCCACCTGCTCGACGCTGACCGGGCGCTTGCGCAGCGCCAGCAGCATCGACGCGCGCAGCTTGGCGGCGTCGAAGTCGACGCGCGAGCCGTCTTTCTTGACCACCGCCGGCATCGCGACCTCGGCGCGCTCGTAGGTGGTGAAGCGCTTGGTGCAGTGCTGGCAGCGGCGGCGGCGGCGCACCGCGCCGCCCTCGTCAGACTCGCGGGTCTCGACGACCTGGGTGTCGTCGCGCCCGCAGTAGGGGCAGCGCATGGCGGTGCGCTCGGGGCCAGTCCGGCCGCCCTAGCCGTAGACCGGGAACTCCCGCGTCAGCGCCGCGACCTTGGCGCGCACCGCGGCGATGTTGGCCTCGTCGCCCGGCTTGTCGAGCACGTCGGCGATCAGGTGCGCGGTGGCGCGCGCCTGCTCCTGCTTGAAGCCGCGCGTGGTCATGGCCGGCGTGCCCAGACGGATGCCGCTGGTGACCATCGGCTTTTGCGGGTCGTTGGGGATGCCGTTCTTGTTGCAGGTCATGTGCGCGCGGCCCAGCAGGTCTTCGGCGGCCTTGCCGGTCAGGCCCTTGGGCCGCAGGTCGACCAGCATCAGGTGGCTTTGCGTGCCGCCGGAGACGATGCGCAGCCCGCGTTCGATCAGCGTGCGCGCCAGCACGTCGGCGTTCTTCACCACCTGCTGCTGGTAGGCCTTGAACTCGGGCGACAGCGCCTCCTTGAAGGCTACGGCCTTGGCGGCGATGACGTGCATCAGCGGCCCGCCCTGGATGCCGGGGAAGATGGCGCTGTTGATGGCCTTGGCGACGTGCTCCTTCATCAGGATGAAGCCGCCGCGCGGGCCGCGCAGGCTCTTGTGCGTGGTGCTGGTCACGGCGTCGGCAAAGGGCACCGGGTTGGGGTACACGCCCGCGGCGATCAGCCCGGCGTAGTGCGCCATGTCGACCATGAAGTACGCGCCGATCGCCTTGGCCACCTTGGCGAAGCGCTCGAAGTCGATATGCAGGCTGTAGGCGCTGGCGCCGGCGATGATCAGCTTGGGCTTGTGTTCGTGCGCCAGCCGCTCCATCGCGGCGTAGTCGATCGCCTCGTTGGCGTCCAGGCCGTAGGACACGACCTTGAACCACTTGCCGCTCATGTTCAGCGCCATGCCGTGCGTCAGGTGGCCGCCCTCGGACAGGCTCATGCCCATGATGGTGTCGCCCGGCTGCAGCAGGCCGAAGAACACGCCCTGGTTGGCCTGCGAGCCGGAATTCGGCTGCACGTTGGCGTGCTCGGCGCCGAACAGCTGCTTGATGCGGTCGATGGCCAGCTGCTCGACCACGTCGACGTTTTCGCAGCCGCCGTAATAGCGCTTGCCGGGGTAGCCTTCGGCGTACTTGTTGGTCAGCTGCGAGCCCTGCGCGGCCATCACCGCGGGCGAGGCGTAGTTCTCCGACGCGATCAGCTCGATGTGCTCTTCCTGGCGGCGGTTCTCGGCCTCGATGGCGGCCCAGACTTCGGGGTCGACGCGAGCGACGGTCGATTGGGAGCGGTCAAACATGGCGGTTCTCCGGTGAAGCTGTCCCGTCGCGCCACCGGCGTCGTGCCGTGCGGATCGACGGGCTGCCCAGGCGAACGGCCGATTGATGCGGCGCGCCGCGCCGCTCACCGCGCTCCACGGTGGTGGCCCACCTCGGCGGCCCGGCGGGCCGCCTCATCGCCAGTTGCGCAGCGCCGCGAGTTTAGCGGCTCGGCGTGTCGTGCACCGGCGGGCGCGACACGCGGTCAGTCAAGGCTCGATTCGGCCTCGGTTCGCCCTCAGTCGGCCAGCGCCACCAGTTCAGGCACGGTCTGCTGCGCCGCCTTCGGCTCGGCCGGCTGCGCCGGCTCGGCCGAGGCCTCTTGCGCCGGCGCCGTGGGCTTGGGTGCGCGGTAGATCGGCACGTTGGTCGCCACGCTGCCGCCGTTGCTCACGCGCTTCATGTGCCCCTGCTCGGTCAGCACCTTGCGCAGGTAGCCGCCGTCGCTGGCCAGGTTGGCCGCACCGACGTACCAGCGGATGCCGGCTTCGACGCTGCCGGCGCGCGCGATGCACTCGCGCAGCACCTGCACGCCGACCTTCAGGTTGCTGATCGGGTCGAACGCGGCGTGCGTGCCGCCGAAGGGTTGGTACTTGTCGACGTGCACCCGCGTCATCACCTGCATCAGCCCCTGCGCGCCCATCGAGCTTTGCGCGAACGGGTTGAAGCGCGACTCGATCGCGGCGATCGCCAGGATCAGCGTCGGATCCAGGCCGACGCTGTGGCCGATGGTCCAGGCTTCCTGCACCAGGCGGCCCACCGGCTCGAGCGCGACGTTGTAGCGGCGCGAGATCCATTTCGCCAGTGCCGCTTGCTGCTTGTTCAGCGCGCTGGGATGCACCGCGGTGGCGCGCTCGACCGCGCTGGGTTCGGCCTTGGGCTGGACATCGGCGAGGTCGGTGTCGTCCGATGCGTCGCTGCGGCTGCCCTGGCGCTCTTGCAGCCAGCTCAGCGCCCAGGTTTCGGTGCGCTCGCGCAGATCGGGCCGCCCGGCGGCGAACACCAGCACGACGACCACCGTCAGACCCAGCATCGCCAGGCCGTTGTGGCCGATCTCGAGCATGCCGCGGCCGACATCGCCGGCGAACAGTGCGGCCGATCGGCGGGTCGATTCGGCGGCGGCTCGAAGCTTTTGCAAGCTCTTCATTGTTTTCCTTTCCTTGCGGCGGGCAGCGCCGTGGCGCTGTGCCCACCCTTGGCGGCGCCCGGCCCGCTGCAGCGAACTCGGGGCGACAGTGATAATGATTCCGCGGTCCAGGCAGGCCTTGAGACGACGCCATCGCGGCGGACGGTCTGCCTGTGGATGGCTCCGGCGTAGGTCATGATGACCAAGGGTTAACCCTGCACGGCGCCAAAAACTTCGCGGATTCTAAAAATCGAAATATATCGAGTCAAGCATATGAAGCGAAGTCTTTATAACTGTCGCAAATGAAATACAGAGACCTGCGCGACTTCATCGGCCAGCTCGAAAGCCGCAAAAAGCTGGTTCGTGTCGCCGAACCGGTATCGCCGTGCCTCGAAATGACGGCAATCAGCGACGCCGTGCTGCGCGCCGCCGGCCCGGCGCTGCTTTTCGAGCAGCCGGCCGGTTACAAATTTCCCTGCCTGACCAACCTGTTCGGCACCCCTGAACGGGTGGCCCTGGGCATGGGCAGCGAGTCGCTGGACGGGTTGCGCGACCTGGGCCACATGCTCGCCAGCCTGAAAGAGCCCGAGCCGCCGCGCGGCGTGCGCGATGCCGCCCGGTTGTTGAAGATGGCCAAGGCGCTGTGGGACATGAAGCCCGCGCTGCAGCGCCGCGCGCCCTGCCAGGAGGTCATCGCCGAGGCCGACGACGTCGATCTTGACCGCCTGCCGGTGCAGATCTGCTGGCCGGGCGACGCCGCGCCGCTGATCACCTGGGGGCTGGTGGTCACGCGCGGCCCGCAAGGGGTGGCCAAGCCGCGCTTGCGCCAGAACCTGGGCATCTACCGCCAGCAGCTGATCGGCAAGCGCCAGCTGATCATGCGCTGGCTCGCGCACCGCGGCGGCGCACTCGACTTTCGTGCATTCGCCGCCGTCAACCCGGGGCAGCCGTTCCCGCTCGCGGTGGTGCTGGGCGCCGACCCGGCCACCATGCTGGGCGCGGTCACGCCGGTGCCCGACGAACTGTCGGAATACCAGTTCGCCGGGCTGCTGCGCGGCGCTCGCACCGAAGTGGTGGATTGCGCGGTCGGCGACGGCCCGCTCGCGCTGCAGGTGCCGGCCAGCGCCGAGATCGTGCTCGAGGGCCACGTGCCGGTCGCGCCGCGCGGCTGGCACGGGCACAGCGAGCGCGGTGTGGCGCTACGCGAACAAGGCGGCTATCTGCATGCCCTCGAAGGGCCGTTCGGCGACCACACCGGCTACTACAACGAGCAGGACTGGTTCCCGGTGTTCGAGGTGTCGCGGCTGACGCATCGCCGCGACCCGATCTACCACTCCACCTACACCGGCAAGCCCCCCGACGAGCCGGCAGTGCTGGGCGTGGCGCTGAACGAGGTGTTCGTGCCGATCCTGCAAAGGCAGTTCGCCGAGATCGTCGACTTCTACCTGCCGCCCGAGGGCTGCAGCTACCGGCTGGCGGTGGTGTCGATCAAGAAGGCCTACCCGGGTCACGCCAAGCGCGTGATGTTCGGGCTGTGGAGTTTTTTGCGCCAGTTCATGTACACCAAGTTCATCATCGTCACCGACGACGATGTCGACGTGCGCGACTGGAAGGAGGTGATCTGGGCCGTGACCACGCGCATGGACCCGGTGCGCGACACCACGCTGGTGGAACACACGCCGATCGACTACCTGGACTTCGCGTCACCGGTCAGCGGACTGGGCGGCAAGATGGGCCTGGATGCCACCAACAAGTGGCCGGGCGAGACGCCGCGCGAATGGGGTCGGCCGATCACGATGGACGCGGCGGTCAACGCGCGCGTGGCCGGCCTGCTGCAGCGCCTGCTGGCTGCGCCCTGACCCGAGGCCACGGGGCGACAGCGCCGAAAGCCAACCGCAGCACAGGGTCAACCGCGAAGGCTGGCGGCCAAGGCTTGCCGGTGGCGGCGAATCGGCGTAGGCTTGCGTTGCCTGCTTGCAGGTACCACTGTGGCGCAGTCTGCTGCGCGACAGGAGCCCCGGGCCTTGATTCCCCGGAGCCCCGAACGGCGGAAGCTTCCGCCCGCCCCCTCGGCCGCAAGGCTCGAGGGGGTTCGTTTTTTGGCGCACCGCCAACATCCCGGCTCACGCGCCGGCCAGCCAGCCCAAGTACTCGTGCAGCGCGTGCCGTGTGTCGGTGAAGCCTTGCAGGCTGGGTAGCCACGGCAGCGGCGCGACCGATTCGTCGCGCGCCAACCCCATCGGCGCGGCCAGCAGCGTGATGCCGCCGCCGCTGCGCGCGACCGCCTGTTCGAACGCGCGCAGGCTGCGGCGCATATGCCAGCCGTGCGTGACCAGCACGATGCGCGTCACGCCGGCGGCGCGCAGCAGCGCGACGCTGCCTTCCGCGTTGCCGCGGGTGTCGCGCGAGCGGGCTTCGCTCCAGCGCAGCGGGTGGTTGAACTCGGTGGCGGCGATGCGCGCGGCGGCCTCGGCTTCGCTGACGTCACCGCGCTGTGCATGGCCGACGCCGCCGCTGTAGGCCAGCGGCACACCGCTGCGGCGCGACAGCCACACGCCGTAGCGCAAACGCTGCAGCGAATAGTGCGACAGGTTTGGCGCGCCGTACTCCGGCGCTTCGCTCTCGCGCCCGCCGCCGAGCACCAGGATCGCGGTGTTGGCTCCCACGCCGCGCAAGGCCTGGGGCTGCAGCGGCGAGGGCGGCTGCAGCAGTTGGCGCTGCAGCCATTCGCCCACCACGGTGGTGCTGCCCAACCAGATGCCGGCCGCGCCGAGCAGCAGCAGCAACCAGCCCGACGCACGGTGCCGCCGCAGCAGCGCCGCGCCCAGCAGCATCAGCGCCAGCAGCGGCACCGGTGGCAGCAGCAGCGCGGTCAGCACCGGCTTGTAGCCCGCAGCGCCCAGCAGTTGCATCCAGTCGTTCAGCACGGTACGGCGTTGCGCTTGAAGGGGCGGCGGCGCGCCCGACTCGCTGCCTCGGACCCGCTACGATTGTGCGCGATCGGCGCAGGCATGGCCGCAAAGGATTCGATGTGACGAGCTCGCGCGTCTTGCGCCTGGTGATGTGGGCGGTGCTGGCGCTGCTGCTGACTTGGCTGGTCGCCTGGCTGGCGCTGCCGCCGCTGCTGAAATGGCAGCTGCAAACGCGCGGCTCGGCGCTGCTGGGGCGTGAGCTGAGCGTCGGCGACGTGCGCTTCGTGCCGATGACGCTGCAGCTGACGCTGCGCGACCTCGCGCTGGCCGGCGCGCCCGGCGATGCCGACACGACGCCGCAGCTGCAGGTCGATCGGCTGTTTATCGACCTGGACGCGCGCACGTTGCTGCGTTTGGCGCCGGTGGTCGCGGCGCTCGAGGTCGACGCGCCGAAGCTGCGCCTGACACGGCACGCCGACGGGCGGCTCGACATCGACGACCTGCTGCAGCGTTTTGCCAGCGCGCCGGACAAGCCGGCCGAGCCCGACGCGGCACCGGCGCGCTTCGCGCTGTTCAATCTGCGGGTGGCCGACGGCCGGATGCGCTTCGACGATCGCACCGTCGATCGCCAGCACCTGCTGCGCGAGCTGCAACTCGCGCTGCCGTTCCTGTCGAGTCTGCCCGACGACTTGCAGGTCAAGGTCGAGCCGCGACTGGCGTTCGAGATCGACGGCAGCCGCTTCGACAGCCATGGCCGCTCGACACCCTTCGCCGAAGGGCGCGCATCACAGCTCGAGCTGCGCTTCGCCGCGCTGGCGCTGCAACCGCTGTGGGCCTACCTGCCGCGCGGGCTGCCGCTGCAGCCGTCGGGCGGCAGCTTGTCGGCCGAGCTCGTGCTGAACTTCGAGCAGCCGCGCGCGCAGCCGCCTCGCGTGCAACTGCAGGGCTGGGCCGAGCTGGACGAGTTGCAGGCGCAGCCCAGCGCTCAGACGCCCTTGCTGGGCTTTCGCAAGCTGCGCGTCGAACTCGAACGGCTGCATCTGGTGCAGCGGCGCTTGGAGCTCAAGTCGGTGCAGATCGACGGCGCGCAGCTGCATCTGCGGCGCGAGGCCTCGGGACGGCTCGAGCTGCAGCGTCTGGCCGACGCGATGCGGACACCGGCCGCGGCGCCGGCCGCGGCGGTGTCGGCTGCCCCTGCCGCTTCCGCCGCCAACGCAGCCGCAGCGGCCGGCTCAGCCGCTTCCGGCGCGGCCACCGGCTCGGCCAAGGCCGCGGCAGCACCGCCGTGGCAGGTGCAGCTGGCGCAACTGCAACTTCGCGATGCGCAGATCCTGTGGTCCGACGCGACGCTGCAGCCCGCGGCCGAGGCGCAGCTGCACGGCATCGAACTGCAGTTGCAGCAGCTGCACTGGCCGTTCGACGCCGACGCGGCGGTGCGCATCGAGGCAAGCCTGCGCGCCCAGGGCAAGGAGCAGGGCCGGCTGCAGGCCGAAGGCGGCTTCACCGACCGCCATGCCAAGCTCGGCGCGCAACTGTCCGACATCGACGCCGCCATCGCCGAGCCGTACCTGCGGCCGTGGCTGCGCGCGCAGGCGCGCGCCAGGCTCAATGCGGCGGCCACGCTGGACTGGGCCGGCGGCGACGCGCCGCGGCTGGCGGTGGGCCTGACCTCGCTGCAGGTCGACGGCTTCGAGCTGACCGAGCCGGCACGGCGTGGGCCCGGCCCCGAGCTGCAGTGGCAACGCCTCGAGTTGCGCGAGCTGCAGGCCGACCTGCTGCAGCGCACCGTGGCGATCGGCGCGCTGCGGCTGCAGCGGCCATCGGCCGCGCTGGCACGCGACGCGCAGGGCCGGTTCGACGCCGAAGCCTGGCTGGCCGACCGGCCGGCGGCGGCCAGTGCCGCTGCCGACTCGGCTGACGCGGCTGCCCCGACGGCTGGCGTCAGTGTCGATGCCGCAGGCGCGGCGCCGGTATCGCCGTGGCGGCTGACGCTGCGCGAGCTGCAGCTCGACGACGGCAAGCTGCGCCTGGCCGACGCGGCGCTGCCGGGCGGGCCGCTGCAGCTGGACGGCCTGCGCGTGTCGGCGCAGGCGCTGGCCTGGCCGGACACGGCGCCGGTGGCGGTGCAGCTGGCCGCCCGGCTCGCTGCGGGCAAGAACCGCAGCGCCGCCGACGCGGCACGGATCGACTGGCGCGGCAAGGTCGCGGCGCAGCCGCTGTCGGCCCAGGGCGAGTTGCGGCTGGAGCGCGTCCCGGTCCATGAGTTCGAGCCTTACTTCGGGGCCGCATTGCCGGTGTCGCTGCAGCGGCTGGAGGCCGGCTTCAAAGGGCAGCTCGAGCTGCGCCAGCAGCCGCAGGGGCTGCAGGCCCGGCTGCGCGGCGACGCGCTGCTGGCCGACCTGCAACTGATGGCGCGCGATACGCCGCCGACCGAGCTGCTGACCTGGAACGCGCTGCAGCTCAACGGCCTGACGCTGGCGCTGCAGCCTGCGGCCAAGCCGCGCATCGAGATCGCGCAGGTCAATCTCGCCGACTTCTTTGCCCGGCTGGAGGTCAACGAGCAGGGCCGCCTCAATCTGCAGACCCTTGCCGCGGCGCCGGGCGGCGCAGGCGCCACAGCCGCCCCGGCAGCGGCGGCGAGCAGCACAGCGAGCGCGCCGACTGCAGCACCCGCACCGGCCGCGCCAGCCGCGCCAGCCGCGGCCGCATCGGCAGCGGCCGGCGACAACGTGCTGAGCCGCCTGCCGGTGGAGCTGCTGGTCGAATCGGCGCAGTTCAGCAACGGTCGCGTCGACTTCAGCGATCACTTCGTGCGGCCGAACTACCGCGCCGACCTGACCGAGCTGAACGGCCATCTCGGCCGGCTGGACAGCGGCTCGCGCGACATGGCCGAGGTGCAGTTGCGCGGCCGCGTCGCCGGCACCGGCTCGCTCGAGATCGACGGCGCGGTCAACCCGACGGTGATTCCGCCGGCCCTGGACCTCAAGGCCCGCGCCACCGACATCGAGCTGCCCGGGCTCACGCCGTACTCGGCCAAGTACGCGGGCTACCCGATCGAGCGCGGCAAGCTCAGCATGAACGTCGCCTACAAGGTGCAGGCCGACGGCAAGCTCGAGGCGAACAACCAGATCATCGTCAACCAGCTCACCTTCGGCGCCAAGACCGACAGTCCCGACGCCACCAAGCTGCCGGTGCCGCTGCTGGTGGCGCTGCTGCAAGACAGCAATGGCGTCATCGACCTGGATCTGCCGCTGAGCGGCACGCTGAGCGATCCGCAGTTCAACCTCGGGGCGCTGATCTGGAAGGTGATCACCAACCTGTTCACCAAGGCCGCCAGCTCGCCGTTCGCGGTGCTCGAAGGCGGCAGCGGCAAGGACCTGAGCCGCGTCGAGTTCCGCCCCGGCACCGCGGTGGCCACCGCGGCGGGCGAGGAGGTCATGGCCAAGGTCGCCAAGGCGCTGGCCGGCCGGCCGCAGTTGAAGCTGGGCGTCGTGGCCATGGCCGACCCGGCGCGCGAGGCCGAGGCGATGCGCGAGGCGGCGTTCGAGGCCCGGCTGCGCGACGAGCAGCGGCGCGAGCGCGCACGCGGCGCGCTCGGCCGCGACGCGCTGGACGCGCCGCTGCCGCCGCTGGACGACGCGCAGCGCGCGCGCCTGGTGCGCCGCATCTACGCTGACACCAAGCTGCCCGACAAGCCGCGCAACTTCATCGGTCTGGCCAAGGACATTCCGCTGGCCGAGATGCAGGCCAGGCTGATGGCGGCGATGCCGATCGACGATGCCGCGGCGCAGGCGCTGGCGCAGCAGCGCGGGCGCACGGTGCGCGACGCACTCATCGCCAAGGGCCTCGACAGCGCCCGGCTGTTCGTCGGCGAGCCCAAGCTGCATCAGGACAAGGCCGACAATGCGGCTTGGGTGCCGCAGGCGCAGCTGACCCTGACCGTGAAGTGAATCGGCCAACTGAATCGGTCAACTGAATCGGTCAACGCAATCGCCCGACTGAGGGCCGGCGCCCGCGACAACCGCTGCAACGAAAGGTCTTGGCGATGGCGCGCGAACTCATCACTCTGGGCGGGGGCTGCTTCTGGTGCACCGAGGCCGTGTTCGAGCAGGTGGACGGCGTGCTGTCGGTCGAGTCCGGCTACAGCAACGGCCACACGCGCAACCCCAGCTACCAGGATGTGTGCGCCGGCGACACCGGCCACAACGAGGTGGTGCGGGTGGAATTCGACAACCAGCGCATCGGCCTGCGCGAGGTGCTGGAGATCTTCTTCGCGGTGCACGACCCGACCACGCTCGACCGGCAGGGCGCCGACATCGGCGCGCAGTACCGCTCAGGCATCTACCTGCACGACCCGGCGCAGCGCGCGGTGGCGCAAGCGGTGCTCGACGAGGCCAACGCGGCGCACGGCGGGCGCGTGGTCACCGAGCTGTGCGCGCTGGACAACTACTCGCGCGCCGAGGACTACCACCAGCACTACTTCGCGCGCAATCCGCACCAGGGCTACTGCGCGGCGGTGGTCGGCCCCAAGGTGGACAAGTTTCGCAAGACCTTCCAGGCGCGGCTGCGGCGCTGAGGCCACCCCAACCGCGGCCGCCGCGGCTACGGCGCCAGCCGCTCGCGTTGCCAGGTGTCGCCGTCGCGCCGGTAGCGCAGCCGGTCGTGCAGCCGGCTCTTGCGGCCCTGCCAGAACTCCCAGACCTCGGGCTGCAGCCGGTAGCCGCCCCAATACGGCGGACGCGGCGGGTTCATCGCGTACTTCAGCCCGACCTTCGCCGCCTGCGCCACCAGCACCGCGCGCGACTCGATCACCTGGCTTTGCGGCGACGCCCACGCGCCGATGCGTGAATCGAGCGGCCGGCTGGCGAAATAGGCGTCCGACAGCTCGGGCTCGACCTGTTCGACCCGGCCCTCGATGCGCACCACGCGCTCGAGTTCGACCCAGTGGAACTGCAGCGCGGCGAGCGGGTTGGTCGCCAGCTCCTGGCCCTTGCGGCTTTGGTAGTTGCTGTACCAGACGATGCCGCGCGCATCCAGCCCCTTCAACAGCACGATGCGCGTCGACGGCCGGCCATCGGCGCCGGCGGTGGCCAGCGTCATCGCGGTGGGCTCGGGCAGTTGCGCATCCAGCGCCTGTTGCAGCCAGGTCTCGAATTGTTTCAAGGGGTCACTGGACGACGCCGCTTCGTCGAGCGCGTCGCGCTCGTAGCTCTTGCGCAGATCGGCCAGTTTCTTGTTCATCGCCGCAGTATGCCGCGCTGGCGCAGGCCCAAAGCAGGCACCGGCCCGCCGCTGGCGCGCATGCCGTACGTGTAAGGCCCTAAGTGAAGCTCCCAGTATCTGGGCTGCGGCCGCGCATCCATCCTTCGCGCTCCAAACGCGCCGCCAGTGCGCGCATCACCCGACTCACCACGAAAGGCGCAGGGCATGCAGTCGCGTCCGACCGTCGTTGTGCTGGCGGCAGGCAAGGGCAGTCGCTTCAAGGGCGGCGCACACAAGCTGGAGCAGGCTCTGGGCGACCTGAGCGTGCTCGGCCGCACGTTGCACAACGCGGTGCAAAGCCATTTGCCGGTGGTGGTGGTGACCACCCCGACCCTGGCCGCACAGGCGGCGCGAGTCGTCGCGGCCGGCGACGTGGTCGTGGTGCCGCCCGAGCAGGCGGCGCTGGGCATGGGCCACTCGATTGCCGCCGGCATCGCCGCGCGCGCCGATTCGCCGGGCTGGCTGCTGCTGCCCGGCGACATGCCGATGGTGCGTCCGGCCACGATGCTGGCGGTGGCCGCCGCGCTCGAACACCATGCGGTGGCCTACGCCCAGTACCGCGGCCGACGCGGCCACCCGGTGGGCTTTGCTGCCGAGCTGTACTCGGAGCTGATGCTGCTCAGCGGCGACGAGGGCGCGCGGCGCATCGTCGCGCGCTATCCGGCCATTGGCGTCGACGTCGACGACCCCGGCACCTTGCTCGACCTGGACACCGAGGCCGACCTGGCGGCGATTCGCGCCTTGCAAGCCGAGCAGCAGCGCGCGGCTGCCGGCGGCGCCTGAACACGGCTGCGCCCGCGGCCTGAGAGCGGCTCGGCGCGCGCTCGGGCCTCGCGTGTTATCGCGGCACCGCAGCGTCCAGCGTGCGCTGCAGCACAGCGGCGCTGGGCCCGAACGCGTAGGCGTCCATGCCCAGACTGCCGCGGGTGTGGCTGGCGTGCAGCCGCAGCGCCGGCGTGCCGCTGCCGCCGGCACCGGCCGCGACGAACCAAGGCAGCAGGTGCTCGTCGCTGGGGTGCATATCCACCGCGTGCGGTGCCTGGCGGCGGTAGTCGAACAGCGCGGGCCAATCGGCGGCGGCCGCGCGCTGATGCACCCACTGGCGAAAGGCCGCGCTCTCGGCGATCTCGGGCAGCTCGGCGTCGTCATGCAGGCCGCGCGCGAAGACGCGCCGCAGGTTGTGCGTGATGCTGCCGCTGCCCATCACCAGCACGCCTTGTGCAGCCAGCGGCGCCAGCGCGGCGCCGAAGTCGAACAGCCGGCGCGGGCTCCAGTCGGGCACGAAGGCCAGCGGCAGCACCGGCACGTCGGCTTGCGGCCACAGGTAGCGCAGCGGTGTCCAGATGCCGTGGTCCAGCCCGCCCTGCCCGGCAAGGTGCGACTCGATGCCGGCCGCGCGCAGCAGCGCCTGGACCTGCGCCGCCAGCGCCGGTGCGCCGGGCGCGTCGTAGCGCAGCGCGTACAGCTGCTCGTCGAAGCCGCCGAAGTCGTACACCGCCTGATGCTGCGCCGCCGCCAGCAGCACCGCAGCGCGGGCCAGCGTGTGCGCCGACAGCGCCAGCACCGCGCGCGGGCGGCCGAACGCGGCATCGATCGCCGGCCCGAGCCGCTGCATGAAAGCGCCAGCGGCGCCCGGTTGCAGCGCGATCATCGGCGAGCCGTGCGAGATGAAGACCGGGCTGATCGCATCCATGCGTGCATTGGATCACCGCCGGCATCGGCGCGGGTTCAGTGCCGCCGCACACAGCGTTCGCCGCCGCGATGAACGCCTTGCTGCGGGATCGGCTAAGGTCGCGTGCCATGCACGATGCCGCCGCCGATACCCGCACCAGCCCCCCCGGCAAGCTCGGCGCCCGCCCGGGTGGCGCCGCCCTGGGCGGGCGCGGCGCCGAGGATCCCGTCCACCGCCCGCCGTCGATCGCCGCATTGGCCTGGCGGCGCACCCTGCGCGATCTGCGCGCGGGCGAGCTGCGGCTGCTGGCGCTGGCGGTGCTGCTGGCGGTGGCGGCGCTGAGCGCGGTAGGCTTCTTCGCCGACCGCATGAACCAGGGGCTGAGCCTGGGCGCGGCCGCGCTGCTCGGCGGCGATGCGGTCATCGGCAGCGACCAGCCGACACCGGCCGAGCTGGTGCAGCGCGCGCAGGCGCTGGGGTTGCGCAGCGCCACCAGCGCCGGCTTTCCGAGCATGGGCCGCGCGCCCGACGAGCTTGGCGGCGCGTCCCGGCTGGTCGCGGCCAAGGCGGTGAGCGACGCCTATCCGCTGCGGGGCGAGCTGCGCCTGAAGGCCGCCGCCGACGCGGCCGAACGCGAAGTCGCCGGCGCGCCGGCGCGCGGCACGGTGTGGGTCGATCAAGCTTTGCTGGAAGCGTTGCAGCTGCGCGTCGGTGACGATCTGCTGCTCGGCGACTGCGCGCTGCAGATCGCGCAGATCATCGTGCTCGAGCCCGACCGCGGCATCGGCTTCATGAGCTTCGCGCCGCGCGTGCTGCTCAACCAGGCCGACCTGGCCGCCACCGGGCTGATCCAGCCGGCCAGCCGCGTCAGCTACCGCCTGGCGCTGGCCGCACCGCCGGGGCGCGAGACGGCGCTGCGCGATTTCATCGCCTGGACCGAGCAGCGCATCGCGGCCGGCGCCTGGCGCGGCGTGCGCGTCGAGTCGCTGGAAAGCGGCAATCCGCAGATGCGCCAGACGCTGGACCGCGCGCACAAGTTCCTCAACCTGGTGGCGCTGCTGGCCGCGCTGCTGGCGGCGGTGGCGGTGGGCATCGCCTCGCGCGACTTCGCCCAGCGCCATCTCGACGACTGCGCGATGCAGCGCGTGCTCGGCCTGTCGCAGGCGCGCATTGCCGGGGCCTTCACGCTGCAGTTCGTCGGCGTCGGCGGCCTGGCCAGCGTGGCCGGCGTGCTGCTGGGCTTTGGCGTGCACTACGTGTTCGTCGTGCTGCTGGCCGGGCTGGTGCACACCGCGCTGCCGCCGCCCGGAGTCTGGCCGGCGCTGTTCGGGCTGGGCGTGGGCATGACCCTGCTGCTGGGCTTCGGCCTGCCGCCGGTGCTGCAGCTGGCGCGCGTGCCGCCGCTGCGCGTCATGCGGCGCGACGTCGGCACGCTCAAGGCGTCGTCGGCGCTGGTGCTGGCCGCCGGCGGCGCCGGCTTCGTCGCGCTGCTGCTGGCGGTGTCGTCGGACATCCGGCTGGGCCTGATCGCGGTCGGCGGCTTCGCCGCGGCGGTGGCGCTGTTCGCGCTGCTGTCGTGGCTGGCGGTGCAGGGGCTCAAGCGCGCGGTGCCCGAGGTCGGCGCCCCACGCTGGTGGACCTTTGGCGCCAGCGCGCCGCGCTGGCTGGTGCTGGCCACGCGCCAGATCGCCGCGCGTCCGGCGTTCGCGGTGCTGCAGGTGTCGGCGCTGGCGGTGGGGCTGCTGGCGCTGGTGCTGCTGGTGCTGCTGCGCACCGACTTGATCGACGGCTGGCGCCAGGCGACGCCGCCCGATGCGCCGAACCGCTTCGTCATCAACCTGCAGCCCGACCAGGTCGAGCCCTTCCAGCACGCGCTGGCCGCGGCCGGGGTCGTGCGCTACGACTGGTTCCCGATGTTCCGCGGCCGGCTGGTGGCGATCAACGGCCGGCCGGTCAACGAAACCAGCTTCAGCGAGGACCGCGCGCGCCGGCTGGTCGAGCGCGAGTTCAACCTGAGCCACGGCGCCGCAGCGCCAGCGCACAACACGATCAGCGCCGGGCGCTGGACGCCCGACGAAGCCGGCGCCGTCAGCGTCGAGGACGGCCTGGCCGCCACGCTCGGGCTGAAGCTGGGCGACACGCTGCGCTTCGACATCGCCGGCCAGATGCACGACGCGCGCATCACCAGCCTGCGCAAGGTCGACTGGGCATCGATGCGGGTGAACTTCTTCGTCATGTTCCCGCTGGCCGACATGGCGGGACTGCCGGTGACCTACATCAGCGCGTTTCGCGCACCGCCCGGGCACGGCTTCGACAACGCATTGAGCCGGCAGTTTCCCAACATCACCAACGTCGACATCAGCGCGTCGATCGGCCAGCTGCAGACGGTGCTCGACCAGGTGGTGCGCGCGGTCGAGTTCCTGTTCGGCTTCACGCTGGCCGCCGGGCTGGTGGTGCTGTTTGCCGCGGTCAGCGCCACGCGCGAGGCGCGCGCGCGCGAGTTCGGCCTGATGCGCGCGCTGGGCGCCAGCGCCCAGCTGCTGGCGCGGGTGCAGCGCACCGAGCTGCTCGGCGTGGGCGCGCTGGCCGGGCTGCTGGCGTCGCTGGCGGCCATCGCGGTGGGCTGGACGCTGGCGCGATACGCCTTCGAGTTCGCCTGGACCGCCTCGCCCTGGGTGCCGTTGATCGGCGCGCTGGCCGGCGCACTGCTGGCGCTGGCGGCGGGCTGGTGGGGGCTGCGCGAGGTGCTGCGCCGGCCGGTGATCGACACGCTGCGCAGCGCGGCGCAGTGACCGCGGCGAAGTTCGCACCCTTGGCCCTGGCGCCGCCGGGCCGGGTGCGGCGCGGCCTGATACTCGCCGCATGATCGACGACGTCGGGACGCCGCCGCTGCGCGTGCTGCACCTGGAAGATTCAGACCTCGACCACGAGCTGGCGATGGTGCACCTGCGCCGCGCCGGGCTGCGCGTGCGCTCGCACCGGATCGATTCGCGCGCCGAGTTCGAGCGCGAGCTGCAAGGTCAGTGGGACCTGATCCTGTCCGACTACAACCTGCCCGGCTTCACCGGGCTGCAGGCGCTGGAGCTGCTGCGCGCCAGCGGCCGGCTGTGGCCGTTCATCCTGGTGTCGGGCGAGATCGGTGAAGACACGGCCGTGGAGGCGATGCGCAACGGCGCCTCCGACTACCTGCTGAAGAACAACCTGGCGCGCCTCGCCCCGGCGATGGAGCACGCGATCGAGGCCGCCGAGGCGCACCGCGCGCGCGCTGCCGCCGACGAGGAGCTGCAGGCCTCGCGCCAGCGCCTGGCCGAACTGGCGCAGCATCTGCAGACCAGCGTCGAGCAAGAGCGCAGCGCGATCGCGCGCGAAATCCACGACGACGTCGGCGGCTCGCTGACCGCGCTGAACTTCGACCTGGCGTGGATCGCGCGCCACGCCGACAGCGAGCCCATCCGCGCGCGTGCGCAGGCGGCGCTGGAGACGGTGACGCACGCGATCGAGGCCAGCCAGCGGATCATGCACAACCTGCGCCCTGCCATCCTGGAACAGGGCCTGGTGGCCGCGCTGCAGTGGCTGGCGCAGCGCCACGAAAAGCGCACCGGCATCGCCTGCGGCTTTCACACCAGCCACGAGCAGCTGGCGCTGCCCGCCGGCGTGCCGCTGGTGGCCTACCGCACCGCGCAGGAGGCGCTGACCAACGTCAGCAAACACGCGCAGGCCACGCGCGTGCGGCTGGACCTGATGCTCGCGCCCGAGATGCTGTCGCTGGAAGTCAGCGACAACGGCTGCGGCCTCAGCCGAAGCGACCTGGCCAAGGCGCGCAGCTTCGGCATCCGCGGCCTGCGCGAACGCGCCGCCACGGTGGGCGGCTGGATCGACCTGAGCAGCTCGGCGCGCGGCACCACGCTGATCCTGTCGATCCCGATCCACGCTGCCGACGCCGGCGCAGCGGCGGCCATCGGCACCGACCACACCTGCGAGGCGGCCGCAATGCACGACCCCTCGGCCTGGGGAGAGTTATGACCCGAGTCATCCTGTGCGACGACCACGCGCTGATCCGCCGCGGCATCCGCGACACGCTGTCCGACGCCGCCGACATCGAGGTGGTGGGCGAGGCTGGCGACTACGGCGAGCTGCGCGCGCTGCTGCGCAGCCTGGGCCGCGGCGGCGACGGCAAGGACGCCGGCTGCGACGTGCTGGTGCTGGACATCAACCTGCCCGGGCGCAGCGGGCTGGACGTGCTGCACGCGCTGAAGGACGAGGCCAACCCGGTGAAGGTGCTGATCGTCAGCATGTACCCCGAGGACCAGTACGCGATCCGCGCGCTGCGCGCCGGTGCGCACGGCTACGTCAACAAGGGCGGCGACCCACAGCTGCTGGTGCAGGCGGTGCGCACCGTGGCGCAGGGCCGCAAGTACGTGACGCCCGAGATCGCGCAGATGCTGGTCGAGAACCTGAACGCGCCGGCCGCCGCGCAGCCGCACGAAAAGCTGTCCGATCGCGAGTTGCAGACGCTGGTGATGATCGCCTCGGGCAAGCGCCTGTCCGACATCGCCACCGACCTGGTGCTGTCGCCGAAGACGGTGTCGGTGTACCGGGCGCGCGTGCTGGAGAAGCTGCAGTTGGCGAACAACTCCGAGCTGACCGTTTACGCGATCCGCAATGGGTTGGTGGGGAGTTGAGGGCGACCTCCGCGACACTGTGTACTGGCACCGATGATGAGTTTGATGCGCCCAAGAAGCTGCGGGCGCATCCGGATACGCCTGCAGAATCGCTGGTGAGAACAAGTTCGGCATCACGCAAGGAACCGTATGCGCACTCCGCAGTCTGTTGAGAGCCTCGAGAACCTCGGACGGATCAGACTGTCGCGAAGCTTTTTCATGCGCGACTTCCTCTACAGCGAGATCGCCAACTTTTACGGCATCTCCAACGTCCCCGAGGACCCGGACCTTGCCGTCGAAGTTGGCAAGCAGCTCTGCGAGCACCTCCTTGAACCGCTCCAGGCGACCTTTGGACGTGTCGCAGTCCGTTCAGCCTACCGGTCGCCAACCGTCAACCATAAGGGCAACGAAGGGAAGCACAGCTGCGGCTCGAACCAGAGCAACTTCGCTCGTCACATCTGGGACAAGCGCGACTCGGACGGGCACAAGGGCGCCATGGCTTGCATAGCGATCCCGTGGTTCACTGACCGCTTCGAGCGAGGTGCTGACTGGCGAGCCCTGGCCTACTGGGTTCATGACCATCTTCCCTACAGTCAGCTCCAGTTCTTCCCGAAGCTGTGCGCGTTCAACATCGGGTGGCACGAGAAGCCTGCTCGAAGAATCGACAGCTTCATCGAGCCGAGGGGCCTGCTGTTTCGAGAGGGACCGTCGAAGGGAGAGCACGCAAGCCTGTACGCCGACTTTCCGCCACTCCGTGATGCCTAATCCCTCGCTCGAGCCGGACCGCTACGGCATTGGCCGCTTGGCCTCTCCAGGCCATCGTGGTCATTGTCCTTCCGCGGCCAAGCGGCCCCGCCTCCGCGCGCGGCTCAGCTTGAACGTTACCGCGGCCAAGCGCCATCCGCATGCCCGCCTGTTGCCTCGACGCCCCACCCAGAGTAGGATTCTTACCGAGCATTCTTACTGAAGCCCGCCATGGTCGTGACCGAGAAGGGGCAAGTCACCATCCCCAAGCACATCCGCCAGGCCGCCGGCGTCGCGCCCGGCAGCGAGGTTGCTTTCAGCTTGGAGGGCAGCAGGATCGTCATCACGCCGGTCGGGACGGGCCTTCGCGAAGACCGGCGGGCGAAGTTGCGTGCCGCCGCCGCACGAGTCCGCAAGAGCATGAGTCCCGAGTTCAAGCAACTCGGCGCCGACGAGATCATGGCCTTCCTGCGCGGCGAGGACGATCCCGCTCCCCGTCGTGGTCGCCGCTAGCCTCTCGGGCTACGACGGCAGCGCCGGAACACTCGTCGACACCAACGTCTGGATCGACTGCATCGACGAAGCCAGCGCATGGCACGAATGGGCTGTCGAGCAACTGCAAGTCCTCAGCCAGCAGTCGCCGTTGCACGTCAATCTGATCGTCTATACCGAGCTGCTGGTCCCCGGCCCGGACGTCGCCGCGCTGGATGCGCTCCTCGATGTATACGAAGTTCAACGGACCGCTCTGCCCTGGGCGTGTGCGGCGCTTGCGGCGGCCGCATTCGCGCGCTATCGCCGGCGCGGCGGATCGAAGCAAAAGCCCATGCCGGACTTCTATATCGGAGCCCACGCGGCTGTTTCGAACCTGAGCGTCCTGACGCGGGATCCGGCGCCGTACAAGAGCTACTTCCCGCGGCTGCGTCTACGGGCGCCATGACCTTGTGCGCCGCGCTCGACCCTCGCGCGCTCAGAAATACGCCAGCATCCGCTCCAGCGCCATCGTGAACGGCTGCTGCAGCAGCGGCAGCGTCAGCAGGATGCCGAGCAGGCCCACGCCCAGCGTGATCGGGAAGCCGATGGCGAAGACGTTGATCTGCGCCGCGACGCGCGAGATCACGCCCAGCACCAGGTTGACGAACAGCAGCATCGCCACCATCGGCAGCGCGATCCACAAGCCCGTCGCGAAGATCATCGCGCCCCATTGATGCGGCAGCGCCTGGCTCAGGAAGGCGAAGGGTGCGTCGCCCGCCGGAAAGGTCTTGAAGCTGTCGACCAGCGCGGCAATCACCAGCAGGTGGCCGTTGATGACGATGAAGAGGAATCCGACCACGGCGCCGAAGAAGCGGCTGGTGGCGGTGGTCTGGCTGGCCGTCACCGGGTCGAAGAAGCCGGCGAAGTTCAGCCCCATTTGCAGGCCCACCACTTCGCCGGCCATCTCGATGGCGGCAAACACCAGCCGCACCGCGAAGCCCAGGCTGATGCCGATCAGCAGTTGTTGCAGCACCAGTCGGAACGCCAGCCACGAGTCCAGCGGCACCGTGGGCGGCGGCGGCAGCGACGCCTGTGCGGCCAGCGCGATCAGCGCCGCGATGCCGATGCGCACGCGTGTGGGCACCACGCGCGTGCCCAGCAGCGGCATGGACGACAGCAGCGCCAGCGCGCGCAGGAAGGGCCACAGCAGCGGCGTGATCCAGCCTAGCAGCTGGGCTTCGCTGAACGAGATCACCCGCTCGAACTCAGCCGATCGCGCCGGGAATGGACTGCAGCGTGCGCTGCAGGTACTCCACCAGCGTGCTCATCATCCACGGCCCGGCGAAGGCCAGCACCAGCACGGCGGCCACCACCTTGGGCACGAAGGACAGCGTGGCCTCGCTGATCTGCGTGGCGGCCTGGAAGATGCTGACCACCAGCCCCACCGCCAGCACCGTCAGCAGCACCGGCGCGCTCACCAGCAGCAGTTGCATCAGCCCTTCCTGGCCGAGCGTGAAGACCTGCTGCGCGTTCATCGCTTGGCCGCGTCAACTGGCGAAGGACGAGGCCAGCGAACCCAGCAGCAGGTTCCAGCCGTCGGCCAGCACGAACAGCATCAGCTTGAACGGCAGCGCCACCAGCACCGGGCTCAACATCATCATGCCCAGGCTCATCAGCACGCTGGCCACCACCATGTCGATCACCAGGAAGGGGATGAAGATCAGGAAGCCGATCTGGAACGCGGTCTTCAGCTCGCTGGTGACGAAGGCCGGCAGCAGCACGCGCAGCGGCACTTCGTCGCCCTTGACCTCGGCCGGCAGCTTGGCCAGCCTGGCGAACAGCATCACGTCGGCCTGGCGCGTCTGCTTCAGCATGAAGGCGCGCATCGGCTGCTCGCCGCGCTGCAGCGCCTCGTCGAACGCGATCTGGTTGGCGGCGAAGGGTTGGTACGCCTGCTCGTACACCCGGTCCAGCGTCGGGCTCATGACGAAGAAGGTCAGGAACAGACTCAGGCCCACGATCACCTGGTTCGGCGGCGCGGCCTGCGTGCCCAGCGCCTGGCGCAGCAGGCTGAGCACGATGACGATGCGCGTGAAGCCGGTCATCAGCAGCAGCACCGCCGGCAGGAAGCTCAAAGCGGTGAAGAACAGCAGCGTCTGCACCGGCACCGAGTAGCTGGTGCCGCCCGCGCCCTGGCCCACCACCAGCGGCAGCCCCGGGCCGGCCTGCGCCGCAGCGGCAGCGCTGCAGGCCAGCAGCGCAGCGGCGATCAGCGCGCGCATCGTCAGGCGTCGCGCTTCAGCCGCGTCAGCAGCTGCGCGAAGGCGGTGCCCTGGTCGGCGGCCTGCGCCGGCGGCGGCGGATCCTGCGCGGCCATGGTGTGCAGCGTGTGGATCGCCTGCGGACTCACGCCCAGCACCAGCCAGCGCCGCGCTGCGCCCTGGCCGACCTCGACGATGGCCACGCGCTGCGACGCCGACAGCGGCAGCATCGCCACGTGGCGCAGCGGCCCGCTGGCGCTGCCCGCGCCCAGCGGCGTGCGCTTGAGCAGCCACAGCGCCAGCGGGATCAGCACGACGATCGCGCCGAACCACAGCAGCGGCGTCAGGCTTTGCGGCATCAGGTGCGGCTGAGCCGGCGCAGCCGCTCGCTGGGCGTGACGATGTCGGTCAGCCGGATGCCGAACTTGTCGTTGACCACCACCACCTCGCCCTGCGCGATCAGGTAGCCGTTGACCAGCACGTCCATCGGCTCGCCGGCCAGCGCGTCGAGCTCGACCACCGAGCCCTGCGCCAGCTGCAGGATGTGCTTGATCGGGATCTTGGTGCGCCCCAGCTCGACCGTCAGCTGCACCGGGATGTCCAGGATCATGCTGATGTCGTTGCCCGCGCCCGCGGCGCCGCCGGTGGTCGGCGCGAAGTTGGCGAAGGTGGCCGCTGCGACGTTGTCGCCGGCCACTTCGCTGGCGACCTCGTGCGCCTGCGGCGCGTCGGCGTCCAGGGCCGAGGCCCAGTTGGCGGCGTTGGCTTCGTCGTCGGACATCGGTGCGGCCTGCTCAGCGGACATTCATCGTCTCCCCCAGCCAGCCCAGCTTGGAGCCGGTCAGCAGTTGGTCGACCTTGATCGCGTAGTGCTTGTTCGAGGTGCCGTAGTGGCAGTCGAACACCGGCACGCCGTCGACCTTGGCCTGGATCACCGGGTCCAGGTCGAGCTCGACGAAGTCGCCCGGCTTGAACGACAGCAACTGCTCCACCGTGGCCGGCGCGGTGGCCAGCGTGGCCACCAGTTCGACCTCGGCCGACTGGATCTCGGTCTTCAGCAGCTGCACCCAGCGCCGGTCGGGCTCGCCGGCATCGCCCTGGCTGGTCGAGTACAGCACGTCGCGGATCGGCTCGAGCGTGGAGTACGGAAAGCACAGGTTGATCGAGCCGGTGCTGTCGCCGATCTCCAGCGTGAACGCCGCGCTGACCACCATCTCGCTGGGCGAGGCGACGTTGGCGAACTGCGGCTGCATCTCGGCGCGCTGGAACTCCAGCTCCAGCGGATAGATGCCCAACCACGACTTGCGGTACTCGGCCATGATGGTCTGCAGCAGCCGCAGGATCACGCGCTGCTCGGTGGGCGAGAACTCGCGGCCCTCGATGCGCGTGTGGTACTTGCCGGCGCCGCCGAACAGCGCATCGATCACCGCGAACACCAGGTTCGGGTCGCACACCACCAGCGCCGAGCCGCGCAACGGCTTGACGCTGACGATGTTGAAGTTGGTCGGCACCACGATCTCGCGCAGGAAGGCGCTGTACTTCTGCACCTTGATGCCGCCGATCGACACCTCGGGGCTCTTGCGGATCAGGTTGAACAGGCCGACGCGGATGTTGCGCGCGAAGCGTTCGTTGATCACCTCCATCGTGGGCATGCGCCCGCGAACGATGCGTTCCTGGTTGGCCAGGTCGTAGGTCTGCGGCCCGGCGCCCGCGGCGGCTTGCTCCTGCTCGAGTGACTGGGTCTCGCCGGTGATGCCTTGCAGCAGCGCGTCGACTTCGCTTTGGGTGAGGATCTGCTCGTTCATTCGGGCAAGCGCGGCGCCGCGGCCTTACTGGATGATGAAGTTGGCGAAATGCACCGCGCGCACCGGCCGCGCGTCGGCATCGGCGTGGCGCCGCTTGGGCGAATCGGCCGGCAGCGGCTCCAGCCCCAGCGCGCGCTCGGTCTCGCGCAGCACCTCGCCGGCGAGCTTTTCCTTGCCCGCGCGCTCGAGCAGCTCGCTGGATTGCTTGTGCGCCAGCACCATCAGCACGTTGTTGCGGATCGCCGGCATGAAGGCCTTGATGCGGTCGCCCGCCTTGTTGTCGGCCAGCTCCAGCGAGATGCCGATCTGCGCGTAGCGCTCGGCGTCGCGGTCGGCCAGGTTGACCGTGAAGTTGTCCAGCGCGATGAACACCGGCACCGCCTTCGGGTCGCGCCGCTGCGGCGCGGCGGCACCGTCGGCGCTGAGCTCGGCGGCGGCATCGTCGTCGGCGTGCGCGGCCTGCGACCTGGCCTTCAGCCACCACAGCATGCCGCCGCCGGCCACCGCGGCCAGCAACAGCAGCAGCGCCAGGGCGATGATCAGCTTCTTCTTGCCGGCCTTGGCGGGCGCTGCGCCATCGGCGGCCGCGGCAGTGGACATGGAACCTCCGGGTTGGCGGACGCGGCACGCCACCCGTCGGGGCGCGTGCAGCTCATCTGCGGACGATTATTCAAACCGTCCGGCGCGGAGGAAGGCGCAATAAGCGGGCTAAAGCCGGCCGTCTCGCGGCACCCGGGTGCCGTCAGCCGGCCGGCATCCAGTTGCCGTGGAAGCCCATCGGGATGGCGTGCGCAATCTCCACCACCGCCGCCGGCTCGCCGCAGAAGCGTTGCGTGTCCAGGATGACAAACTCGCTGCGCTGGCGCTCGAGGTCGAGCACGTAGCCCATCAGCCAGCCGTCGCCCTCGGCCGCTTGCGCGTGCCGCGGCTGGAACACGAACTCGCTGGCCAGCCGGCCGGCGCCGAAGTCGTGCACGCGCCGGCGTCCGTCCTGCAGGTCGTGGTGGATGAGCAAGCGCCCGGGCAGGAACTCGCCGCTGCCGTCGTCGTTGAGCTGCACCGTCCAGGCGTGGCGGTAGGGCTTGCCGATGTAGCGCTCGTCGGGGCGCGGGAACTCCTGCGGCTGCGCGTCGATCACCCGCCGCGCGACGCGGCGCGCGCCCAGGTCGATGGTCCAGCGCTCGAACTTCGACCCGCCAGCCGAAGGCCCGATGCGGCTGGCCTCGAACATCGTCGGGTGCGCGACCACGTCCAGCGTGATGCTGCCGTCGGCGTTCTCGAAGGCGTTGCAGGGGTGGAACACGTAGCAGGGGTCGACCTCGCACCAGACGATGTCGCGCCCCGGCGCGGTCTTGCCGAGCACGCCGACGCGCGCCTTGTGCTGCGGATTCCAGGCGTAGGGAAAGGCGTAGCCGGCCAGGTAGCTGTACATCGAGAAGGTCACCGGCAGGTCGAGCACGATCACGTAGCGCTCGGTGATCATGCAGTCGTGCACGCTGGGGCCGTGCTGCACGGCGATCGGTTCCTCGCGCTGCACGCGGCCGTCGGCGCCGACGACCACGTGGCGCAGCGTCTTCAGGTCGATCGCTTCGTAGCAGATCGCGTGCATCGCGCCGCTGGCGGTGTCCAGGTGCGGGTGCGCCGAGAACGAACCCTTCAGGCTGCCGCCGAAGGGGTCGTGCGCCACCGTGTCGAGCACGCCGTCGAGCTGCACCGGCCAGCCGCCGGCCTCCACCAAGGCCCACGGCTTGCCGGCGATGGACAGCACGTTGGTGTTGACCGTGTCGCTGAAACGGCGCGGCCCGGGCTTGGGCGGCTCGCCCAGCGCCTGGCTCACCTGCGTCGAGCGGATCCAGCGGTTGCGGTACCACAGCGCGCGGCCCGCCTGCAGGCGCACGCCGTGCACCATGCCGTCACCGGTGAACCAGTGGTGCTTGGCCGGGTTCACCTCGACGATCGGGTTCGGCCCGATGCGTGCATAGCAGCCGTCCAGCTCGGGCGGGATCGTGCCGCGCACCGTGGGCAGCTCCAGCGTGAACTCGCTCTCCAGCGGCTGGTTCGGCCCGCTCAGGTAGGGGTTGGGCTGGCCCTGCGCCGCCATGCGCTCGCGGTTGAAGCGGTGCAGCGCGTTGACGCCGCGCGTGAGGGTGTTGCGGATCGCGTTTTCCAGCGGGCTGGCCATCGGGTACTCCTTTGTGCGGGTCGTGCAATGTGAACTCTGTTCACATTGATCTGCATCATGCGCCGCGAAGTGAACGCTGTCAACATAGAATTCACCGATGACCGCAAGAGCATCCGCCGCGCCGCGCCAGGCTTACCACCACGGCGACCTGCGCGGCGCGCTGCTCGATGCCGGACTGCGGCTGCTGCGCTCTCGCGACGTCGACGACCTGGGGCTGCGCGAGTTGGCGCGCGAGGTCGGGGTCAGCGCCGCGGCGATCTACCGGCACTTTCCCGACAAGGGCGCGCTGCGGGCGGCGCTGGCCGTCGAGGGCCTGGAGCGGCTGGGCAAGGCGCAGCGCCAGGCGACGCGCTCGGCCGGCGGCGGCAAGGCCGGCTTCCTGGCCAGCGGCTTGGCCTACGTGCGCTTTGCCGTGGACAACCCGGCGCTGTTCCGGTTGGTGTTCAGCGCCGCGCAGCAATGCGACCCGCTGGATGCGCCGGCCGACAGCGTGTCGGCCGCGCTGCGCAACCTGCACCAGGACATCGAGGCGCTGCTGCCGGCCGGCGCCCCGGCGGCCGAGCGCAAGGCCGCGGCGCTGCATGCCTGGGCGCTGGTGCACGGCATCGCGCAACTGGTGCTGGATCGGCAGATCGCGGCCGACTGGCGGCTGATCGAGCGGGTGCTGTCGCGCGTACCGCTGGGCTGATGCGGTCCGCGTTCAGGCTGACAGCGGCAAGCGGCCGTTCCCGGCGCCGCCGGCCATGCTGGCAACGAGCACCATCCTGTCACTGGAGTCGAGCGACACGCACTGCTGACCGCCGACGCGCTACCGCGCGTCTCGTATCCCGTCATTGACACGCGCGCAGCGATCAGCGGCTACCCGCACGGCGCACCAGATCGAAGCGCAGCCCGCTCGCGCCCTCGCCGCGCCCGGTGGTCTTGCTGCGCCCGATCCACAGCAGCGCGCGGCCCGACGCGTCGCGCGCGTAGTTGAAGGCGCGCTTCAACTCGATGCCGTCGCGCGGCACCTCCTCGTCCTCCAGGCGCAGGAAGTCGGTGCTGGTGAGCGAACCCGCATCGGCCGGCGTCAGTCGCAGGATCTCGCCGCGCGGATGGAACATGAAGCCCTGCAGCCCCGCCTGCTCGGGCTTGGCTTCGACGAACGGCGTGCTGCGCAGCCGCGCGATCACGGCCGCGTACTCGGCGTTGCGCGGCTCGGCCAGGCGCTGCGCGTCGACCTGGTAGTGCTGCACGACCACGCCGCGCTGCAGCTGGATCGACCAGTTCAACGGCGTCGCACCCTCGCGCTTGACCGGCAGGAAGGGGATCCAGTGCGCCGCCACCGGCGTGTGCAGCGTGTAGTGCAGCGGCGCGCCGGGCGGCGGCGTCGCGCCGAGCGCGACGCGCAGTGTCTGCGTCGTCGACAGCCGCGTGCTCTCGAAACGCCGCTCCAGCGGCTCGCCTGACGCGCCCTGCACCTTCTTCTCGATGGCCCAGGCGAGGTTGGCCATCTCGTCGCGCATCAGCAGCACGTGTTCGAGCGGCGGGCCTTCGTGCGCGTGCAGCGCCGGGCACAGGAACAGGCAGTCGTCCAGGCGCGGGCGCGGCGCGAAGGGGCTGGGCTGGACCGACATCTCGAACATCGTCCACTGCGTGCCGTCGAGGTTGCGCGCCGGCGGGATCGGCACCTCGATGCCGAAGTTGTCGCGCACGCTGAACTCGGCCACCTTGTACAGCGCGTTCACCGGCAGCGTCACCGGCAGCAGGTACCAGTCGTTGCCGAAGACCAGCGCGTACTCCAGCACCGCCAGGCGCGCGAGGTCGCTCTTGGCCGCGCCGATGGCGCCGACGTTGACGCGCCCGTCCTCGAACTCCCAGTAACGATCGGCCGGCATGCCAGGGTAGCGCGCCAGCGCCGGCAGCGGCTGGCGCTCGGGTTGCCACTCGATCGGCGCCGCGCCGACGATCGGCTGGCCCGGCACCGCCGCGGTGGTGACGACGAAGTCGTCCCAGTCGAGCCGCCCGTCCAGGTACTCCTCGGCCTCGACGCGCAGTTCGGGCTGCACACCGTCGCTGCGCAGGCCGAACGCGTATTCCAGCCGCTGCGGATTCCAGTACGGGCTGGCGCCGCTGGCGCTGCGCGGGTCCAGCGCCAGCGCGTCGACCCAGCGCAGCCAGGCCTGCAGCACGCCGCGCACCGGCGCCGCCGGCGCGATGCCCAAGGCCGCGACGAAGGCCTCGACCTGCGCGTCGTCATCGGCCAGTGGCCGCAGCGCGGCGGCCAGCCGCTCGGCGTCGATCGCGCGGCCATCGAGCAGCCGGTGCCAGACGAAGCCGGCGTTGTCGGCCGCGGCGTCGGCCGGGTCGGCGATGACCGCGGCATACGCGGCGCGCAACGGCTCGATGGCAGCGACCTGCCCCGCCGCGCGCAGCATGCGCATCAGGTGCTGGCCGGCCTGCGCGTTGAGCTTGGGGTGCGCGCCGAGCACGCGCTCTTGTTCGACCATGGCTTCGATCGGCGGCGCCCCGGCGGGCAGCGCCACGTCGGGCACGGCGCCGCTGCGGTGCACCAGCCGCGCCATCGGCACGCCCAGCACGCGCAGTTGCGCGGCCACCGGGCTGCCGGCGTCCTCGCCCTGCAGCTCGTTGAACTGCCACTGCCGCGCCAGCAGCCACAGCGGGTCGGCCACCGGCGCCTGCAAGCCCAGGCTCACGTCGTCGGCAGTGGGCAGCGGCTCCAGCCGCGACCAGGTGGTCGCCGACGGATCGGGCTTGAAGGCCTTGAGGTCCAGCGCCACCACCTTGGCGGCCGCCGCGGAGACCTTGAACACCATGATCGTCGTCCCTTCTCGATGCCGGGGCCGCTACTCGCTGGCGATGGCCTTGCCGGCGGCCATGTGCATGAAGCTCTTGGCCGTGTTCTGGCCGTAGGCGGCGCGGATCGTGCCCAGGTTCAGCTCCACCAGCGTCGCGAAGTCCAGCGACGGCACGTCGCGCCTGAAGTTGTTGGACAGCATCAGCGCCGGCAGCAGCGCACCCAGGCCCTGCAGGTCCTGCGGCCGCACCGCGCGCAGCCGCGCCAGCGCCAGCGCCTCGTCGACCACGCCCAGCAGCTCGTCGAAGCTCCAGCTGTCGGCGCCCGGGTCCGACGGCACCGCCAGCAGCATGGTCTGCGGCGCACGCGCGCCCGGTGCGTCGAAGTGGAAGCTCAGGCCGGTGGTCTCCTCGGTGGCCGGGATCGATTCGCTCCACTCGTCGACGAACAGGCCCGCCAGCGCGTCGGCCGGCGTGGCCGCGGCCAGCGCCTGCGGCGCATGCGCGACCACCGCGAGCACGCCGCGCAGGTCGTCGCCCGGGTCGGGCGGCAAAGCGCCCCAGCGTTTGACCGGCGCCACGCCCGGCGCGCCCATCTGCCACAGCTTGAAGTCCGTGCCCTCGGTGGGCAGCCCTTGCGCCTCGGCCGCGCTGAGCACGTCGGCCAGCAGTCCGGCAGGCTCGTGCACGCAGCCGAGCTTGGGCAGCCAACCGGCGATGGCCAGGTCGTCGCCGTCGAGCAGCGTCGCGCGCGTGGCCAGCGACGCCGCCACCTCGGGCGCATAGCCGCCCAGCGTGAAGGCCGGCAACAGCGGGAACGATGCCCCCAGGATCGCGCGCACGCGCTCGATGGTCTTGCGCACCTGCGCACCGAAGCTGTCGGCCAGCGCATCGGCACGCGGCGCGGCCTGCAGCCGCGCATCGACTTCGCCAAACAGCGCCAGCGCGCGGCCGTAAGCCGCCACCAGCGTGTCGCCGCTGGCAATCTGCGCGCCCTGCGCAGCCGCATCGGCCGCCGGCTGGCTGGCACCGGCACTGCGCCAGCCCAGCGCCGCGGCCAACGCCAGCGCGGCCTGCAGCGACGCCAGCAGCGCCTGCGTCGCGGCGTCCAGCGGGTCCAGCGTCTGGGCTTCGGGCGGCACCAGGCCGGCGATCGCGTCCTGCACCGCGGCGATCGCCGCCTGCAGCGCGTCCAGCACCTGCGCGGCGCGATCGTCGGCGATCTGCAGCCGCGCCTGCAACTCCGCCAGGTCGACCCCGGCATGGTCGCCGTCGTCGAGCGTGGCCTGGGTCTCGACGCCGTCGCGTGCCAGCACCAGGTCCATGCGGCGCAGCGCGCGCGCCTTGTCCAGCAGCCGGCGCAGCAGCCAGCACATCGACTCGAAGGCCACCAGCCCGAGCGTGCCGGGCGGCGCGCCCGCGGGCGCATCGCCTTCGAGCACCACCGCCATGCGTTCGGCGTCGGCGCCGAAAGCGGCGCGCGCCTGCGCCGACAGCAGCGCACCGAGCCGCTCCTGCAGCGCGCTCTGGCCGCCGTGCTGCTGCGGCTCGGCGCCCAGCACCAGCGCCAGCGGCGACATGCCCAACTCGGCAACCCCCGCCTGCAGCGGCTGGTTGCGGTCCTGCCAACGCAACTGCGGCCGGCCGTCGTAGACCTCGCCGGTGGCCACGCGCTCGAGCACGCGCGCGTGGAAGCGCCAGCGCGCCGGGTCGCCCAGCAGCCGTGCGAGCCAGGCGTTGAGCCGCGGCTCGACCTGCGCCGGCAGGTCCTGCAGCGCGCCCCAAGCGCCGGCGTCGCTGCCCTGCAGCGCGACCACCACGCGCTGCGTGTAGCCGCGCGTCGAATGCGGTGTGCGCACCACGCGCGGCTCGGGCGGGCGCGTTTGTTTGTCCAGCACCGACATCGCCGCGGCCGAGCCGTCGAGGTTGCCGCCAACCAGCTGGTACACGCTCTCGGCCAGCAGCAGGTCCGATACCGAATCGAGCAGGTCGACCAGGTCCTTGATGAAGGCTTCGGCCTTGGCGTGGTCGGCCGCGGGCACCGCCGGCGGCCTGAGCGCGGCCAGGCCCTTCAAGCGGTATTCGCTGATCAGCCGCACACCGTCGAGCACGTCGCGCGCGGCGATGTTCTCGCCGCTCTGCGGCCCCGGGCCGACGGCCTTGAACGGGAACTGCCGCCGGTAGTCCAGGATGTGCTGCGACAGGTCGTGGTCGCGCAGCGCGCGCTCGAAGCGGTAGCCGAGCAGTGCGGCCATCGACTGCCCGTTGGCCACGCCTTCGAGCAGCCGCTTGGCGCGCTTGACGCGGTGCGAGCGCAGGTCGATGTCGAAGGCGCCGCCGGCTTGCGCGCGGTTGGCCAGGTGGCCGCTGCGCAGCACCGCGGCGGCGGTGGCCTGCTGCAGCGACGGCGCGTGCACGTAGCCCTGGCTGTCGGCGCTGCGCTGGTCGCGCAGCCGGGCGTCGGGCATCAGGTTCTCGACCACGCCGAAGGCGCCCAGATGCAGCCCGGTGGGGGCGCGCTCGCGCATGCCGTCCAGCCGCTTGGTGGCCAGCGACGTGATCCAGGCGTCGAGCCGGTGCGCGCTTGAATCCAGCGTGGTGCGCAGCGCCAGGTCCAGTTCGCCCACCGTGCGCTGCTGCAGGAATTCCAGGCTCTCGCGGAAGGTGGCGATGTTGTGCAGCGGCTCGGGCCACTGGCCGACGAGTTCGCCGAGCCGGCTGCCGATGAACTGGGCCACCGACTGCGCGCCGGTGGTGCCCTGCAGCTGCAGCCCGAGCAGCGCACTGGCGTGGCCCACCTGGAACTGGTCGCCCACCGCGGTGACGCTGTCCACGCCCACGTACTCGGCATAACGCATGCCGCGCGCCGCGGTCTTCAGCGCCGCCGACAGCAGCGGCGACTTGTCGAGGTGGCCGTAGAACAGGCTGCGGCCGCTGGCCAGCACTTCCTCGTCAGCGGCGAAAGCGAGCAGCGCCTCGAGCAGGCTCTCGGCGTCTTGCATCTGCAGCAGCGCGGCGCGCGGGTCCTGCGCTGGCGTGGACAGCAGTTGCACCAGCGCGGCGATGAAGTCGCGCGCCAGCGGCTGCGCCGGTGCCAGCTCCTGCTTCGGGTTGGCCGGGTCGCGCTGCACCCAGGCCACCACGTCCAGCGAATGGGGCTTCGGCAGCACGCCGCACAGCGCAACGAAGGGCAGCTTCGACGGCTTGCCGTTCAGCAGGTCGGCAACCATCCAGCCGTTGATCAAGCGCTGCGACAGCGCCGCCTCCTTCAACTGCGGGTCGTTCTCGACCGCGGTCGGGCCCGCCACCTGGTGGAAGCGTTTGGCCACCGACCACGGCTGCATCGCCAGCACCTGGTGCAGCGTTTCGGCCCCGGGGTTGCGCATCGTCGGCACGCGCGGCAGCGCCGCCTGCCAGAACTCGCGCAACCACTGCAGCACCTGCAGCAGCTCGCGTTCCAGCGCCGAGTTCGGCGCGGGTTGGTAGCCGCGTGCCGTCAACGGCAGGATGCCGTAGGGCTGCTTGCCGATGCGCAGCGCCGACAGCGGCCCGCTGGGGCGCAGGTAGCGCACCGCGTGGGCGCGCAGCGTGGCGATGGCGTCGTCGTCGATCAGCGACTCGGCCGCGCTCACCGGGTTCCAGAAGTAGCGCAGCGTGTAGCCCAGCGTCGCGCTCCACAGCGCGTTGATCATGTGGCCGGCGCTGGCGCCTTCTTGCAGCGCGGCGCCGGGGGTGCGGGTCGCGTCGAAGCCGGCGCTGCCTGCCGGTGGCGGCAGGCCCAGCAGCAGTTGCAGCCGCGCGCCGGCACCGGCCAGTTCGTCGGCCACCAGCGGCACCGCCTGGCCCAACGGCGCCTGCGCGATGGCTTGCGCCTGCGCGTCGGCGGCCACCGGGTCCAGCGCCGCGGCCACGTCGCCGGCATCCGACGCGAAGCCGGCGCGCGCACCGGCGGTGTTGTTGGTCGGCGTGCCCTGCGCAACGAACTTCAGGCCCTGGCCGTGCTGGTGGTTGTGCAGCAGGTCGGCCACCAGCGCCGCCGCCGACTCAGGCGTTTGCGTCCAGTCCACACCCAGCACCACCAGCCGGTCCAGCCCCTGCAGCAGCGTCGCACCGCGCTTCAGGTCGGCCTGCGTCACGGTGATCGCCATGCCGGCCGCTTCGGCCGCCGCGTAGTCGACCAGCCAGGCGCGCTCGCCGCCGAAGGGATCCCAGGCCTTTGGGTCGGCCACCAGCAGCGGGTCGAACAGCGGCGACATCGGCAGCACGTCGGCCACCGCGCGGCCCCATTTGCGCAGCACCTCGGCGCCGTTGCGAAAGCCCACCGCGACGAAGCGGTCGGGCAGCGCGGCAGCAGTCTGCTCGCGCGCCTCGCCCGAGGCCAGCGGGATCGCCGCGTCGTCGAAGGCCGGCGCCGCGTCGACGCCGATCTGCGCCGCGTTGCTCGGCAGCACGCTGCGCACCAGGTAGGCCGCGCGCATCGGCCCGTACAGCAGCGCCAGCTCCTGCCACGGCGATTCGCTGTCGGCCGGCGCCGCGAAGCGCTGCGCCCAGTAGCGCTTGACCGCCTGCACTTCCTTGGCTGTCAGCCCCGGCTCGTGCTGCACCGCATGCAGCACGTCGGGGTAGATGCGGATCATCAGCCGCGTGGTGGCGTCGTCGTAGCGCGTCTGGATCGACACCGGCATCAGCAGCACCGGGAACTTCGCGTCCAGCGCCTGGAACAGCAGCGCCGGGTCGCGCTGCGCGAGCAGCGCCTCCGACCGCTCGCGCACGCCCAGCAGCCGCTGCTGCTTCAGCGCCGCGCCGTCGCGCGCCGCGGCCGACAGCTTGTCGATCCGCGCCTGGGCGCGCGCCAGCGTGCGCGCGTCGGCGCCGCCGCGGCGCAGCGCGTCGAGTTCGGCCTGCGCCGCGTCGACGCTGGCGCGCGCCTGGCGTGCGGCCTGCTGTTGCTGCGCGAAGGCGGCGCGGGCGCGGGCGATCTCGGTGCGGTTCAGGTCAAGCAGCGGCATGGGTTCTCCGGGCTGCGCGAGTTCGATGGATCAAGTCGCCAGGTCCGGCCCTTCCCAGTAGGCGCGGAATGGCTCTTGCAGCAGCGCCTGGGCAATCTCGGCGGCGGTGGGCGTGGGCGTCAGCCCGGGGAAGGACGCAAACGGCGCTTCGGCCGGCGTGCCCAGCGCGGCCAGCGCGCCGATCGACACGTGCGCGCCGGCCTGAACCTTCAGCTGCGACCACGACAGCGCCTTCCACGGGTTCAGGCCGATCGCCTGGAGCTTCTTGGCGTCGTCGGAGCCGTCGTCGCCGCGCGCGAACACCTCACGCGCCCACGACAGCGCGGCGCGCGGCTGGGCACCGATCCTCGCGCCGCCGCCCGCGCCGGGTGGCGCCTGCGGCACGTCGAAGCCGAAGCGCGGCTCGCTCATCGGCTCCTCGACCACGAAGCACCACTGGCCGATGTCGGCCTTGTCGATGTCGAAGCCGAAGAAGCTGATGTCGGGCGCAATGAAACCGCAGAACACCGGCAGCTGCACGTCGACATCGGCGTCAGGCGGCAGGCCCTGCGCGTTCTTCAGCAGCTGGCTCTTGTCGGGGGCAGCGTTGTTGGCGCGCCGCCAGGCGTAGATGTGGGCGTTGGGGTAGCGCAGCAGCAGCCGGCCCTTGATCAGCAGCGCCACGCGGTCGGGGTCGGCGAGGTTCGGGTCGCTGCGCAGGCCCAGCGGCTGCTTGCCCCATTGGTGGATCGGCTGCATGTCGGGCAGCTTGTCCAGGCCGCCATCGCTGCGGCCCTTGACGCGGTCCCAGAAGCGCTGGAACGGCGTGCCGCGCAGGTCGGTGGGGAAGGCGCGCCACAGCAGCTCGCGGTTCATCTCGAAGTTGGCGCCGACCATGAAGGCGTCGATGAAGAACTGGTTCACCTGCACCAGCATGATCAGCTCGGGCGGCAGCTGGCCGATGCCCGGCATGAAGGCTTCCTTGTCGTACGCGGCCAGCGCGCGGTACATCGGCTCACGCAGCTGCGGGAAGGCCATCACGCGGTCGAACAGCGGTGGAATGACGAAGCGCAGCCGCGCCGCGTCGGGCGCATCCAGCAGGTGCGCGGCGACGAAGGGGCTGGCCTTGCCCAGCGCCGCGCCGGCCAGCGCCACCTGCGACTGCAACCGCGCGCGCAGCGTCAGGTCGGGCAGCGTGCGCGCGCGCAGCACCTGCGCCGACGCCGCGAGCGGGAAGTCGACCACCTGCACCGCCACGCGCATCGCAGCGAACGGTTCGCGCCAGGCCTGCTGCACGCCGCGCACCGCGGTGGCGTAGGCCTTGAGCACCGCGCGCTGGCGCAGCGCCGGCGGCAGCGTGATGCTGAGCACGTTGCGCTCGGGCGGCGGCTCGCCCAGGCGGTCGATCTCCAGCCCGGCGCCGACCTTGAACTTCACCGCGGCGTTGCCGCCTTGCAGGTCGACCGCGTTCGGCGGCAGGTTGGCCACCAGGCTCAGGTTGTCGAAGCGCTGGGCATCGACGCGCGGCATCGAGCCCAGCGTCAGCCCGGCCAGCGCGCCCGCACGGGCGCCGGGGCGCGACGCGGCGCGGCGGCCGTCCAAGCGCAGCAGCGGCTGGGCGACGCGCAGCGCGCCGCTGCGCGCGTCGACCCGCAGCGCGCTGAACTGCAGCGCGCCGCCGGCCTTCTGCGCCTCGACCAGGAAGCCTTCGACACCGCGCTGGCCGAGTGCTTCGACCTGCGCCGCCACCAGCCCCAGGTCGGCCGCGCTCAGCCCCTGCGCGCTGCCGGCCAGCGCGCCGAAGCGCTCCACGTGCACGTCGGTGAACACGCCCTTGGACTGCCCCGCGCGAATCTGCGGCGCCGACACGCCGCGCCCGGCGGCCACCGCGGCGCGCGCCTGCTCGGCCGCGGCCCGTGCGCCGCGCACCTGGCCGGCGCTGATGCGGCCGCGAAAGCCGCGCGCCGCCAGGTCGACCGGCGCATCGTCGGCGCCGGGCAGGTCCAGGCCCTCGAACAGCTTGCTGCCGAGCAGGCCATCGGCAATGAAGTCATTGACCGCGAAGGCCGCCGGCCGCCGGCTCGCGGCGGCCATCGTCTGCAGGTAGCCGCCGGCCAGCGCCGGCAGCCGCTGCAGCGTGCCGGCGCGCATCGCCGCCACGCGCAGCGCGCGCCGCTGCGGGCTGGCGCCGCGGCGCAGCGCCGCATCGACCAGCGCCGCCGGCATGCTGGAACGGTCGAGCTGCCCGCCCAGCGACGCGGTCTGGCCGTTGACGCGGTAGGTGGCCACGCCCTGCGCGTCCAGCGCCTCGATGCGCGGCAGCGCCGGGCCCATCACCTGCAGCAGCCGCTCGGGCGGCAGCGGGTCGAAGTGCTTGATCTTCAACGCGCGCTGCGCCTCGATCGCCAGCCGCGTCAGGTTGAACAGCGTCTCGGCCTTGCGGATCTCGCCGATCTGGTCCCAGCAGGCGTCGACGTAGTCCTCCTGGAACTTGCGCACGACCTCGGCACCGTAGCCGGCAGCGCCGCGGTAGCGCGGGTTCAGGTTCAGGCCGGCCAGCCACCACTGCGGCTGCTGCGCCGGCTGCGCCGTGTGCCGGTTGGCGTGCCAGGCGCCGTACAGCGGCGGCTTGACCTCGATGCGCCGCACCGTGCCGCCGGGCTCGTCGCGCACCGGGTTGTCGACCTGCGCGGCCGGCGTGTTGACGATCGCTGCCAGGCCGTCGGCATGCACCGCTTGCGGCGCCTGGCCGGGCTGGTACTTCAGCGGCACCAGCGCGCCTTCCATCGTCGTCAGCAGGCCCGGCGTGGCACCGTTGAGCAGGTCGTCCACGCTCATCGGCGAGGTGCCGATGCTGCCCAGCAGCGCGCTCGTCTGCGGGTCGTTCTGCCACTTCTTCGGGCTGCGCAGCTTGCGCGCCAGGTACTCGAAGTCGCCTTGCGGCCCGGTGGCGAACTCCCAGTGGTAGTACACCGGCAGCACCACGTCGGCGGCGACGGCGGCGTCCCACGCCGGGGCCAGCGTCTGCATCGCCGCGCCCGCGCCGTCGCCGGCCAGGCCCAGGCCGCGCAGCACGCCGGGCTTGAACGCGGGCACGACGCAGGCGATGTAGTCGGTGTCGGGCTTCAGCCGCCTGGGGCACACCAGGCGCGAGATGTTGCTCTTGGGGTCGCGCTGCAGGTCGGCCTGGATGCCGGCGACGTCGCCGGAGGCCTTCTCGCTGACCACCTGCGCATGCGCCCACGACCACGATTCACCCAGCGGCGGCAGTTCGTCGGCCACGTGCGGCGCGCTGATGCGGATCTGCGGCAGCAGCGCGGGCGCCTGCAGGCGCGGGCGACCGACCTTGGCCGCCTCCAGCACCACCAGCACCAGCCACGGCCGCAGCCGGTCGTCGGCGTTGGCGCGCGCCGGGGTCAGCATCCACGGGAAGTCGGGCGGGTCGAAGTCGACGATCGCCAGGTAGTTGGGCTCGAAGTTGGTGGTGCCGGGACGCGGGTCGGTGCGCACGACCAGCGAGGTGTCGATCGCCACCACGTCGCCGGGGCCGTAGAGCTGCAGCGTCAGCGGCGCGATCGCTTCACCAGCATGCGCGCCGGCAAGCCTGACGCCGACGCTGGCGGTGGCGCGCGCCGGCAGGTGGCCCAAGCTGTCGGCGGCGTCCAGCGCCACCGTCAGGCCGCGCCGCACCCAGGGCAGGAACTGGTAGGAGATGGCCATGTCGCTGCCCCCCGGCTCAGAACGCGGCCTCGAACTGCTCGACCACCTGCGCACCGGCGGCCGCGTCCTCGGCGTGGAAGAAGGAGCTCGCCGCCAGGCCGGTGAGCGCGCTGGCGTTCATCGTGCCCAGCGCGGTGTCGATGGTGGCCAGCGGCGGCGGGTTGACCGCGAGCTTGACCTGCTCCTCGGGCGCGAGCATCTGCTTGCGCCGCTGCGGCGCGCGGCCCGCGGCGCCCATCTCCAGCGCCCAGCTGCGGTGCTGCGCCAGCGTCAGCCCCGGCCGCGCGAGCACGCCGCCGCCGCCCTTTTCGACCGACAGGTTGACCTCCTCGTAGTCGAAGCGCTCGCCCACCGCCGCGCCGAACTGGTAGTCGCGCTGGCCCGCTTCGAAGCCGGCAGTGAGGCGGTCGAACGACGGCTTGCCCAGCAGATCGTCCTCGCTGCGCTTCAAGAACTGCGCGGCCGGGAAGTTGTCGGTCAGCGTCTTGTCGGGCGCCTTCTCGATCGCGCCGAACAGCAGTGTGTCGACGGCGATCTCGCGTTCGCCCTCGATCGAGTCGGAGCCCACCTTGTCCAGCTTCTTGGCCAGCGGCAGGCGCTTTTGCAGGAACTGCAGCACCGCGTTCGGGTGCGCGATCAGCGGCGCGCCCTGGTCGGCGGCGGGCGGCGGCAGCTTGGCGAAGCTGGCGAACGCGTCACCGGCTTGCGCCAGCTGCGCCGACCAGTTGACCGGGTTCTCGAGCTCGGGCTTGAGCGCGCTGACCAGCGTGATCTTGCGCACGATGGTCTCGCGGTCGTCGCCCCATTCCTCGTCGACGTGGAAGCTGAAGTCGGGCAGCGGCCACGGCGTGTGGATCTCGGCGCGGCCGACGATGTGCCAGCGCCCGGGGCCGGCGAGCAGGCCGTAGATGTCGACGCTGGCGAAGTCGATGCCGAAGACCTCGACCCCGGCGAAGACGTGGATGTCGGTCTCGAAGCGGAACTTCGGCACCAGGTAGACGATGGCGTTGAACTCGAAGCCGCCTTCGAAGCTGGCGATGCCGACATCGCCCCACACGCGCAACGCGGCGCCGCCCTGCACCGTGGCCGAGGTCACCGCGAAATAGCCGTCGAAGCTCAGGCCGACGATGCCGATCGAGAACTCGCAGCCCACGCGCTGGAACGGCGCCGGGATGCCGGGCGGGATGTCGGTGAAGCGCGGGTGGAAGCCGCCGGCGCTGATCAGGAAGCTGGGCTTGTCGCCGAAGATCGCGCGGAATGCGAACTGCCCGTGCAGCGAGATGAAGAGCACGCGCGAATCGCGCAGCACGCCGTCGAACCAGATCTGCAGCGGGCTGAACACCACGCCGCCGGCGAAGTCGACCTGCAGCCGCAGGATCGCCAGGCTCTGGTCGACCAGCGGCGGCAACTGCACGATGACCTGGCCGACGAAGACGATCTGGCTCGGCTCGATCAGCAGCCCCACGCGCGCGGTCACCAGGCTGGGCGTGCCCCAGCCCAGTTCCAGCATCGGGCCGATGACGAAGCCGCCCGCCTTGAACGGAAAGATCACGCGCAGCTGGTTGAAGATCTGCGGCGCGTTGGCCACCGGGTTGTGCGGGAACAGGAAGCTGTCGAGCGAGCCGCTGGCCAGGCCGCTGGACAGCGCGTCGATCGAGATCGTGTGCTGCACGCCGATCAGCCCGCCCAGGCCGGTGAGCGTGAAGCCGAAGCCGAGCTGGATCGGCGGCAGGTTGGCCGCGACGATCAGCAGCAGCGACCAGCCCTGCGGGTTCTTGGTGCCCAGCAGCCCGATCGCCTTGACGCCGATCTGCATCAGCTTGATGTCGAGGATGCCGCCGTATTCGCCGCGATCCGGGTCGAAGAGCAGGAAGCCGCCGCCCTTGAGCACGCCCGCGTCGATCGCCAGCCCCGCGCCCGACGGCGGCTTCAGCCCCCAGCCGGCGTCGGCCACGCCAGCCAGCAGGTTGTCCAGCTTCAGCTTGGTGCCGAGCCGGTCGATCGAACCCTGGAACGGCCCGATCTGCACCTGGAACGAGCCCGACAGCTCGACCTCGATCTTGTTCAGCCCGTCGGCCTTGCGCAGCTCGAAGGTCAGGAACGGAATCTGCACCGGCGAGTTCGGGATCGCCTCCAGCGGGATCGTCGCCTTCAGCCCGGTGCCGTCCTTCAGCCTCAACCCGCCGGCGGTGTCGGCGACCAGGCCGAAGGTCAAGGCGACCTCGATCTCGTCGCCGATGATCGCGCCGAGGAAGGGGTCGTCGCCGATCTTCAAGCGCAGCTTGCTGTCTTTCAGGTCGAACTCGAGGCGCGGCTCGAGGTTCTTCAGCACGATCGAGCCGGACAGCTCGCCGATGGCGAAGTGCGTGCCATCGGCCGGGCCCAGCAGCAGCGGCTGCGCCGCGTTCTTGCGCCCGAACTTCAGGCCGAACTCGACGTTGCCGCTGAACGAGGGCTTGGGCAGGCTGGCCGGCAAGGGGTTGAGCGGCGGCAGCTCGAAGCCGAGCACGACCTCGTCGCTGGCGGTGATGCCCAGCGCGAACGGGTCGCCCAGCGCTTCTTCGACCAGCAGCGAACTGCGCAGCCGCGCGAACACCTTCTGCGGATTGGCCACGCCGTCGTAGCCGAGCTGCAGCAGCAGCTTCTTGCTGGCGTCGGCCGACTTGGCGAGTTCGAACTCCTTCGTCACCTGCTCGGCCGGCAGCGGGATGTTGGCCGCCGCGCGCGGCGCGCCCTTCGGCATGCCGGCGTCGGCGCTGTCGCTGCCAAAGGCGCGGTCGATCACCGTGCCCAGCGCCATGATCGCCAGCGCGACGATCGCCTGCGGCTCGGCCACCTGCGCATCGCTGAGCGCGTTGCCGGCCGGGTTCTCGCCCTTGAGGATGCAGACCAGCCGGCGCGCCGGCGGGCGGTTGTCGGGCTCGTCGGCGTCGCCCGAGACGATCAGCAGCAGCTTGGCGATCGAATAGGCCGACGGCGGCTTGCCCGGGTCGGCGCCGAGGATGCGGTCGATCTGCCGCACCACCTTGACCAGGTCATCGAGGTTGGCGTTGCCGGCCTGCAGCGCGGCGATGACCTCGCCCAGCGTCTTCAGCGCGGCCAGCGTCTCGCCGGTGACCAGCGTGGCCAGCGCCAGCGACTCGGCCGCGGCGCGCGTCGCGGCGAAGGCGCTGGGGTCGATGGCGGCGTCGGACTTGTCGAGCTCCAGCCCGAGCCGCGTGCGCAGTGCGTCACCCAGCGGCGTGCGCAGCGCGGGCAGCGGGATCTCGGATTCGAGATGGGTGACCGCCGCCTTGAACCACCTGAAGGCGCGCAGAAAGACCTTGTCCGCCGTTCCCGCCATGCCGTGCTCCCGCCAAGCGGGGCAATGTAGGCAGGCGCCGGGGCGGTGTCACCCCCTAATGCCGACGGCGGTGCGGCGCCGGCTCAGTCGCTCTTGCCCAGCAGCGGGATGGCGCCATCGGCGCCGGTACCCAGCAGCCCGACCTGGGTGTACACGCCGAGCTTGGCGCGCGTGTCGGCGATGTCCAGGTTGCGCATCGTCAGCTGGCCGATGCGGTCGGCCGGGGTGAACGCGCCTTCGACTTTTTCCATGCTCAGCCGCTCGGGCGCGTAGGTCAGGTTCGGGCTCTCGGTGTTGAGGATCGAATAGTCGTTGCCGCGGCGCAGTTCCAGCGTGACCTCGCCGGTCACCGCGCGCGCGACCCAGCGCTGCGCGGTCTCGCGCAGCATCAGGCACTGCGGGTCGAACCAGCGGCCCTGGTACAGCAGCCGGCCGAGCCTGCGGCCGTTGATGCGGTACTGCTCGATCGTGTCCTCGTTGTGGATGCCGGTGACCAGCCGCTCGTAGGCGACGTGCAGCAGCGCCATGCCCGGGGCTTCGTAGATGCCGCGGCTCTTGGCTTCGATGATGCGGTTCTCGATCTGGTCGCACATGCCCAGGCCGTGGCGGCCGCCGATGCGGTTGGCTTCTTCGAACAGCGCCACCGCGTCCGCAAAACTGCGCCCGTTCAGCGCCACCGGCACGCCGTCCTCGAAGCGCACGCTGACGGTCTCGCGCTTGACTTCGACATCGTCGCGCCAGAAGGCCACGCCCATGATCGGGTTGACGATGTCGATGCCCTTGTCGAGGAACTCCAGGTCCTTGGCCTCGTGCGTGGCGCCGAGCATGTTGCTGTCGGTGCTGTAGGCCTTCTCGACCGACATCTTGTAGTCGAAGCCGTTGGCGATCAGGTACTCGCTCATCTCCTTGCGCCCGCCGAGCTCGTCGATGAAGCGCTGGTCGAGCCAGGGCTTGTAGATGCGCAGCGCCGGGTTGGCGAGCAACCCGTAGCGGTAGAAGCGCTCGATGTCGTTGCCCTTGTAGGTGCTGCCGTCGCCCCAGACGTTGACGCCGTCCTCCTTCATCGCCACGACCAGCGAGGTGCCGGTGACCGCGCGGCCCAAGGGCGTGGTGTTGAAGTAGGTGGCACCGCCGGTGGAGATGTGGAAGGCGCCGCACTGGATCGCGGCCAACCCTTCAGCCACCAGCGAGGCGCGGCAGTCGATCAGCCGTGCGATCTCGGCGCCGTACTGTTTGGCCTTGCGCGGGATGTCGTCGTAGTCGCTCTCGTCGGGCTGGCCCAGGTGGGCGGTGTAGGCGCAGGGGATCGCGCCCTTGGCGCGCATCCAGTGCACCGCGGCGGAGGTGTCCAGGCCGCCGGAGAAGGCGATGCCGACACGCTCGCCGGCAGGCACGGATTGCAAGATGGTGTGGGACATGGCGAACGAGGCTCGATGCGATGGTGGGTTGATTGTCGCAAGGCTGGCCGCCCACCTGGCGCGATGGCACGGCAGGCTGCCGTTGGGGGAAAGCACTGAGCGCCAGCCCCGCCGCGACGCCCGATGCTCGCGGCTTGCGTGCGCGCGGCGCACGCCGCAGCCCCGAGGAGTCCAACGAACATGTCCGACGATCATTCCACCCGCAGCGGCCCGCGCCGCCGCGATGTCACCCTGGGCCTGGCGGCCGGCGCCGCCGCGCTGGCCGCGCCCGCGGTGCTGCGCGCTCAAGCCGCGCCGGTGCGCATCGGCTACGCGATCGCGCGCACGGGGCCATGGACCGGCGGCGCCCAGGTCAGCCAGGAGCCGAACTACATCCTGTGGGCCGAGCAGCTCAACGCCGGCGGCGGGCTGAACGTCAAGGGCACGAAGCGGCCGGTGGAGCTGATCGCGTCGGACGACCGCAGCGAGATCGAGACCGTGGTGCGCAGCTACGAGAAGCTGATGGGCAGCGACAAGGTCGACCTGATCCTGCCGCCGTGGGGCAGCAACGCCAACTTCGCGGTGGCACCGCTGGCCAACCGCCACGGCTACCCGTTCATCGCGCCGACCGCGCTGTCGAAGAAGCTGATTGAGCTGAAGCTGCCCTACTTCTTCCTGATGCTGCAGCAGCCGCAGCCGATGATGAACGCGCTGGTCGAGCTGCTGAAGGCCAACGGCGCCAAGACCGCCGCCGTGATCTACGTCGACGACCTGTTCGGCCTGGAGAACTACGCGGCGCTGAAGGTGGCGGTGGGCGGCAGCGGCATCAGCCTAGTCGAGGAAAAGAGCTACCCGCTGGGCGTGAAGGACTTGAGCCCGGTGCTGCGCGGCATCAAGGACAAGAACCCCGACGTGTTCATCGCGCTGTCGTACCCGCCCGACACCATCCTGGCCAGCAAGCAAAGCAAGGAGGTGGGCTTCAACCCGAAGTTCTTCTACGCGTCGGTGGGCACCGCCTATCCGCTGTACCGGCAGGTGATGGGTGCGGGCGCCGAGGGCGTGCTCGGCATGGGCTCGTGGAACCGCAAGAGCAGCCAGGCGGCCGAGGCCTACTTCGACGCGCACACGAAGAAGTTCAACAAGGAGCCCGACCGCTGGGCCAGCGGCGCCACCTGGGCCAGCCTGGAGATCCTGCAAGCGGCGGTGGCCAAGGCGGGGCTGGACCGCAAGGCGATCCGCGACTACGTCGCCAACAACACGCACGACACCGTGGTCGGCAAGATCAAGTTCCAGGGCAGCGAGAACATCGCCACGCCGGGATCGGTGAGCCAGTGGCAAAAGGGCGAGTTCGAGGTGGTGTGGCCCAAGAGCATCGCCACCGGGTCGCTGATGCCGAAGCCGGCCTGGGTTTGAAAGCCCCGAAGTCATTCACCGCAGAGGACGCACAGGCCACGCAGAGTTCGCAGAGTCTGTGCTTGTCGACTCCGCACAACTCTGCGTCCTTCGTTTCTCTGCGGTGAAGGCTGTTCGAGCATGTCCCTCGGCGCCTGGCTCGAACTGATCGCCTCCGGCGTCATCACCGGCGGCATCTACGCGCTGGTCGCGCTGGGGCTGAACCTGCAGTACGGGTTGATGCGCATCCTGAACATCGCGCACGGCGAGTTCCTGATGCTCGGCGCCTTCGTCACCTGGGTGGCCGCGACGGGTCTGGGCTGGCCGCCGCTGGCGATGATCCCGCTGTCGTTCCTGCTGACCTTCGTGCTGGGCCTGCTGATCCACCGGCTGTGCTTCAAGCGGCTGACCCGGACCTCGCCCGATCTCGACGTGTTCGAGGCGCGCGCGCTGCTGGTGTGCTTCGGCCTGATGTTCCTGGTGCAGAACTTCGCGTCATGGGTGTGGGGCGGCGAGTTGCGCGGCTACGACTACCTGACCGAGCCGGTGCCGATTCCGGGGATGGGCGGCGCGCAGTTCGCCGCCAACAAGCTGCTGGTGCTGGCACTGTCGCTGCTCTTCGCCGCCGTGCTGATCGTGCTGCTGCACAGCACGCTGTACGGCAAGGCGGTGCGCGCGCTGATGCAGTCGCCCACCGGCGCGCAACTGGTGGGCATCGACACCGAGCGGCTGCACCCGCTGATGTTCGGCATCGGCCTGGGGCTGTCGGGCGTGGCCGGCTGCCTGCTGTCGATGACCTACACCATCGCCCCGGCGATGGGCGAACCCTATACCGTGACCGCGCTGATCGTCATCACGCTGGGCGGCTTCGGCAGCATGGGCGGCGCGTTGGCCGGCGGCTTGCTGCTGGGCGTGGTCGAGGCGATCGGCATGCACCTGACCAGCCCGTCGCTGAAGCCGCTGCTGTCGTACACCGTGTTCATCGCGGTGCTGCTGCTGCGGCCGAACGGACTGTTCCACCGCAGACGATGAACGATCGCCCCGTGCTCACGCGCGACCTGCTGGTGCTGTTCGCCCTGACCGGCGGCGCACTGTCGATCCCCCATTTCGGCAGCGACTTCGTGGTGTCGCTGGGCCTGAGCTGCCTGATGTACATCGCGCTGGCCACCAGCTGGGGGCTGTTCTGCGGCAGCACCGGCTACCTGTCGCTGGCCACCGCGGCCTTCTTCGGCATCGGCGCGTATGCCGGCGCCTTGGCGCTCGAGCGCGTCGGCTGGGCGCTGGCCGTCGGCCTGGGCGCGGCGCTGGCCACCGCGGTGGCGCTGCTGATGGGCGCACTGGTGCTGCACCTGCGCGGCACCTACTTCGCGGTGCTGACCTTCGGCATGACCGAGCTGATCCGCCACGCCATCGCCTACTGGGAAAAGCAGGTCACCGGCACCGTCGGGCGCGTGCTCGTGGTCGTGCCCGAGCGCGACACCGTCTACCTGACGATGCTGCTGGTGGCGGCGCTCGCGCTGCTGGCGTCGATGCTGGTGCGGCGCACCCGCTTCGGCCTGGCGTTGCGCGGCATCGGCGCCGACGAACAGCGCGCGCAGACGCTGGGCGTGGACACGCGGCGCGTGAAGATCGCCGGCTTCGCGTTGAGCGCGGCCTTTGCCGGGGCCGCCGGCGCGATCATGAGCGTGCGCTGGACCTACATCGACCCGCCCACCGTGTTCAACCCCTTCATCGGCTTCCAGACCGTGCTGATCGCGCTGATCGGCGGTGCTGCCACGCTGTGGGGGCCGCTGATCGCGGCCATCGTCTTCAGCCTGCTGGCCGAGACGCTGCGCCTGCACCTGCCGCAGGCCTACATGATGGCGCTGGGGCTGCTGCTGATCGGCTCGGTGCTGTACCTGCCGGGCGGGCTGGCCAGCCTGCGCTGGGCCATGCTGCGCGAAGGGCGCGACGCGCTGCGTGCGGACTGGCGAGCGCGCCGCGGCGCCCGGCGCGCAGCCCGCGCGCCGCAACACCAGGGGCCGCGCCGTGGCCCGCGCTGAAGCGCAAGCGCCGCTGCTCGAGGCGCACGAGCTCACGGTGCGCTTCGGCGGCCTGGTCGCCGTGGACGCGGTCAGCGCGCGCTTCGATGCCGGTGAGCTGGTGGGCATCATCGGCCCCAACGGCGCCGGCAAGACCACCTTCTTCAACGCGATCTCGGGCGTGCAGCCGCTGAGCTCGGGCCGGCTGGCAGTTGACGGCCAGGCGCTGACCGGCCAGCGCGCGCACCGCTTCGCCTTGGCGGGCATCGCGCGCACCTTCCAGACACCGCGCGTGTTCACCGGCATGAGCGTGCGCGACAACGTGGTCTTCGGCCTGAGCTTCGCCGGCCGGCACCGCGCCAGCACCGCCACGGCGCACGCCGCGTTGCCCAGCGCCGAGGCGATCCTCGAACGCATCGGGCTGGCCGAGTGCGCCGAGCTGCCCGCGGCGGCGATCACACCCAGCCAGCAGCGGCTGCTCGAGATCGGCATGGCGCTGAGCACCCAGCCGCGGCTGCTGCTGCTGGACGAGGTGGCGGCCGGCCTGACCGAGGCCGAGATCGAGGCCATGGCGCGGCTGATCCGCGGCCTACGCGACGACCTCGGCCTGGGCGTGATCTGGATCGAGCACGCGGTGGCGGTCCTGCTGCGCCACGTCGAGCGCGTGCTGGTGCTGCACCAAGGCCGCAAGATCGCCGACGGCCCGCCGCGCGAGGTGGTGCGCGACGCGCAGGTGATCGAGGCCTATCTGGGTGACGAGATGGGCGACGAAATGGAGCCCGCGCCGTGATGTGGTGGCGCGATCAAGCCTTCCGCCTGGGCGCCCCGGCGCAGGCGCACCTGAAGGTGCAGGGCTTGAGCGCCGGCTACGGCGCCTTCCTGGTGCTGCGCGATCTGCGGCTCGAGGCGCGCCCCGGGCTGACCGTGATCGTCGGCCCCAACGGCGCCGGCAAGACCACGCTGCTCAAGGCGTTGGCAGGGCTGATTCCGCGCGGCGGCATCGTCACGCTGGATGGCGCTGAGCTTGCGGCAAGGACCCACGAAATCGTGCGCGCCGGCGTCGCGCTGGTGGCCGAAGGCCGTCAGCTGTTCGCGCAGATGAGCGTCACCGAGAACCTCGAGCTCGGCGGCTGGCTGCTGCCCAAGGCCCAGCGCGCGCAGCGCATCGAACAGGCCTTTGCGTTGTTCCCGAAGCTGCGCGAGCGTGCGCGGCAGCTCGCCGGCACGATGAGCGGCGGCGAGCAGCAGATGGTGGCGGTGGCGCGCGCGATGGTCAGCACACCAAGGCTGCTGATGCTCGACGAGCCCTCGCTGGGGCTGGCACCGAAGATGGTCGACGAGCTGCTGGCGGCGGCGCGGCGCATCGCCGACGCCGGCACCACCGTGCTGATGGTCGAGCAAAACGTGAAGAAGGCGCTGGCCGTGGCCGACCGCGGCTACGTGCTGGAACGCGGCGTGCTGGTGGCCAGCGGCAACGCGAAGCTGCTGGCACGATCGACGGTGGTGCGCGAGGCCTACCTCGGCGCTGGTGCGTCCGGCAGCGGCCGCGCCGCCGCGGCAGCACCACGCGGCTGATCTCGCGCCGCGCCGCTGCAGCGCAGCCACAATCGCCCGGCGGCGGCGAAGTTCCAACCCCGGATCCCTCAGCCGCCACCTCGGCTCCCACCCCACTCCCCGCGAGGCACCCATGTCCGACTTGTCGATGCTGATCAACGGTCTGAAAGTCACGGCCGAACGCAACGCCACCTTCGAACGCCGCAACCCGCTGGACGGCAGCGTGGCCACGCGCGCGCCGGCGTGTTCGCCGGCCGATGCGGTGCTGGCGGTGCAGGCCGCCGCCGAAGCCTTCACGAGCTGGAGCGAGACCGGCCCCAACGCACGCCGCGCGCTGCTGCTGAAGGCCGCCGACGCGCTCGAAGCCAAGACCGCGGCCTTCATCGAGGCGGTGGCGGCCGAGACCGGCGCGCCCGGCATGTGGGCCGGCTTCAACGTGATGCTGGCCGCCGGCATGATCCGCGAGGCCGCGGCGCTGACCACGCAGGTGGCCGGCGAGGTGATCCCGTCGGACGTGCCCGGCAGCCTGGCGATGGGCGTGCGCCAGCCGGCCGGCGTCGTGCTGGGCATCGCGCCGTGGAACGCACCGGTGATCCTGGGCGTGCGCGCGATCGCCACGCCGCTGGCCTGTGGCAACACCGTGATCCTGAAAGGCAGCGAGAACTGCCCGCGCACGCACGGTCTGATCGTCGAGGCCTTCGCCGACGCCGGCTTCCCGCCCGGGGTGGTCAACTACCTGACCAACGCGCCGGCCGACGCGGCGGCCGTGGTGGAAGCCATGGTCGCGCACCCGGCGGTAAGGCGCATCAACTTCACCGGCAGCACCAAAGTCGGCAAGCTCGTCGCGATGACCTGCGCCAAGTACCTGAAGCCGGTGGTGCTGGAACTCGGCGGCAAGGCGCCGCTGGTCATCCTGGACGACGCCGACCTGACCGACGCGGTCGACGCCGCGGCCTTCGGCTGCTTCGCCAACAGCGGCCAGATCTGCATGAGCACCGAGCGCATCATCGTCGACGCCAAGGTCGCCGACGCCTTTGCCACCGCCTTCGTGGCCAAGGCCAAGACCTTGCCGCTGGGCGACCCGCGCAAGGGCGACCCGGTGGTGCTGGGCTCGGTGATCGGCATGAACACGGTCGAGCACTGCAACGCGCTGATCGACGACGCGCTGGCCAAAGGCGCCAAACTGCTGTGCGGCGGCAAGGCCGAGACCACGCTGATGCCGGCCACCGTGCTCGACCACGTCACGCCGGCGATGCGCATCTACCACGAAGAGACCTTCGGTCCGGTGAAGGCGATCGTGCGCGTGAGCGGCGTCGACGAAGCGGTGGCCTGCACCAACGACAACGACTACGGGCTGAGCGCGGCGGTGTTCGGCCGCGACCTGGCGCGCGCCTTCCAGGTGGCGCGGCGCATCGACTCGGGCATCTGCCACGTCAACGGCCCGACCGTGCACGACGAGGCGCAGATGCCCTTCGGCGGCGTCAAGGGCAGCGGCATCGGCCGCTTCGGCGGCAAGGCCGGCATTGCGGAGTTCACCGATCTGCGCTGGATCACGATGCAGACCCAGCCGCGGCACTATCCGTTCTGAACCTTGCCAGGCCCGCCCATGTACACCCCTTTCGACCTCAGCGGCCAAGGCATCGTCGTCACCGGCGGCAACGGCGGTATCGGCCTGGGCATGGCGCGCGCGCTGCTGGCGGCCGGCGCCAAGGTGGCGATCTGGGGCTCCAACGCCGCCAAGACCGAGCACGCGCGCGCGCAACTGGCCGCCGGCTGCGGCGACGCCGCGCGGGTGGCGGCCTTCGTCTGCAACGTCGGCGAAGAGACCCAGGTGGACGCCGCGTTCGCCGCGTCGGTGGCGGCACTCGGCCGCGTCGACGCGTGTTTTGCCAACGCCGGGGTGGCCGGCTTCAACACGCCGCTGGAAAAGATGAGCCTGGACGACTTCCGCCGCGTGCAGCGCATCAACGTCGAGGGCGTGTTCCTCACGCTGCGCGCCGCGTCGCGGCACATGATCGAGCACGGCCAGGGCGGCGCGCTGGTGGCCACCGCCAGCACCGCAGCGGTGGAAGGCGCGGCGCGCAACAGCCACTACGGCGCGTCCAAGGGCGCGGTGACGGCCCTGGTGCGCGCGCTGGCGGTGGAGCTGGCGCGGCACGACATCCGCGTCAACTCGATCCTGCCGGGCTGGGTGCGCACCGAGATGACCGATGCGCTGTTCGACAACCCGAAGTTCGCCGGCGCGGTGCTGCCGCGCGTGCCGGCGCGGCGCTGGGGCACGGCCGACGACTTCGGCGGCATCGCGGTCTACCTGGCCAGCCGCGCATCGAGCTACACCACCGGCGAGCAGTTCGTGATCGACGGCGGCTACACCAAGTTCTGATCGGCTGGCAGGTCTGATTCACCCGCATCCCAGCGACGCCAGCGATGCGCCGCTCTCGCGTCCCGATGCCCGCACGCACACGCTGGCTGCTGGCGCCGCTGCTGCTGGGCGCGGCGGTCGCGCAACCTGCGCAGGCGGCACGGCCGATGGCCACCGACGACACCGGCACCTCGCCGGCCGGCGAGTGCCTGATCGAGGCCTGGAGCGCGCGCGAAGACCAGCTTCGCACGCTGACCGCCACGCCGGCCTGCGGCCTGACCGACCAGCTCGAACTCGACGCCGGCATCGGCCGCACCAATGGCGCAGACGTCGGGGTGGACGCACTGGCGCTGGGGTTGAAGTGGGTGCCCGAAGCCGCGCGCTGGGCCACGCCGCTGGGCGAACTCCAGCTCGGCGTGATCGGCGGCGTCGACTGGGCCAGGGACAGCGGCAGCGGCTGGCGCGGCGACGGCGCAGCACTGGCCGGGCTGGCATCGCTGCAGTTGACGCCGCAGTGGGCGCTGTACCTCAACGCGATCGGCACGCGCGAGCGGCAGCCGTCGCGCTGGAGCAGCGGCACGCGCGCGGCGCTGGGATGGCAGCCCGACGAGCGCTGGATCCTGTTCGTCGAGACGCTGCACTCGCACCAGACCCGCCCGGTGCGCAACGCCGGCGCGCGACTGTGGCTGCTGCCCGAGGTGCTGGGCCTGGACCTGGTGTTCACCCGCGCCGGGGGCGACCACGCGGTCAGCCTGGGTTTCGGCTGGTACGGCATCTTCGGCCGCTGAGGCGGCGCGCCAGCGCGCGCTTTCGCCGGCCATGCACGAAGCAAGCAATGCTTCGCCGCGTGCGTGAAGTCCTTATCGGTGGCGAGCTGCGTCAGGTGGTGGCGGATGGGGAGCGGCGCCAGCAGTGCATCGATGCCAACGTTCGAGCCGAGGCGACCGCGCAGGCTCGAGCGACTGGTTAGGCGTCACCGGGGTCGTCTTCATGGTCGCTGTTCACTTGGGGTTCCTTGCTTCGACCAAGTGAATCGCCGAGGACCAGGCCGACCTTGTCGATGATCCTGGCCGCTCGGCGCTCCAGGAACTTCTGAACGTGCACGGGTTCCAGACATCGACTGGCGCGCCGGCCGTGGCCTGGACCGGCACCTCATCACCGCGCTGGCCGGCGGCGACTGGATCCGCCACGCTCGCAACGTGCTGATCACCGGCGCCACCGGTTGCGGCAAGGCATGGCTCGGATGTGCCCTGGCGCAGCAGGCCGCGCGCTGCGGCTTCAGCGTGCTCTACACCCGTGCCACCAGGCTGCTGCAGGCGCTGCAGGTGGCCCACGGCAACGGCAGCTTCGGCCGCCGCTTGGCCCAGCTGGCGCGGCTGGACGTGCTGGTGCTTGACAACCTGGCCATCGCCCCCATCGGCGCGCAGGAGCGCCAGGACCTGCTGGAGTTGCTGGACGACCGGGTGGGCAGCCGCAGCACGCTGATCACCAGCCAGTTGCCCAGCAGCGCCTGGCATCAGTGGCTGGCCGAGCCGACCATTGCCGACGCCATCATGGATCGGCTGCTGCACGGCGCGCACACCATCGCGCTCGAGGGCACGTCGCTGCGCCGGGCCAGGCTTCAGGCCTGACGGCATCCGCGGCGCGCCAACTGCCCGCGCGCTGCCGACCCGCCTTGCCTCCCGGGGTGTCAGCGATCGCCCGGAACACTGTCCGCGATCAGCCTGGAATGGGTGTGCCGCGATCAGTGGAATGCGCACGACGGGAATCCGGCCCGCGCCGCGCGCATCGAATGATCATGCTCGATACGAACGTGGTGTCGGAGCCGCTGCGCCTTGCGCCCGATACCCGCGTCGAGTGGATCGACACGCAGATCCTGGAAACGCTTCGCCTCACCGCCATGACGGTTGCCGAGTTGCGTGCCGGCGTGGCGCTGCTGCCGGTCGGCAAGCGCCGGGCGGCGTTGCATCACGCCCTGCAGACGCGCGTGCTGCCGGCGTTCGTGGAGCGCGTGCCGCCGTTCGATCTGGCTTGCACGAAGGCCTATGCCGAACTTCTGGCCAGGGTGCGCGCTGCCGGCCAGGGGATCGAGACTGCCGGCGCCTGCATCGCTGCCGCCACCATGACCAACGGCTTTGCCGTTGCCACCCGCGCCACGTGCCCCTTCCGGGCCGCCGGCGTCACCGTCATCAACCCCCGGGAGGCCGCATGGGGCCGCGTCTTCGCCGGCAGGCCGTGGCCAGCTTGCAGCCTGGATCGTCGCGATTCATCTGCGATGTAGCAAAATGAGTACATCGACGCTGAACGCCGAGGCCAGCATGCCGATCACCACTTTCACCAGCCGCGAGTTCAATCAAGACACGGCGCGGGCCAAGAAGGCCGCCGCCCTGGGCCCGGTCGTCGTCACGGATCGGGGTACGCCGTCGCATGTGCTGCTGACCTACGACCGCTATCTGGCACTCAGCAGCGGCAGTGCCGACATCGCCACCTTGCTCGGCATGGCCGAGGCGGCGGAGTTGGATTTCGCCCCCCCCCAAGTCGACTGTCGCAGGCAAGGCGGCGGAGTTGACCTGAGTGTTCCTGCTGGATACCAACGTCGTCTTTGAACTGCGCAAGGCGCCCGCCGGCAGGGCCGACGCCAACGTCGTCGCCTGGGCGCGATCCGTCGCCGCCTCCAGCCTGTATCTGTCGTCCCTGTCCGTCTACGAACTGGAACTGGGCATTCTGGGCAAGGAGCGTCAGGATCTTCGCCAGGGCACGATCCTGCGCAAGTGGCTGAACGCCCACGTGCTGCCGGCCTTCGCCGGCCGCATCCTGCCGCTGGACCTGGAGGTTGCGCTGCGCAGTGCCGCGCTGAACGTGCCGTACCGCGTGTCCGAGCGGGACGGCTTCATCGCCGCAACCGCCTTGGTACACCGGATGACCGTCGTCACGCGCAATACCGCGGACTTCCGGCGTACGGGCGTCGCGCTGCTCGACCCTTGGAGCGCAGCGGCGGGTTGATCACTAATCCACGAAGTCGAGCGTCCGTGCATCGCGCAGGAACTCCGCCTTGCAGGCCGCGACACAGGAACCCCTCGGGCTGGGCTCGCTGCTGGCCGAGATCGGCCGCAAGTTCAAGCTGAACGACAAGAAGTTCACCCTCCTGCAGAGGGTGCGCGACGGAAATCCGGCACGCGCCGCGAAGGTCGAATGAGCCGGCTCGATACGAGCGTGGTTTCGGAGCCGCTGCGCCATGCGCCCTGAACGGATCGACCGCGGGATCCCCGAGTGGACGGCGGCGGAGGTGGCAGGCGCGAAGCAGTCAATGCCGATCGGCGGCGAGGAAGGGTGTCGACTCCAGGCACGAGATTCGGCCAGCCAGCGACTCGCCGGTCTGGCGCAGCAGCGCACCGGAAGCACAACCCAGCAGGAAGCGCCCCGTGCGCCGATCGGCATCGATCTGCGGCCGCAGGCCCGAGAAGGTCTCTGGCATGTGCTGCACTTCGTCCAGCACGGCCAGCCGGTCGCGCTGCAGGGGCAAGAACAGCTCGGGCCGGGTCAGCACCGCGCGATCGCAGTCGCGCTCCAGGTCCAGCACGATGGCGCCTTCGTGGCTGGCGGCGACCGCCTTGGCCAGCGTGGTCTTGCCGACTTGGCGAGGCCCGAGCAACGCCACGGCGGGGTACTGCCGCAGTCGTCGGCGATGACGTTCTGCACATGGCGCAGCAGCATCATTGCGTTTTGATCGCTAAACGATCAAATGACGATGCTCAAGTTCGAACCGGCGCCCCCAGCAAGCGCTCCAGCACCTCGGCAATGCGCTCGCCCGTCTTGCCGTCCCACTTGTCGGGAATCGCACCCTTCTTCCACCGGCCGTCGAACAGCCGGTCCAGCGCCGGCTTCAACGCCGCCGGATCGGTGCCGATCAGCTCGTTGGTGCCGATGCTGACCGTCTCGGGTCGCTCGGTGGTGTCGCGCAGCGTCACGCAGGGCACGCCCATCACCGTGGTTTCCTCGGTCACGCCGCCGGAGTCGGTGATCACGCCGCGCGCGTGGCGCACCAGGTGGTTGAACTCCAGGTAAGGCTGCGGGTCGACCAGCATCAGGCTGGCCGGCTTGTCCGGCAGCGCGGCCAGCGTCTTGGCGGTGCGCGGGTGCACCGGGAACACCACCGGCGCTCCGCGCACGGCCTCGCCCACGGCGCGCAGCAACTTGGCGAAGCCTTGCGCGTCGTCGACGTTGGCCGGCCGGTGCAGCGTCATCACGAAGTAGCCGCCCCGCTGCAGCCCGGCCTCGGCGACGAAGGCCGGCGCGCGCAGGTGCGGCAGATTGGCCAGCAGCGTGTCGATCATCGTGTTGCCGACGAAGAAGATGCGCTCGTCGGCCACGCCTGTTTTTCGCAGGTTGGCGTTGGCCACCTCGCTGGTGGTGAAGAACCAGTTGGTGATGGCGTCGGTGACCAGGCGGTTGATCTCCTCGGGCATCGTCCAGTCGCCCGAGCGGATGCCGCCTTCGACGTGCGCCACCGGCAGGTGCAACTTCTGCGCGGCGATGGCGCAGGCCATGGTGGAGGTGACGTCGCCGACCACCAGGCACAGTGCGCTGCGCTGCTTCAGAAGCAACTGCTCGTAGCGCACCATGATCGCCGCCGTCTGCTCGGCCTGCGTGCCCGAGCCGACTTCCAGGTTGACGTCGGGGTCGGGGATGCCCAGCTGGCGGAAGAAGTCGCCCGACATGCGCTCGTCGTAGTGCTGGCCGGTGTGCACCAGGCGCACGCGCAAGGCGCTGCCCGCGGCCTGGCGCGCCTTGATCGCGTGCAGGATCGGCGCGATCTTCATGAAGTTCGGCCGCGCGCCGGCGATGACGTCGATCAGCGGTTTGGTGGCACTCATCAATGGGCTTTCGGTTGACGCACGGCCGTTGCCGCGTCTCACGCCGATCTTAGGTGCGCCGGCTACTGCGGCGCAGACCCCATCGGCCGGTAAGCGGGCACGGCGTGGCACAGCGCACGGCGTACCACGTCATCCGGCGACGCGACACCGCCGATCGACGCCAGCGCCAGCAACTCGTCCAAGCGAACTGGCTCGGCATTCAGCCGCGCGATACGCAGCCGCGGCATCGCGGTGGGCAGCGTCGCGTCTTCGTCGGCCAGCAGCTCCTCGTACAACTTCTCGCCTGGCCGCAAACCGGTGAACTCGATCGCGATCTCCTCGGGCGCGTGGCCGGCCATGCGGATCAGGTCGCGCGCCAGGTCGACGATCTTCACCGGCTCGCCCATGTCCAGCACCAGCACCTGCCCGCTCTCGCCGATGGCCGCAGCCTGCAACACCAGCCGCGCGGCTTCGGGGATGGTCATGAAGTAGCGAATGATGTCCGGGTGCGTCACCGTCACCGGCCCGCCGCGTTCGATCTGCTCCTTGAACTTCGGGATCACGCTGCCGCTGGAGCCCAGCACATTGCCGAAGCGCACCGCGATGAAGCGCGTGCCCTTGTGCTCGCAGGCCATCTGCGACACCACCATCTCCGCGGCGCGCTTGGTCGCGCCCATCACGTTGGTCGGGTTCACCGCCTTGTCGGTGCTGATCAGCATGAAGCGCTCGGCCGCATGTTCGGCCGCGGCCAGCGCCGCGTGATACGTGCCCAGCGTGTTGTTGCGCAGCGCCGCCCAGGCGTTGCCCGGCTCTTCCATCAGCGGCACGTGCTTGAAGGCCGCGGCATGGAACACCACCTGCGGCCGCCAGCGCGCGAAGGTCTGGCGCAGGTGCGCCAGATCCTTGACGTCGCCGATCAGCCGCACCAGCGGCAGCGCGGGGAAGCTCTCGCCCAGCTCCTGCTCGATGCGATAGAGGTTGAACTCGCTCAGCTCGACCAGCACCAGCCGCGCCGGATGGAAGCGCGCCACCTGGCGGCACAGCTCGGCGCCGATGCTGCCGCCGGCACCGGTGATCAGCACCGTCTTGCCCTGCAGCGTGAGCTCGATGCCAGCCTCGTCCAGCTGCACCGGCTCGCGCCCCAGCAGGTCTTCGGGCTCGATGTCGCGCACGCGCGGGTTGCGAGCGCGCGGATCGGCCAGCTCGGCCGCGCTGGGCACGGTCAATACCGGCAGCCCGGTGGCTGCGGCCAGCTCGAGCGCTCGCCGCCGCTGCGCGGGCGTGGCCGCGGGCATGGCGATGACGATGTGCGTGGCCGCGCCGCGCACCTGCGCGTCGGCCACCGCCGGCAGCGGGCCCAGCACCGGCACACCGGCGATGCGCGAACGCTGCTTGGCCGGGTCGTCGTCGAGCAGCCCCAGCACGGTCCAGCCCTGCTGGTGGATGCCGGCCAGCAGCCAGCGCGCGGCGTCGCCGGCCCCGAGCACCAACGCACGGCGGATTTCGGCGCTGCCGCCGGTGATGCGCGAGCGCGCGTGTTCGTAGAGCATGCGGTAGGCGATGCGCAGCACGCACACGCCCATCAGCGTGACCACCGGGTGCAGCGCCAGCACCGCGCGCGGCACCTTGGCCAACCCCAGGCCCATCACCACCGCCGCGCTGACGCTGCCGGCCAGCGCGCAGGCCAGCGTCAGCCTCTTCACCTCGCCGAAGCCGGCGAAGCGCCACATGCTCTGCGGCACGCGCAGCAGCGCGAAGGCCGCGAGGTACGCCGCGGCGACGCCCAGCAGCACCCAATGGTCGTAGGCCGGGCGCGCCGACAACCAGCGCTCGAAGCCCAGGCGGAACAGGTAGGTGATGTTCCAGCAGGCCGCCACCACCAGCGCGTCGGCCAGCAGCGACAGCGGCTCGCGGTGCGGGCGCAGCCGCGCCAGGAACAGGTCCAGCCGGTGCCACAACGTCGGCGCGTCCATGGCCTTCAGCCGATCAGGCGGCGCAGGGTGCGGCCCAGCACGCCCAAGTCACCGCACAGGCTGGCCTGCGCCGCGTAGTCGGCCGCGAGCTGCGCCTTGCGCGGCAGGATCACCTCGATGTATTCGCGCTCGGGGTCGGCGGCGCGCGCCAGTTGTTCGGCCTCGTTCATGAATTCCAGCGCGCCCAGGCTGGTGATGCCGGGACGCACCGCCAGCGCCGCATCAATCAGCGCCGGCGGATAGTGCGCCACGTACTCGGGCACCTCGGGGCGCGGGCCGACCAGGCTCATCGTGCCGGCAAGCACGTCGATCAGCTGCGGCAGCTCGTCCAGCCGGCGCGGGCGCAGCCAGGCCCCGGCGCGGGTGATGCGCGGGTCGGCGCCGATGGTGAGCGCGCTGCCGCGCGGCGCGTCGGCCGCCATGGTGCGGAACTTGTGGATGCGAAAGAGCACGCCGCGCCGCCCCACGCGCGGCTGACGAAAGAACACCGGCCCCGGCGAATCGAGCTTGATCCAGGCCGCGATCACCAGCATCAGCGGCGACAGACCGATCAGCAGCAGCGCGGCCACCAGCAGGTCGAAGGCGCGCTTGGCCACCTCAGTTCCGCTGCGCCAGCGCCGCACGCACCGCGTCGATCACGCGCTGCACGTCGGCCGGCTGCAAACGCGTGTAGATCGGCAGGCTCAGCACGCGCTGGTACGCGGCATCGCTGTGCGGGAAGTCCTCGGCGCGCAGGCCGTAGCGCTCGCGCCAGTACGGGTGGCGGTGCAGCGGGATGTAGTGCACGCTGCAGCCGATGCCTTGCGCGAACAAGGCTTCGATCAGCGCATCGCGGCCGATCGGCGCGTCGCCGGCCAGCCGCAGCGGGTACAGGTGCCAGGCGTGCGTCTCGCCCGGCGGCGCGTCGGGCGGCGTGAGCAGCGGCAGCCCGGCCAGCCCTGCGTGATAAGCCTGCGCGATGCGCTGGCGCTGCTGCTGGAAGGCGTGCGTCTTCTTCAGCTGCTGCAGCCCCAGCGCCGCGGCGATGTCGGTCAGGTTGTACTTGAAGCCCGGCGCGACGATCTCGTAGTACCAGCTCGGCACCTTGGCGGTGAAGCGGTCGAAGGCGTCGCGGTTCATGCCGTGCAGCCGCATGACCTTGGCGCGCCGGGCCAGTGCGGCGTCGCGCGTGACCAGCATGCCGCCTTCGCCGGTGGTGATGGTCTTGTTGGCGTAGAAGCTGAACACCGTGGCGTCGCTGGCCAGCGTGCCGACCAGGGCACCGCGCTGTGTGGCCGGCAGCGCGTGCGCGGCATCTTCGACCACGCGCAGACCGTGGCGCTGTGCAATGCCGAGCAGCGCCGTCATGTCCGCGGCCAGCCCGCCGTAGTGCACCGGCACGATGGCCTTGGTTCGTGCCGTGATCGCGGCCTCGACCGCCGCCGGGTCGATGTTCAGCGTCGCCGGGTCAATGTCGACCAGCTTCACGTCGGCGCCGAGATAGCGCACCACTTCGGCGGTGGCGGTGAAGGTGTGGGTGGTGGTGATGACCTCGTCGCCCGGGCCGATGCCCAAGGCCTCCAGCGCCAGGTGCAGCCCCGCGGTGGCCGAGTTCACCGCGATTGCCTGCAGCGACGCGTCGCCGAGGAAGGCGACGAAGTCCTGCTCGAAGCGCGCCGCCTTCGGCCCGGTGGTGACCCAGCCGGACTTCAGCGTGTCCACCACCTCGGCGATCTCGTCGTCGCCGATGTCGGGCAGCGCGAAGGGCAGGAAGGGCTTCGGTGAGCTCATCGGCAATGCGGAAGCTTCGGTGCGCAGCTCAGCGCCTGCGCGGCGTCGGCGTGGCTTCGAGCAGCTCGCCAAGCAGGGCATGCGCCGGTGCCATGAACGGGTCGACCACGGTGGTTCCGCGCCAGGTGAACCCCTGCTGCAGATCCTCAGTCAGCAACACGCGGCAACGCTGCTCCGCCGCGACCGACAGGATCAGGCTGTCCCAGACGGCCAGACCATGCGCAGCCGACAGGTCGAAGGCCGATTGCAGCGCGCCCCAGGTCGAGTCGCGCACCGCGTAGGCATCGCTCCAGCGCAGCACGGCGTCGCGCGCCTGCGAGGGCGAGCGGCGCAGCTTGCCGACCATGACGCGGAACAGCTCGCCCAGGACCTGCACCGGCAGCACCACCGACGCTTCGGGCAGACGCGTCAGCAATGCCACGGCCTGCGCACGGCGCGCCTCGTCGCCCGCACCTTCGGCGTAGGCGAGCACGTTGGTGTCGATGGCCACCAGCACCGGTCGGTGGGCTCAGTCGTACAGCTGATCGCGCGTCCAATCGCGCGCGCCGCAGGCCTCTACGCGGGCCAGATGCTCGAGCAGCCGGCGCTTGGCCGCACCAGCGCGCCGCACCTTGCCTTGTCGGCGCACCGGCTCGATGGTCGCCACCGGCTTGCCGCGCGAGGTCACGGTGATCCGCTGCCCTTGCGCCACCTCGCGCAGCACGGCGGAGAACTGGCGGTTGGCCTCGGAGGCGGTGACGGTCTTCATGGTCGACGCCGAATGTAGTGAAGTAGTGATTCTAGGCTTGTGGCTTGTCGATCCACACCAGCACGTGCGTGCGCAGCCAGGGCAGCGCGCTGAACCAGCGGTACAACGCCGGGTGCAGCCGCGTCACCCCACGCGCCAGCGGCGGCGCCAGCGTCACGCGCCGATGGCGCATGCGCCCCTGCGGAAACAGCGCGCGCAGCCGCGCCAGCGGCACGGCGCGCACGTCGCGGTTGCGCGGGTTGTTCACCGTGAAGTCGTAGCACAGCACCGCGCCGCCGGGCTTCAGCCAGCGCCACATCGTCTCGGCCAGCCGCTGCTGATAGGCGTCGTCGAGCAGCGACGAGAACACCGTCGCCACCAGCACGATGTCCAGCGACGCGTCGGCCATCGGCGCCTGCAGCGCGTCGCCGCCGTGCAGCCGCAGCGCCTCGGGCAGCACCGCGCGCGCCAGCGCCAGCCGCTCGGGCAGCAGCTCGATGCCGCTCAGGTTTGCCGGCGCGAAGCCCAGGCGCAGCAGTTCCAGCAGGTTGCCGCCGCTGCCGCAGCCCACTTCCCGCAGCCGCAGCGTCGACACATCCGAGATCCCGGCCGCGGCCAACAACCCCAGCAGCGCACGCTGCCGCTCCTGCAGCGTCTGCCACACATCGGGGCGCAGCGGGTTGTAGCGCTCGGCGCCGCCGCGGCGTGCGAAGCGCTGTGCCACGGCGTCGGCTTCGCTCTTCACGCTTCGCCCTTCACTGCAGCGCTTCGATGAAGCGCCGCGCCAGCACCGCGTAGCTGTGCTTCGCGCGCACGAAGGCGCGGCCGCGCTCGCCCATCGCGCGCCGCTCGTCGGCGCTCGCCGACGCCAGTTGCCGCAACCCGGCGGCGATCTCGGCCGGCGCCTCGGGCGACACCGTCAGGCCGCATTGCGCCTCGGCCACCGGGTCGTTGCCGGCATCCACCGAATGCAGCACCGGCACGCCGGCCATCATGTAGTCCATCAGCTTGTTGGGCGCGATGCCGAAGCGGTAGATCGGCACGCGCTGCCAGCCGATGTAGGCGATGTCGACGGCGCCCAGCAGCGACGGGATCTGCGCGCGCGGCAGCGGCGGCAGCAGCGTCACGTTGTCCAGCGCCTCGCCGTCGATGCGGCGCACGAGCCGCGTACGCTCGTGACCGTCGCCGACCAGCACGAACTGCAGCGCCACGCCGCGCAGCAGCGCCGCGGCGTCGAGCAAGGTGTCGAGCGCGTTGGGCAGGCCCATCGATCCGGCATAACCGACGACCATGCGAGCGGCCTGCCGCGCTTGCGCCAGCGCCCGCGCCACGTCGTCGCGCAGCGGCTGCGCAGCGGCTTGCCAGTCGTCGAGCGCGATGCCGTTGGGCACGATGTGCAGCTTGCGCAGGTCCAGCCCGCGCGAGGCCATGTACGCGTGCACCTTGGGCAGCATCGACACCACGACGTCGGCGTCGCGGTAGGCGTCGTCCTCGGCCTTTTGCACCAGCCGGATGAACGGGTGCCGTGGCGACATGCCCGACAGTTCGATCGGGCTCAACGGCCACAGGTCATGCACCTCGTAGACCAGCTTGGCGCCGACGGGCCGCGCGATGTGCCGCGCCACCCAGATGTCCATCGGATAGGTGCTGGAGGCGATGACCACGTCGGGGCGCAACTCGCGCTGCAGCCGGGCCGCGTCGGCGCGCACCTGGCGCAAGAAGCTGAAGACGTTGCGCACGCGGCCCAGGCCGTTGCCGTGGTACGGCGGGGTCGCCAGCCAGCGGTAGGCGATGCCGTCGATGACTTCGTCGCCGGCATGCGGCTGGCGCGCGCGCACGTGCGAATAGTTCGCCGCGACGATCTGCACGCGGTGGCCCTGCCGCACCCACTCTCGCGCCAGGTAGTACGGCCGGTACTCCATGCCGAGCGCCGGCGTGCCGGCGTAGTGGTTGAGCAGCAGGATGTTCATGCCGGCCGTGCTCAGTTCGGCGGTGCTGGCGTTTGCTGGTGCAGCTCGTGCAGCCGCGCGACGAAGCGTTCGACCCAGGGCTCGAACATCGCGTGCCCGGCCACCCAGCCGCGGTTGGCCCGCGCGATGGCCTCGGCGCGCGCGCGCAGCGGCTGCAGCGCGGCGGCGCTGGGCAGCGCGCCCAGCGGCAGGATCAACCCGTTGTCGCCGCTGGTCACCAGCTCGTGGTTGGCCGGCAGGTCCGACAGCAGCGGCACGCAGCCGTGCGCCATCGCCTCGAGCACCGACACCGACACCGAATCACTTCGCGGCAGGCTGAAGAACCAGCGCGCCCGCGCGTAGTGCTCGGCCTGCTCGGCGGCGTCGAGCCGGCCGACGAAACGCACCTGGTCGCTCAGGCCCAGGTTGCGCGTCTGCACGTGCAGCGCCTCGCGCAAGCTGCCGTCGTTGGCAACGATCAGCCGCGCCTCGGGCCAATGCGCGGCGATCGCGGCAAAGGCGCCGATCACGCGCTCGGGTGCGTAAATCGGCTCCAGCGCGCGGTTGGCGAAGAACAACGCGTCGTCCTTGGCCGGCGGCCGCGGCGGCAGCGCTTCCAGCCCGAAGGGAAAACACATCAGCTCGCCGGCACCGTGCTCGCGCATGCGCTCGGCCATGTGCCGCGAGTCGCTGGTCGCGAGCGTGCAGCCGCGCAGCACACGCCGCAGCAGCCAGCGCTGCAGCGCGCTGTGCTGCGGCGTGACCAGCACGTCCGAGCCCCAGGCCGAACCCACCAGCCGCCCCGGCGCGCCCAGCAGCGAGGTCGCGGCCCAGGCCAGCGTGCCGTGCGATGTCAGGTAGTGCGCATGGATCCAGTCGGGCCGCAGCTCGCGCAGCCAGCCGGCCAGCCGCGGCAGCTGGCGCAGCAGCGCCAGGTTGCCGCCCGCGGCCCTGGGCGTGGTGTGCAGCGCGAGCCGCCGCTCGATCGGCAGCACGGCGTCGAACTCGTCGATGAAGCCGCGGCTGGATGCCGCCCACAGCTCGACCCGGGGCGCCAGCGCGCGCGCCCACTTCAGCAGGTGCGGGCTGTCGCCGTCGCCGAACAGCACCAGGCGCATCGGGCTCACGCGCCGTCCCGCCCGGCCCAGGCCTCGTAGTGCGCGCGCAGCCCGGGGTGGCGCTGCAGCCAAGCCTGGTCGCGCTCGCGGGTGTCGCCCACCACGCGCGCCGGGCGGCCTGCGAGTACCGCGAAGTCGGCGAACTCGCCGCGCACGATGCTGCCGGCGCGCACCAGCGTGCCGCGGCCCAGCCGCGTGCCGGCTTCGATCAGCGTATGCGGACCGATGAAGCTGTAGGCGCCGATGTGCACCGCCCCCGCCACCCAGCCCGGGCGCTCGCCGCGCCAGGCCACGTACTCGCGGCCCAGCAGCCGCAGCGCGCGGTGCGAGCTGTGGGTGGTGATGATCACGTGGCTGGTGATCTGCACGCCTTCGTCCAGCGTGACGCCGCCGCTGGCCTCGATGAAGTTGAAGGGGCCGATGTAGACGTGGTCGGCAAGTGTCAGCCGGTCTTCGTGTTCGATGCAACTCGCCGCGCTGATGCGCGTGTGCGCCAGCCGCCGGCCCTGCGAGCTTTCGCCGAACAGCATGCGAAACAGCAGCACGCGCGCGATGCCGCGGCGCCAGCGGTTGAGGCGGGCACGCAGCGCGATGTTCACGGCGCCACCGGCCAGGTCGCCAGCCGCCAGAAGTACCAGCCGAAGTACAGCAGCATCGCCGCCGACACCGCCCAGCCGGCGCCGTTGAGCCCGCCCAGCGCCAGCCCGGCGGCCAGCGCGGCGACGAACAGTGCTTGCCCGGCCAGCGCCAGCTTCAGCGCCCAGGCCTGCGCGCCCCAGGCCATCGTCACCACCGCCAGCGGCGAGGCGACGAAGTGCAAGCCGATGTACAGCGCCAGCGCGCGCGCCAGCTCGCCGGCCTCGCGCCAGGCTTCGCCGAAGGCCAGCGCAAAGGCGGCCGGCGCGGCCAGCCACAGCAGCACCACCAGCGGCAGCGCGCACAGCGCCAGCGCGCGCATCACGCGGCGCACCGCGCTGCGGCCGGATGCGCTGGCCGCGCCGCGGTCGGCCAGCGCCGGATACAGCGCCTGCGACACCGCACCGCCGACCAGCGTGGCCGGCGCCTTCAGGTAGCGCAGCGCCAGGCCCCAGAAGCCTGCCGCGGCCGGCCCCTGCCAGGCGGCGATCAAAGCGACGGCCAGCGTGTCCTGCAGCGCACCCATGAAGGCGTGCGGCGTGTTCAGCAGCGGGAAGGCCTTGTGCTGCACAGCCACAGCCCGCAGCACGGCGCGCGGCGTGCGCCGGCCCTGCGCCAGACGCGGCCGCAGCCAGGCGGTGGCCGCCAGCGCCGCGGCGATCGGCGCGACGATCAGGCCCGACAGCCCGGCCCCGGCGGCACCCGCCACCGCCTGCAGCGCGGCGCCGCCGCCGTGCTGCAGCACGCGGCTCGCGGCCAGCGCGGCAAAGCGCTGCGCGCGCATGGCGGCCAGCGTGGCCAGCGACAACCCGCCGAGCGCGCCCACCGCCGCCGGCAGCCACAGCGGCCAGACCTGGCCGATCACGGCCGCCCAGATCACCGCGGCGACCAGGCTCAGGCCGATCGCACCGAGCAGGATCCAGCGGCACAGCACGACCAGCGCGCGCGCTTCGCCGTCGTCGCGCGCCAGCGGCAGCGCGTGCTCGTAGCGCGCGCAGGCCACCACCGCGACGTTGGCCGCGACCGCGGCGAACAGGTGGTACGCGCCGAACTCGGCAGGCACATACAGCCGCGTCAGCAGCGGGCCCAGCAGCAGCGGCAGCGCCTGCGCCAGCGCGCCACCGGCCATCAGCGTCAGCGTCGCGCGCAGCAGCGGGGGACGCGCGGCGGGGGTCACGGCCGCAGTCGCGTGCATCAGCCGAGCGCACGCCGCAGCGCGGCGATCACCCGGTCCTGGTCGGCGCTCGACAGGTCGGCGCTCATCGGCAGGCTCAGCACCTGCGCGGCCAGCACATCGCTCGCCGGGCAGTCGCAACGCGCAGCAAACGCGGCATAGGCCGGCTGGCGGTGCAGCGGCACCGGGTAATGCACCGCGCAAGGGATGCCCTGCTGCTGCAGCGCCGCTTGCACCGCCGCGCGGTCGTTGACGCGCACGGTGACCTGCGCCCACACGCTGTCGCGCTGCGGGCGCAGCGTCAGCGGCCGCAGGCCCGGCAGCTCGCTCAACAACTCGGCATAGCGCGCGCCCAGTTCACGCCGGCGCTGCAGCTCCCAGTCGAAGCGCTCGAGCTTGGCCAGCAGCACCGCGGCCTGCAGGGTGTCGAGCCGGCCGCCGACTCCTAAACGGGTGTGGCGGTAGCGCGCGCTTTGCCCATGCACGCGAATCTCGCGCGCGGCCTGCGCCAGCGCGTCGTCGTCGGTGAACAGCGCACCGCCGTCGCCGTAGCAGCCCAGCGGCTTGCTCGGGAAGAAGCTGGTCGCGCCCCAGGCGGACAGCGCGCAACTGCGTCGCCCTTGATAGGTGGCGCCGAAGCTTTGCGCCGCGTCTTCGACCACCGCCAGGCCGCGGCGCGCGGCGATCGCGTTGATGGCGTCCATGTCGGCGACCTGGCCGTACAGGCTGACCGGCATGATCGCGCGCGTGAGCGGCGTGATCACGGCCTCGATCAACGTGGCGTCGATCAACGCGGTGTCGGGCTCGACGTCGACGAACACCGGCGTCGCGCCCAGCAGCACGATCACCTCGGCGGTGGCGGCAAAGCTGAAGGGCGTGGTGATGACCTCGTCGCCGCGGCCGATGCCCAAGCTCATCAGCGCGATCAGCAGCGCCTCGGTACCGCTGGCCACGCCGATGCAGTGGCGCGTGCCGGTGAATGCCGCGAGCCGTTGTTCGAGCTCGCCGACCTCGGGGCCCAGGATGTATTGGCCGTGTTCCAGCACGCGGCGGATGCGCGCGTCGATGGCCGGCTGCAGCGCCGCGTACTGCGCCCTCAGGTCGGTGAACTGCATAGGCTCAAGGCGGTGCCGTCCAGGCAGTAGCGCTCGCCGGTGTGCGGGCACAGCGCCTCGCCCGCGCCATGCAGCGGCAGGTCGAGCCGATCGCCGTGGCGGCTGATCCAGCCGGCCTGCCGCGCCGGCACGCCCAGCATCAGCGCGTAGTCAGGCACGTCGTGCGTCACCACCGCGCCGGCGCCGACAAACGCGTATTGGCCGATGGTCACGCCGCAGACAATGCTGCAGTTGGCGCCCAGCGTGGCGCCGCGCCTGACCAGGGTCGGCCGGTACTCGTGCTTGCGCACCACCGCGGCGCGCGGGTTGTGCACGTTGGTGAAGACCATGCTCGGGCCGCAGAACACCTCGTCTTCCAGCGTCACCGCGTCGTAGACCGACACGTTGTTCTGCACCTTGACGTTGTCGCCGATGACCACGTCGTTGCCGACATAGACGTTCTGGCCGAAGGAGCAGCCGCGGCCGATGCGCGCGCCGGCGCTGATGTGCACGAAGTGCCAGACGCGGCAGCCGTCGCCCAGCACAGCGCCGTCGTCGACGATGGCGCTGGGGTGGATCGTGGTCGCCATCGCGGCTTCAATACGCCAGCGGCAGGTTCACCCGCTTGCCGTCGCGCGCCGACAGGTACATCGCGATCAGCAGTTCCAGCGACTTCAGCCCCTCGCGGCCGTCGATCTCGGGCTCGCCGCCGTCGCGCAGCGTGCGCATCACGCCTTCGTAGTACAGCGGGTGGCCGAAGCCGTAGACCGAGGTCGTCTGGTAGCTGGCTTCGTCGAGCGTCGCATCCATCGCATGGGCTTGCGCGAACTGCCAGTGCTGGATCTGATTCACCGCCACGCCGCCGACGCGCACGCTGCCGGTCTCGCCGAGGATGGTGATCGAGCCTTCCAGGTTCTTCGGCCAGGTCAGCATGGTGACGTTGACCGAGCCCATCGCGCCGTTGCGCCACTGCAGCGCGGCCACGCCGGTGTCCTCGACCTCGATGTGGCGCGCCAGCGTGCCGGTGTAGGCCATCACGCTTTGCACCGGGCCGATCAGCCAGTCGAGCAGGTCGACGTAGTGGCTGGCCTGGTTCATGAACGCGCCGCCGTCGAACTCCCAGGTGCCGCGCCAGGCGGCGCTGTCGTAGTAGCTCTGCGGACGCGACCAGAACACGTTGACCGTGACCATGTAGATGCGCCCGAAGCGGCCCATCGCCACGGCCTGCTTCAGCAGCTGCAGCGTGCGGTTGCGGCGGTTTTGCTTGACCACGAACAGCCGCACCCCGGCGTCGTCGCAGGCGCGCACCATCGCCAGCGCATCGCCCCAGCGCGTGGCCATCGGCTTTTCGGTCATCACGTCGACGCCGGCGGCCGCAGCCTCGATCACCTGCTGCGGGTGCAGCCCGCTGGGCGTGGCCAGCACCACGCAATCGGGCCTGCTGCCGGCCAGCAGCGCGGTGAGCGAGTCGAAGCCCGGCGCCTGGGTGGCCTGCACCGCCCGCTGCAGCGCCGCAGCGTCGCTGTCGCACACCGCCACCAACTCGGCCTGCTCGGCATGCTGGCGCAGCGCGTCGATGTGGCTTTGCGCGATGCGCCCGCAGCCCACCAGCGCGAAGCGCAGCTTGCGGTCGGTGATGGGGGCGCGGCGGGCTTGCATGGGGCGCGTGGCGGCGGCAAATTATGTCCCGGCCCCGGTGCACGCCGCCGCGCCGCGCCAGTAGCCGCTTGGGCCTCGGCCTGGCCCCGGTCGGGCCTCGGTGCGCAGCCGGGCAACACTGGCCCGGCACAGCGTCGAGTGCCTAGAATTCCCCGCACCCCACGCCGCGCGATCCCATGAGCTCCAACGCCCCATCCACGCCCAGCAGCCCCGGCGCGGCCAGCGCCGCCGACACCAACCAACTGATCGCCGAGCGGCGCGAAAAGCTCGCCGCGCTGCGCCAACGCGGCGTGCCCTTCCCCAACGACTTCAAGCCGCGCCACCACGCCGCCGAACTGCACCACCGCTGGGGCCAGCTGCCCAACGAGGAACTCGAACCGCAGGGCATCAAAGTGGCGGTGGCCGGGCGCATGATGCTGAAAAGGGTGATGGGCAAGGCCTGCTTCGCCACGCTGCAGGACGGCTCCTTCGGCGACACCCACGGGCGCATCCAGCTCTACATCACGCAGGATCTGGTCGGCGCCGAGACGCTGGCCGAGTTCAAGCACTGGGACCTGGGCGACATCGTCGGCTGCGAGGGCACCTTGTTCCGTACCAAGACCGGCGAGCTGTCGGTCAAGGCCAGCTCGGTGCGGCTGCTGACGAAGAGCCTGCGCCCGCTGCCCGACAAGTTCCACGGCATGACAGACCAGGAACAGAAGTACCGCCAGCGCTACGTCGACCTGATCACCGACGAGGCCGCGCGCGCGCGTTTCGTCGCGCGCAGCAAGACGCTGAGCTCGATCCGCAACCACATGGTCGAGCACGGCTTCCTGGAAGTGGAAACGCCGATGCTGCACCCGATCCCGGGTGGGGCCAACGCCAAGCCCTTCGTCACGCACCACAACGCGCTGGACCAGCAGATGTTCCTGCGCATCGCGCCCGAGCTGTACCTGAAGCGGCTGGTGGTCGGCGGCTTCGAGCGCGTGTTCGAGATCAACCGCAGCTTCCGCAACGAAGGCATCTCGGTACGGCACAACCCCGAGTTCACGATGATGGAGTTCTATGCGGCCTACTGGACGCATCACGACATGATGGACTTCACCGAAGGCGTGCTGCGCCACGCCGCGCGCCAGGCCACCGGCTCGGCGCGCCTGAGCTACGGCGGCAAGGCGATCGACCTGGACAGCGCCTTCACACGGTTGAGCGTGTGCCAGGCGCTGGTGCAGTTCGCGGGGCTGAGCCAAGCGCAGACCACCGATGCCGCGCTGCTGCGCGAGCGCATCGTCGCCGCCGGCGAGGAAGCCCCCGCGCACTGGACACTGGCCGAGCTGCAGTTCGGCCTGTTCGAAGCCGCGGTGGAGCACCAGCTGTGGCAGCCGACCTTCATCATCGACTACCCGGTGGAAGTGTCGCCGCTGGCGCGTGCGTCGGATGCCGACCCGACGATCACCGAGCGCTTCGAACTCTTCATCGCCGGGCGCGAGGTGGCGAACGGCTTTTCCGAGCTGAACGACGCCGAGGACCAGGCCGCGCGCTTCCTCGCCCAGGCGGCGAACAAGGAGGCCGGCGACGAGGAGGCGATGTACTACGACGCCGACTTCATCCGCGCGCTGGAATACGGCATGCCGCCCACCGCGGGCTGCGGCATCGGGCTGGACCGGCTGGTGATGCTGCTGACCGACTCGCCCAGCATCCGCGACGTGCTGCTGTTCCCGGCACTGCGCCGCGAGGGCTGAACCCGGCCGAAGCAACGAGGGGGCGATCCAGATGGCGCGCATCGATACGCTGACCCTGATCGAAGCCGAGCTGTGGCAGCAGCTGGAGCTGGCTTCGCGCCAAAGGGAACACGAGTGGCGCACGATCGCGCTGGCCACGCTGGAGCACGGCGAGCCGCAGGTGCGCTCGGTGCTGCTGCGCGAGGTCGACCCCGCCGCGCGCGAGCTGGTGTTCTTCACCGATGCGCGCGCGCCCAAGGTGGCGCAGCTGCGCGCGCAACCGATCGGCATGCTGCTGTGCTGGTCTAGCCGGCTGGGCTGGCAGTTGCGGCTGCGCGTGCGGATGGAGGTGGACGCCTCGGGGCTGCAGGCATCGTCGCGCTGGGCGCGGCTGAAGCTGACGCCGGCCGCGCAGGACTACCTGTCGCCGCTGCCGCCGGGCTCGCCGCTGGCGTCGCGTTATGAACCGCAGCGCGCGTCGCGCGAGCACTTCGCGGTGGTCACCGCCCAGGTGCTGTCGCTGGACTGGCTCGAGCTGCACGCCGACGGCCACCGCCGCGCGCGCTTCGGCCCCGACGGCGCGCAGTGGCTGCAGCCCTGAAGGCGCCGGCCGTGCCGGGGGCCGCCCGCACCGCGCTGCCGCCGGACGATGCGCTGCGCGCCGCGCTGCACGACGAGGTGCATGCGCGCCCGCCGGTGCGCATCCGGCTGCCGGCGCTGGTGGTGCACGTGGCGGTGCTCAACCATGGCATCGGCCGCGACCAGGAGTGCGCGCACCTGCGCCGCCTGCCGGGCCAGCACGGGCTCGGCGTCGACGACCTGGCCGGCAACTTCAAGCTGCTGCGCTTGGGCGGGGCCGTGCTGAAGTGGGAGCGCCACACCGAGTTCACGCGCTACGCGCTGGTGCAGCCGCTTGCCGAAAGCGCCGGCCTGGCCGGCGGCGCGACAGCCCGGCTCGATGCGCTGGCCGTCGACAACGCCTGGCTGCGCGCGATCCCCGGGCGCACGGTGGCCGCGGTCAAGCTGGCGCTGGTGCATGGCGTGCTCGACGACCCGCCGGCGCTGGTCGAGCTGGCGCAGCGCTGGCTGGGCAGCGACTCGGTCGCCGCATCGCTCACCGGCCGCAGCGAGCGCGGCGATCACCACTCGCTGGTGGCGACCGACTTTGCGCTGCGCGCCGACGGCTTCGAGCACATGCTGGTGGTCGCACCGCAGGCGACCACCGAGCTGCGCGCCGGGCGCATCGTGCAGCGGCTGCTCGACCTGGAAACCTACCGGCTGATGGCGCTGCGCGGCCTGCCGGCGGCCAAGGCGCTGGCGCCCGAGCTCAACGAGGCCGAAGCCACGTTGGCGGCGCTGACCGCGCAGCTCGAAGCCGCGCAGACGCCCGACCAGCAGCTGCTGGCGCAGCTGATCGCGCTGGCCGCGCGGCTCGAGCGCGCCACCGCCGCGCACGACTACCGCTTCGCCGCCACCCGCGCCTACGACAGCCTGGTCGCGCAGCGCGTGGCCGAGCTGCGCGAGGCCGCGATCCCCGGCGTGCAGATGCTGGGCGTGTTCCTGCAGCGGCGCATGCACCCGGCGATCGCCACCGTGGCCGCCAGCGAGCGCCGGCTGGCGTCGCTGTCGCAGCGCGTCGAGCGCACCAGCGCGCTGCTGCGCACGCGCGTGGACATCGCCACCGAGGCGCGCAGCGAGCAGCTGCTGGCCAAGCTGTCGCGCGGGCAGCAGCTGCAGCTGCGGCTGCAAAGCACGGTCGAAGGCCTGTCCATCGCCGCGATCTCGTACTACGTGGTCAGCCTGCTGCTGTACGGCGCCAAGGCGGCCAAGGCAGCCGGGCTGCCGATCAACCCCGAAATCGCCGCCGGTGTGCTGATCCCGCTGGTGCTGTGGGCCGTGTGGCGCACCACGCAGCGCATCCACGCCCGGCTGCACGCCTCACCGCACGACTGAACCCGCAGCATGGCCGCGCTGCAACTGGGCCCCCTGGCCTTTCCGACCGGCCCGCTGCTGTGGCTGGGCGCGCTGCTGCTGGCGCAGGCGCTGGCGTCGCGGCTGGCCGGTGCGCGCGCGCGCGCCGCGGCCGATGCGCTGTGGTGGGCGGCGCTGACCGGCTTTGCGGTGGCGCGCGCGGTGTTCGTCGTCGGCGCGGCCGACGCCTACCTGGCGGCACCGTGGAGCGTGCTCGATCTGCGCGACGGCGGCTGGTCACCGTGGGCCGGCGCCACGGCAGCGCTGGCGTTGCTTGGCTGGACCGCCTGGCGCACGCCGCCGCTGCGCCGCGCGCTGGGCATCGCGGCGCTGGCCGCCAGTGTCTTCTGGTCGCTGGCGTCGACCCTGCTGGGCGTGCACCGGCAACCCGAGCTGCCCGATCTGGCGCTGCAAGACAGCGGCGGGCGCAGCACCGGCGTGCACACGCTGGTCCAGGGCCAGCCGGCGGTGATCAACCTGTGGGCCAGCTGGTGCGCACCCTGCCGCGCCGAGCTGCCGGCCTTCGCCGCGGCCCAGGCGCGCGCGCCCGGCGTGCGCTTCCTGTTCGTCAACCAGGGCGAGGACGAAGCCACGGTGCAGCGCTTTCTGGCCGCGCAGCCCTTCGTGCTCGAGCGCGTGTGGCTCGACCGCGGATCGCGCCTGGGCCCGGCGATCGGCTCCACCGGGCTGCCCACCACGCTGTTCGTCGACGCGCGCGGGCGCATCGTCGAACGCCATTTCGGCATGCTCAGCGCCGCGTCGCTGCAGCAGCGCCTGCGCACGCTTTGACCGGGCCGCGATGCCCGCCGCCACACCATGAACACCTCGACCCCTGAACCCCCGCGCCGCGTCGACGACGAACTCGAACTGCTGGCCGAACTGCTGCCGCTGCAGCGCGGGCTGGACATCGTCGAGCTCGGCTGCGGCAACGCGCGGCTGGCGCGTGCGCTGCTGCAGCGCTACCCGGGCTGCCGCGTCACCGGGCTCGAGGTCGACGCCACCCAGCACGCGAAGAACCTGGCCGCACCGCAGCCAGGCCTGAGCTTCGTCGCCGCGCCGGCGCAGGCCGTGCCTTTTGCCGAGGCAAGCTTCGACGCCGCGCTGATGCTCAAGTCGCTGCACCACGTGCCGCTGCCGGCGATGGACGCGGCGCTGGCCGAAGCGCGGCGCGTGCTGCGCGCGCAGGGGCTGCTGGTCGTGTCGGAGCCGGTGTATGCCGGTGCGCTCAACGAGATCGTGCGGCTGTTCAACGACGAGGGCACGGTGCGCGCGGCGGCGCAGTCGGCGCTGGACCGCGCCATCGCCGGCGGCGGCTGGGAGGCGGTGCTCGAGCGGCATTTCGTCACCCCGGTGCGCTTTGCCGACTACGCCGATTTCGAGCGCCGCATGGTCGACGTCAGCTTCGCCGAGCGCCGGCTCGATGCGGCGCTGCGCGCCGAGGTGCGTGCGCGTTTCGAGCCGCACATGAGCAGCGGCGGCGCGGCATTCGTGCGCCCGATGCACGCGCGGCTGCTGCGCCGGCGCGACGGCTGAACCCGGCCGAACACGGCTTGCACTTGCAGCGCGGTCCAGGTCTGCGCGACCCGCGCCGCGCCTATCATGCGCCGTTCCCGCTGATCCAAGCACTTGTTTCTTCGAGGCCCCACCATGTACACACGAATCCTCGTTCCCCTTGACGGCTCCTTGTTCGCCGAACAGCTGATCGCACCGGCGGCGAAGGTCGCAAAGGCCGGCGGCGCCACGCTGGCGTTGCTGCGCGTCGTGGACCGCGACGATGCCCAGGACAAGGCGGCCGAATACCTGCAGGCGCAGGCCGCGCCCGTTGGCGCGCAGGCGGTGTGCGTGCGCGCCGGCGACGGCGGTGTCGCCGCGGCGATCCGTGACGAGGCCAAACGCGTGCCCGGCACGCTGGTGGCCATCTGCTCGCAAGGCCACAGCGGCGCGATGCACGTGCTGTTCGGCAGCGTCGCGCTGAAGGTGCTGCGCGAGCTGGGCGAGCCGGCGGTGGTGTTCCGGCCGCACCCCGACCGCCCGCCCGCACTGTCGGAGGTGGCCAGCGTGGTGCTGCCGCTGGACGGCAGCCCGACATCCGAAGCCATCGTGCCGCAGGCGGCGGCGCTGGCGAAATGGCTGCGCGCCAAGCTGATCGTGGTGTCGGTGATCGAGCCGTCGCCGCAGCTCGATGCCAGCATCGCGTCGGGCGACGTGCAGGAGTCGAGCTACGTGCGCAGCCGCGCGCACGAGATCACCGATCGCTACGGCGTCGATGACGTGACCTGGGAGGTGCTGCACGGCGACCCGAAGCAGGCGATCCCCGAGTTCGTGCGCAGCCAGGGCAACGCGATGCTGGCGATGGCCACGCACGGGCGCACCGGCCTGCGCGGCGTGCTCACCGGCAGCGTGACCGCACAGTGCCTGCGCGATGCCGGGGTGCCGGTGTTCACGCGCCTGGCCTGACCCTGCGTCGGCACGGCCGGCGCACGCGCCGGCCGCAGCGCCGCCAAGCTTGATCCAGCGCAGGCCGGCCGCGCGCGCAAGGCGCGCGGGCTGGCCAGGCCGATCACGGCGCGGCCTGGCCAGCCTATGATCTTCGCGCAGCGTCCCACGGTCACACGCTCGAGCAAAGGGCAGCCCACATGTACACGCGCATCCTGGTTACGGTCGACGGCTCCGGCTTTTCCGAGCAACTGATCGGCCCCGCCTTCGAGGTGGCGAAGGCCACCGAAACCGAACTGGCCTTGCTGCGCGTCGTCGACCGCGCCGAAGATCAGGCCGCCGCCACCGCGTACGTGCAGGCGCTGGCGGCGCCGCATCAGGCGCAGGCGCTGTGCGTGCTGGCCGGTGCGGCCGGCGTCGCCGCGGCGATCGGCGCCGAAGCCCACCGCGTGCCGGGCACGCTGGTGGCGATGTGTTCGCACGGCCACAGCGGCATTGCCAAGGCGGTGTTCGGCGGCGTGGCACTGCAGGTGCTGCGCGAACTGGGCGAGCCGCTGGTGATGTTTCGCCCGCAATTGGGGGGCCCGGCCGCGCCGTCCAGGATCGAGCACGTGGTGCTGCCGCTGGACGGCAGTGAGCTGTCCGAGACCATCATTGCACCGGCCGCCGAGCTGGCGAAATGGCTGGGCGCCAAACTGATCGTGGTCTCGGTGATCACGCCGCCGGCGCACAGCGACCCGCTCGTGGCCTCGGGCGACGTGCAGGAATCCAACTACGTGCGCGCGCGCGCACGCGACATCACCGACCGCTACGGCGCGGCCACCGGCTGGGAGGTGCTGCACGGCGACCCGAAGCACGCGATCCCCGAGTTCGTGCGCAGCCTGGGTCATGCGATGCTGGCCATGACCACCCACGGGCGCACCGGCCTGCGCGGCGTGCTCACCGGCAGCGTGACCGCGCAGTGCCTGCGCGATGCCGGGGTGCCGGTGCTCACGCGGCTGCCCTGACCCTGCTGGCCGCCGCAGCGAAGCGGCGGCCACGGCGCGGCCGCGAACTTGCGCTAGCGGTGCGTGAACTGCGGCTTGCGCTTGGCGACGAAGGCGGCCATGCCTTCCTTCTGGTCGTCGGTGGCGAACAACGAGTGGAACAGCCGGCGCTCGTAGATCATGCCGTCGGCCAGCGTGCCGTCGTAGGCGTGGTTCACGCACTCCTTGGCCATCATCACGCTGGGCTCGCTGAAGCCGCAGATCGTCTGGCCGATGGCCAGCGCCTCGTCCAGCACCTTGTCGGCGGCCACCACGCGCGACACCAGCCCTGAGCGCTCGGCTTCGGCCGCGTCCATCAGCCGCGCGGTCAGCACCAGGTCCATCGCCTTGGCCTTGCCCACCGCGCGCGGCAGCCGCTGCGTGCCGCCGGCACCGGGAATGATGCCCAGCTTGATCTCGGGCTGGCCGAACTTGGCGGTGTCGGCGGCAACGACGATGTCGCACATCATCATCAGCTCGCAGCCGCCGCCCAGCGCGAAGCCGTTGACGGCAGCGACCACCGGCTTGCGCACCAGGCGGATCGCCTCCCAGTTGCGCGTGATGAAGTCACCCTTGTAGGCGTCCATGTAGGTCTTGGTCGCCATCGCGCCGATGTCGGCGCCGGCGGCAAAGGCCTTTTCGTTGCCGGTGATGACGATGCAGCCGATGGCGTCGTCGCGGTCGAAGCCGGTCAGCGCGGCGCCAAGCTCGTCCATCAGCGCGTCGTTCAGCGCATTCAACTGCGCCGGGCGGTTCAGCCGGATCAGCGCGCAGCGCCGCGCGCCGTCGCCGTGGACTTCGGTCAGGATGTTCTGGTAGCTCATCGCACTGGCTCCTTGGTGGGTGCGGTCAACTATAAAAGCTCGCGGCAGCGGCCGATCACGCAAGCCACCGGCGCGGCATCAGCGCGCTGGCTCGCCCGGCGCCGCGGCCTGCTGCGGCAGCCGGTCGAGCATCAGGTCGATGTAGGTGGCCTCGTCCTGGCGGATCAGCAGCCGCACCGGCAGATACTGCAGCGACGGCGCGAACCAGGCGTCGGCCACCAGCTCGCGGTTCGGCCGCAGCTCGCGCCGCGGCTTGAGGTGGAAGGTGGGCAGCGGCCCGACCGGCGTGTCCAGCGTCACCTGTTCGATCACCTCGTAGGACCAGCGGTCGACGTTGGTCGGCAGCGCCAGCGGAATCTCGATGCGCTGGCCCACGCGCAACAGTTGCGGCTGCGTGGTGAACAGCCAGGTCAACTGCACGAACTGGCTGGCCGCGTCCTGCATGCCGTCGATGCGCTCGGCCTGCTTGCCGTTGGGCAGCCGCACGCGCTCGGCATCGAAGACGATGGTGCGCCGGCGCAGCTCGCGGAACAGCGCGCGCGTTTCCTCGTCGTAGCGCTGCGGACTCAGGCCGGCGGCACCGGTTTCGCCGTCGCTGCTCATGCGCCGCCCGACCAGCGGTGCGGCCTGCGCGCCCACCCACACGTCCAGATGCACCTGGTAGCGCGTGCCGACGTGCAGCCACTCGACCTGCGCCGCACCGACGACGTCGCCGCGGTAGTTGCCGTGCAGCTTGTAGCTCAGCCGGGTCGAGGGCGGCCATTCGAAGGCTTCGGCCGCCGCCGACGCCGGCATCGCGGCCGCGGCGACAACGCCGGCGGCCGAAGCCGCTGGGTCGGGGGCGTCCGCCGCCTGCGCCAACTCGGGCACGGCGGACGCTTCGGGGGGCAAGGCGGCCTCGGTCGCGGCCGCGGCCTGGGTCTGCGCCTGAACCTGCTCTTGGACCTGCTCCTGCACCTGCTGCTGCGCCGGCATCGGCTCATCCGGCGCATCGGCTACCGCGGCCGATGCGGCCGATGCCGCCGCTACCGGCGCTGGCGCCGCCTTCGGCCGCTGGCGCGCCGGCTTGGGTACCACCACCGGCGGTGGCGGCGGCGTGGCCGGCGCCAGCTCGCGCACGAAGGCCACTTCGATGCGCGCCGGCATGCGCTCGGCCGCAGCATCGCCCCAGCGCGGCAACGGCAGCCAGCGGCCGAGTTCCCAGTGCGCCAGGCTCACCACCACCACCAGGGCCAGCACGGCCCAGCGGCGGCGGGTACGCGGCGCTGTCACACCCCCAGCCACTCCCGCCGCAGCGCCAGCGCGCCGGGCTGCAGTGCGTCGCGCAGCCGCAGCTGCACGTCGCCAGGCGGCGCCGCCAGCGGCGGCAGCGCCAGCCGCAACAGCCGCTGATCGCGCACCAGGGTCAGCTCGAAGCCGGCCGCGGGGTCGGTCCAGCCGCGCGCGTCTTCCAGCCGGCGCAGCCGCCAGCCGTCGGCGGCCAGCAGTTCGTCGCCCGCGCACACCCCGGCCGCCTCGGCCGCGCCGCCGCGCAGCACGTGCTTGACGTGGATACCGCTGAGCGCCGCTTCACTGACGCGCAGCCCGAGCTCGGCGGCCAGATCGGCCTTGTCGGCCTGATCGGCCTGCCAGTCGACCCCTGCGCGCGCCAGCAGCGGCTGCAGCGGCGGGTCATCGACGCCATGCACCCAGGCCAGCAGGGTGTCGCGCAGTTCGGCGCCGGCCAGCTGCTGCAGCACCGCGGCGATGTCGGCCTCGCTGACCGGCCCGCCGCGCGCGTGCGCCCACAGCCGGCGCATCAGCTCGTCCAGGCTGCCCTTGCCGGCCTCGCGCAGGCTCAGGTCCAGCGCCAGCGCGACCAGGCTGCCCTTGGTGTAGTAGCTGACGGTGGCGTTGGGCGTGTTCTCGTCGCTGCGGTAGTACTTGATCCAGGCGTCGAAGCTGGCCTCAGCCAGGCTTTGGCGGTGCCGCCCCGGCGTGGCGAGCACGCCGCTGATGGTCTTGGCCAGCAGCTTCAGGTAGCGCGGCGCGTCGATCAGCCCGGCGCGCAGCAGCAGCAGGTCGTCGTAGTACGAGGTGAAGCCCTCGAAGAACCACAGCAGCCGCGTCGGGTTCTCGCGCGTGTAGTCGATGTGCTGCAGCTCGCGCGGCTTGAGCCGTTTCACGTTCCAGCTGTGGAAATACTCGTGCGAGATCAACCCGAGCAGCGTGGCGTAGCCGTCGCTGGCCGCGGCCACGCCCTGGCGCGGCAGGTTCTTGCGTGCGCAGATCAGCGCGGTGCTGGCGCGGTGCTCGAGCCCGCCGTAGCCGTCGTCGACCGCGTTGAGCAGGAAGACGTAGCGCGCGAACGGCGGCTTGCCGCGGCCGTGCCAGAAGGCGATCTGCGCTTCGCAGATGCGCCGCGCATCGGCCAGCAGCCGCGCACCGTCGAAGCCGGGCCAGGCACCGTCGACGATGAACTCGTGCACCACGCCGCGCACGCTGAACTCGCCGCGCCAGAAGCGCCCCAGCGCCACCGGGTGGTCGACCAGCTCGTCGTAGTCGGCGCTGAGGTACTCGTGGCGCCGCGCGGTCGGGCTCATCGCGGTGGCCACCTGCCAGCCGGCGGGCAGGCCGCGCAGACGCAGCCGGTGCGGCTCGGCCTCGCGCCCGTGCACGCGCAAGCACAGGCTGGTGCCGTTGAACAGGCCGCGCTGCGCGTCGAGGAAGGCGGCGCGCACCGAGGTGTCGAAGGCGTAGACCTCGCACACCACCACCAGCGGCAGGTTGCCTTCGCAATGCACGTCCCAGCTGCACTTGTCGAGCTGCTCGATGCGGCATTCGCGCTGGCCCTGCGCCGCGTGCAGCCGCGACAGGTGGCGGCTGAACTCGCGCACCATGTAGCTGCCGGGAATCCACACCGGCAGGCTCAGGCGCTGCCGCGCCGCCGGGCGCGGCACGCTCAGGCTGACGCGATAAAGGTGCGCGTGGCGGTCGAAGGGTTCGACGAGATAGTCGATCATCGCTCGCGCGCTCCTGTCAGCCCGGTTCGGTACGGCATCAGCCCTTCTTGGCGGCGGCCGCCAGGTACTTCTCGATGGTTTCCAGCGGCACCGCGCCGGGCGCGCGCGTGCCGTCCTCGAACACCGCCGCCGGCGTGCCCTGCACGCGGTGCTTCTTGCCCAGCGCGACGTTGCGCTCGAGCGCCGCGGTGTCGCACTTGGCCGCGCTCTTGGGCGGCAGCTTGCCGTCGACCATCCACGCCCGCCAGGCCTTGGCGCCGTCGGCGGCACACCAGATGTCGGCGGACTTGGCGTTGGAATCCGGCCCGAGGATCGGGTACAGGAAGGTGTAGATCGTGACGTCGGGCAGCTTGGCCAGGTCGCGCTCGAAGCGCTTGCAGTAGCCGCAGTTGGGGTCGGCGAACACCGCCATGCGGCGCGCACCGTTGCCCTGCTTGATGACCAGCGCGTCCTTCAGCGGCAGGCTGGCGAAGTCGATCGCGGTGAGCTTGTTGATGCGCGCTTCGGTCAGGTCGGTGCGGGTGCGCGTGTCGATCAAGTTGCCCTGGATCAGGTGGTTGCCCTGCTCGTCGGCGTAGACGATGTCCTGGCCGATGCGCAGCTCGTAGATGCCGGGGATCGGCGTCTTGCTGATCTCGTCGATCTTGGGCAGGTTGGGCAGCCGCTCGGCCAGGTTCTTGCGGATCACGGCGTCCTGGGCCCACGCCGGCAGGCACAGCACGGCCGCGCACAGCAGCAGCCATCGGCTTGACTTGATCATCGGTGTCCTCGAAAGCAGCTTGCGCTGCGCAGGCGGTTCAGGCGTCGAGCGCCAAGGTGGTCAGCAGCCGCTTCAGTGGCGGCAGGCCGTTGACCAGATTCAGGCCGCGGTTGCGAAGTTCCCGCAGCAGCGGCGCGTCGCTGGCGAACAGGTGCAGCAAGCCGTCGGTGAGCTGGCCCATCGCCAGCGTGGGCAGCGCGCGCTGGCGCGCGTAGCGCTGCAGCAGCCGCTCGTCGCCCAGGCCGCGCCAAGACTCGCGCTGCGCGATCACCTGCGCCAGCGCGCGCACGTCGGCCAGCCCCAGGTTCAGGCCCTGCCCGGCCAGCGGATGCACCACGTGCGCGGCATCGCCCAGCAGCACCCAGCCCGCGCCGCAGACCTGCTCGGCGCGCGCCAGGCTCAACGGCCAGGCGGCGCGCGCGCTGCCCAGGCGCAGGTTGCCGGCCGCACCGCCGGTGGCGTCGCTGAGCGCCCGCTCGAACGCCGCATCGTCCAGCGCCAGCAGCTCGTCGGCGCGCGGTTGCGGCACCGACCACACCAGCGCGTAGCTGCGCGCCGGCTCGGGGCGATCGAAGGGCAGCAAGGCCAGCACGTCGGGCGAGCGGAACCACTGCCGCGCGGTGCCGGCATGGGCGATGTCGCTGCAAAGCCGCGCCGCCACCGCGCTGTGGCCGTAGCGGTGCACCGGCATCGCCACGCCGAGCTGCTCGCGCGTGCTCGACGCCTTGCCCTCGCACAGCGCCAGCAGCGGCGCGCTGGCTTCGCCCTCGGCCTCGCCGTCGCCCTCGCCCGTGACCACGCACTGCACGTGCGGCGCGAACGACACCGCCGCGGCCAGCACGCGATCGAGCTCGGCCGCGTCGACGATCCAGGCCAGCGCCTCGACGCCTTGCTTCCAGGCCGAGAAGTCCAGCGCACTGCCCGCGGCATCGCCTTCGACGTGCATGTCGTAGACCGCGCAGCGCGCGTCGGTGGGCAGCGCGTCCCACACCTTCAGCTCGCGCAGCAGCTGCACCGAGCCGGCGTTGAGCGCATAGGCGCGCACGTCCTCGCGCGGCGCCCCGGCGCAGCGCGGCGCGCCCTGCAGCGCCACCGCCAGTCCTTGCCGCGACAGCGCCAGCGCCAGGCACGAGCCCACCGCGCCGGCCCCACGAACCACCACATCGAAGCGCTTCATCGTGCGGATTGTAGGCAGCCGGGTGGCGCGGCAGCGCCGCTGCCACGGCCGCAAAACCGGACAATGGCCGCCCCATTTGGCAAGGCGGAGCACATCTTGGCCGACATCGACTGCACGCTGCACGCGCTGAACCTGCACCCGGTGAAGAGCTGTGCCGGCATCGAGCTGCAACGCAGCGTGCTGTGCGACACCGGGCTGGCGCTGGACCGCGCCTGGATGCTGGTCGACGAGCGCGGCGAGTTCGTGACGCAGCGCGAGTGGCCGCGGCTGGCGTTGATCCGGCCCAGCCTGGACGGCGATCGGCTGGTGCTGCACGCCGCCGGCAAGCCGGCGCTGCCGCTGGCGCCAGCGTCCAGCGGCAGCCGCGTGAACGTGCGCGTGTGGCACGACGAGGTGCCGGCCTGGGACATGGGCGCGCAAGCCGCACGGTGGTGCAGCGAGGCCGCGGCGCGGCCGCTGCGGCTGGTGCGCTTCGACGATGCGCACCGCCGCGTGTGCGACCGCCGCTGGACCGGCGCGGCCACGGCGCATGCGGCCTTCGCCGACGCCTTTTCGCTGCTGGTGACGTCGACCGCGTCGCTGGCCGAACTGAACCGCCGGCTGCTGGCGCAAGGCGAGCCGGCGGCGGCGATGCGGCGCTTTCGGCCCAACCTGGTGCTCGACGGCGTCGACGCGCACGACGAGGACCACATCGATCTGATCGACATCGACACGCCGCAGGGCACGGTGCGCATCAAGCTGGTCAAGCCCTGCGTGCGCTGCAGCATCCCCGGCGTCGACCCCGACAGCGGCGAGCAGGGCTTTGCCGTCAGCGACACGCTCGCCAGCTACCGCGCCGATGCGCGCATGGACGGCGGCGTGACCTTCGGCATGAACGCCATCGTGCTGGCTGGCGCGGGCTGCGAGCTGGCGGTCGGCCAGCGCTGCCGCGCCAGCTACGCGTTCTGATGCCCGACTTCAGGGCAGCGGGATGAACTCGGTTTCGCCGGGCACCGGGTCGAAGCGCTGCGCGCGCCAGTCGTCCTTGGCCTGCTCGATGCGCTCGCGCCGGCTCGACACGAAGTTCCAGACCATGAAGCGCCGGCCCAGCGGCTCGCCGCCGATCAGCACCACGCGCGCGTCGCCAGTCGCTCCGAGCAACGGCTGTTCGCCGGGCTGAAGCACCACCATCTGCCGCGCCGGCTGCACTTTGCCGTCCAGCGTGAACGGCGCGTCCACCGCGTACAGCGCGCGCTCGGCGGCCGGCGGCAGCGCCAGCCGCGCGCCGGCGCGCAGCGCGACGTCCAGGTACAGCGTGGGCGAGCGCGTCGCCACCGGCGAGCGCAAGCCGTAGGCCTCGCCGATCAGCACGCGCACGCCGGCGCCGTCGGCCTCGAACGCCGGGATCGCCGCGGCCGGCGTGTGCACGAAGCTGGGGGCCAGCTCCTCGTCCTCGACCGGCAGCGCCGACCACAGCTGCAGGCCGTGGGTGCGCCGCGTCGTGGCGCGCAGGTCGTCAGGGGTGCGCTCCGAGTGCACGATGCCGCGCCCGGCGGTCATCCAGTTGATCGCGCCGGGCTCGATGCGCTGCACCGCGCCGATCGAATCGCGGTGCAACATCGCGCCTTCGAACAGGTAGGTCACGGTGGCCAGGCCGATGTGCGGGTGCGGCCGCACGTCGTGGTTGTCGGTGGGCGTGGCCGTCACCGGGCCGAAGTGGTCGAAGAACAGGAACGGCCCCACCGCCTGGCGCGCGGCGGCCGGCAGCAGCCTGCGCACCACGAAGCCGCCGCCCAGATCCTTGTCGTGCGGCTGCAGGGTCAGTCGGTCGGCCATGGTGCTCTCCTCGGGCAGGGTTGCGGCAGTCTAGAGCCATAGAATCCGCGGCTTTTCACGCCCCCCCCGGAAGGCCCCGCCCATGAGCTTGAAATGCGGCATCGTCGGCCTGCCCAACGTCGGCAAGTCGACGCTGTTCAATGCGCTGACCAAGGCCGGCATCGCCGCCGAGAACTACCCTTTTTGCACCATCGAGCCCAACGTGGGCATCGTCGAGCTGCCCGATGCGCGGCTGCAGCAACTGGCGGCGATCGTCAAGCCCGAGCGCATCGTGCCGGCGATCGTCGAGTTCGTCGACATCGCCGGGCTGGTGGCCGGCGCCAGCCAGGGCGAAGGCCTGGGCAACCAGTTCCTGAGCCACATCCGCGAAACGGATGCCATCGTCAACGTGGTGCGCTGCTTCGACGACGACAACGTGATCCACGTCGCCGGCAAGGTCGACCCGATCGCCGACATCGAGGTCATCCAGACCGAGCTGTGCCTGGCCGACCTGGGCACGGTGGAAAAGAGCCTGGCGCGCTGGTCCAAGGTGGCCAAGGCCGGGCAGGACAAGGACGCGCAGCGCCTGGTCGAGGTGTTGAAGAAGTGCCACACCGCGCTGGACCAGGCCAAGCCGGTGCGCAGCATCGCCTTCAGCAAGGAAGAGCTGACGGTGCTGAGACCGCTGTGCCTGATCACCGCCAAGCCGGCGATGTTCGTCGGCAACGTCGCCGAGGACGGCTTCGAGCACAACGCCTACCTGGACAAGCTGCGCGCCTACGGCGAGCAGCAGCACGCGCCGGTGGTGGCGATCTGCGCCAAGACCGAGGCCGAGCTGGCCGACATGGACGAAGCCGACCGGCTGCTGTTCCTGCACGAGATGGGGCTGGACGAGCCGGGGCTCGCCCGGCTGATCCGCGCCGCCTTCACGCTGCTCGGGCTGCAGACCTACTTCACCGCCGGGGTGAAGGAAGTGCGCGCCTGGACCATCCACATCGGCGACACCGCGCCGCAGGCCGCCGGCGTGATCCACACCGACTTCGAGCGCGGTTTCATCCGCGCCCAGACCATCGCCTTCGACGACTTCATCGCCGGCAAGGGCGAACAAGGCGCGAAGGAGGCCGGCAAGATGCGCGCCGAGGGCAAGGAGTACGTGGTCAAGGATGGGGACGTGTTGAACTTCCTGTTCAACGTCTAGGAGCGTGGCCCGGGCGGGCGCCGCAAACGCCGGGCACGCGCTGATGGACCGCATCGCCGCGCACATCGTCATGCCGGCCCTGCTTATGGCCGGCATCTCGGTGCAGGCGCAGACGCCACCGGCCGCAGTGCTGACCCGGCCGGACCCCTTCAACACCTGGCAGGTGCTCGATGCCGGTCGCATCGCCAGCAGCTGGTCGTCGCTGCCCTCGGGCGAAGGCTGCCGCGACGGCGAGCGGCAGCTGTCGGCCCACGCCTTGCTGTTGCTCGAGTCGTCGCAAGCGAAGCACGACGTGCAGCCGGGTCAGTTCAGCCTGGTCGATACGCGGCACCGCCTGCAGGGCGACGCCAGCGGACAGTGGGGCTGCGTGTTCGGGCAGCTGGCGCTGCAGCGCCAGGTGGCGGCGCAAGGCGACGACGGGTCCTGGGACGGCAGCGCACTGTCCTGGCGCATCGACGAGCACTGGCGCGTGGGCGCGGGCCGCATCGCGCGCCAATGGGGCCCGGGCTGGGACGGCAGCCTGATCCTCGGCACGGCGGCACGGCCTTTCCCCAGCGTGTCGGTCGATGCGGCAAGCGGCCCGCTCGCCGACAGCCGCTGGTGGTGGTGGCTGGGCGAAGCAGACCTCAGCACCTTCTTCGGCGAGCTGGAGGAGGAGCGCGGCGACTACCCCCGGCCCTACCAGATGGGCGCGCGGCTGGTGCTGCGGCCATGGCCGTGGCTGGAGTTCGGCATCTCGCGCACCTGGATGTGGGGCGGAGAAGGCCGGGACAACTCGTTCAGCGCCTTCTTGCGAGCCCTTTTCAACAACGACAACCGCTGCAACGGGTCGGATTGCAGCAATCAGACCGGCAACCAACTCGTGGGCTACGACCTGCGTCTGAGCCTGGATCCATGGCTGCGCGGGGCCGCCTTGTATGGGCAGCTCATCGGCGAAGACAGCCGGCCCGACAAGATCCCGCTGCCGGCCAAGAACCTGCATCTGGCTGGCGCCGAGTGGCGGGGCGAAGCGGCGATGGCCTTCGTCGAGTGGACCGACAGCATGGCCAACGCGACCGGCGGCGTGGCCTACAACCACCACATCTTCACCGACGGCTACCGCTACCACGGCCAGCCGCTGGGCTACTGGGGCGACGGCGACTCGCAGGTCTGGAGCGCCGGCGGGTTGCTGCGCGACGTTCTTGGCGGCCAGGCGTTGGCCGTGCTGCGCTACGGCCAGCTGAACCAAGCCGGTGTCAACCTGGCCTGGCCGGACGCGCGTTTCACCGCGGCCTCGCTGCAGTGGCGCACGGTGCTGGACCGGGTGTTCGGCCTCACGTTCGCGCTCGACCACGCCAGCCTCAGCCCGAACGGCGGCGGCAACGTCCAGCGCGACACCCAGCTTCGGGTGCAGCTCGAGGCCTGGTTTGATTGAGCGCGGCGTGAAATCGCACCCGCTGCGCCGCAGCTTCGGCACCACGGCGGGTCTTGCCGGCCGAAGCCGATGCTAGGCTTGAAGCGGCAGCCCATGTCCCGGGCACTCGCCCGCCCGGGCCCACGATGACCGAAGACTCCAAAGTGCGATGGCCGTGGGTGTTGGCCCTGACGGTGGCGGCCTATACGCTGGCCGGCTGGCTGGCCACCCGCATCGCGTTTGCCCCGAGCTATGCTGCGCCGCTGTACCCGTCGGCCGGCATCGCCTTTGCCGCCGCCTGGATCTACGGCCGCCCGGCGCTGGCCGGTGCCGCGCTGGGCGCGTTCGCGGTCAATGTCGGCCTGAGCGCGGCGCGCGGGCAGCTCGATGTCAACGCACTGGGGGCGCCGCTGCTGATCGGGCTGGGCGCCGCATTGCAGGCCTGGGTCGGCTGTGTCCTGGTGCGCCGCTTCGTGGCGCAGCCGCTGTCGCTGGTGCAGCCGCGCGACATCTGGCGCTTCTTGCTGCTGGCCGCGCCGCTGGCCTGCCTGACCAACGCCAGCCTGGCCACCGCCACGCTCGCGCTGTCCGGTGTGCTGCCGCGATCGGCGGTCGCCTTCACCTGGTGGACCTGGTGGATCGGCGATTCGCTGGGCGTGCTGATCGCCGCACCGGTGGCGCTGACCCTGATCGGCAGGCCGCGCGGCGCCTGGCTGCCGCGGCGCGCGACGGTGGCCGCGCCGCTGCTGGCGGTGACCTTGCTGCTGGTGGCCGCGACCGTGGCGGTCGCGCGCTGGGACGCTCAACGGCTGCAAAGCGCGTTCGAGCGCGAGGCCGCCAGTACCGCGCAGTCGTTTGCGGCCTGGCTGGCCGGTCCGCTGCAGGCGCTGGGCGCCATGCAGGGCCTGTTCGCGCTGCAGCCACAGCTTTCGCACGACGACTTTCAGCGCGCCAGCGCCTGGTGGCTGCAGCAGGACGCGCTGCAGCTGCGGGCCATCGGTTACGCGCAGCGGGTGCCGCAGGCTGAGCTGCCGCGCTTCGAAGCGGCGGTGCGCGCCGAAGGCCAGCCCGGCTACCACGTCTTCGACCGCGTGCCGCGCGTCGCGCCGCCCAGCGAAGAGGTGCTCGCGATCCGTTACATCGAGCCGCAGCAGCACCGCGCGGGCGTACTGGGCGCGAACATCCTGTCGGTCGACGCCGCCGCGACGGCCATCGCACGCGCCCAGCGCAGCGGCCAGGCCAGCGCCAGTGCCGGCTTCAGCCTGACCCAGGACAACGCCAACCGGCTCGGCGTGGTCGTGTACCAGCCGCTGGCCGCCCCAGCGGCCGGCGTGGTCTTCGTCACGCTGCGCATGCAGGACGTGCTGGAGTCGTTGCTGCGCTCGACCGGCAGCGCGCTGCGCTGGTGTCTGCTCGACCTCGACCCGGGCGGCGCACAGCGCCTGGCCGGGCCTGCCGGCTGCGACAGCGCGCCGCGGCTGGCCTACCGCTACGAGCGCGTGCTGGACTTCGCCGGACGCCAGTGGCAGCTGCGTGCCGACGCGCGGCCCGAGCAGATCGCCGAATCGGCGCACGCCAACGCCTGGCTGTTCTCGGTGCTCGGCCTGGCGGCGGCGTCGCTGCTGGGCGCGCTGTTGCTGATCGTCACCGCGCGCGCGCGGCGCATCGAGCTGGAAGTCGAGCAGCGCACCCATGCGCTGCGCCACGAGGTGGGCGAGCGCCAGCGCACCGAAGAAGCGCTGAGCGCCAGCGAGCAGCAGCTGCGCGCGATCCTGGACGCCGCGCGGGTGGGCATCGTCAAGACCGATCTGCTGGGGCGCATCCTGCAGCCGAACGCGGCTTTCGTGCGCATGGTGGGCTACAGCGCGGCCGAACTGCGTGCGCTGAGCGTCGGCCACATCACCCACCCCGACGACCGCGCCGAGGACGCGCGGCTGCTGGCCACGATGCGCGACGGCACGAGCGACGTCTACCGGCGCGAGAAGCGCTACCTGGCCAAGGACGGCCAGATCGTGCACACGCTGCTCACGGTGGCGCTGCTGCGCGACGCGCAAGGGCGGCCGCAAGCCACGGTCGGCGTGATCGAGGACATCGGCGAGCGGCTGCGGCTGGCCGAGGCCGAGCGCGCGCGCGAGCTCGCCGAAAGCTCCAACCGCGCCAAGAGCGAGTTCGTCTCGCGCATGAGCCACGAGTTGCGCACCCCGCTGAACGCGATGCTCGGCTTCGCCCAGCTGCTGGGTCTGGATCGAATGCCGGCGCTGGCCGACCATCAGCGCGCGTGGGCGACGCAGATCCAGCAGGCCGGCTGGCACCTGCTGCACATGATCAACGACACGCTGGATCTGTCGCGCATCGAGTCGGGCATGCTCAAACTCGAGCCGGCCCGGCTCGGGCCCGCGGCGCTGGTCGAAGCCGCGCTGGCCATGGTCGAGCCGGCCGCGGCCAAGCGCGGCCTGCGCATCGAGCAGCAGACCGATCCGCGCGCCGGTGCGGTGCTCGCCGACGAAACCCGCGTCAAGCAGATCCTGACCAACCTGCTGAGCAACGCGGTCAAGTACAACGTCGACGCCGGCCAGATCGCCGTGCGCGTGCGCGCCACCACGGCGGGGACCATCGAATTCGTGGTCAGCGACAGCGGCCTGGGCATGACGCGCGAGCAGATGGACGAGCTGTTCCAGCCCTACAACCGCCTCGGGCGCGAGCGCAGCGGCGTCGAGGGCACCGGCATCGGGCTGGTGATCAGCCGCCGGCTGGCCGAGCTGATGGGCGGCTCGCTGCGCGCGCACAGCGTCGCCGGCGAGGGCTCGACCTTCATCCTGAACCTGCCCCGCGCCCCCGACAACGGCAGCGATGACGAGCCCGTCAGCGAGCCGGCGGCGCGGCCGGCCGCCTACCACCAGCGGCTGGTGCACTACATCGAGGACAACGAAACCAACATCGAGGTCATGCGCGGCATGCTGCTGCGCCGGCCGCAGGTGCAGTTGCAGGTGTCGATGAACGGCCTGGACGGCCTGGCGGCGCTGAAACGCCAGCGCCCCAGCCTGATCCTGCTGGACATGCACCTGCCCGACATCGACGGCCTGGAGTTGCTGCGCCACCTGAAGGACGACGACGACCTGAGCAGCATCCCGGTGGTGGTGGTGTCGGCCGACGCCACCACGACGCAGATCGAAGCGGCGCTGACCGCCGGCGCCGCGCACTACGTGACCAAGCCGGTGAGCCTGGCCGCGCTGCTCGAGGTGCTCGACGGCCTGCTCGACGAGATGGACACCCACTTCGGCTGACCGGCCGGGTCGCGGCCGAGGCGACTTGTTGGCACCCGCTCTTAGCACTCTAACGCCGAGAGTGCTAATATTCCCGGAACCAAGCCGGTCGGGCGTGGTCACAAGGCGAGATGAATACTGCAACTGCCCTTTCCGTTCGCGATCCGTGGTCGTTGGTGCCGCCGGTCGGCAACCTGGATGCCTACATCTCGGCGGTGAACCGCATTCCGCTGCTGACGCCGCAAGAAGAAGGCGACTGCGCGCGCCGGCTGCAGGGCCAGGGTGACGTCGAAGCCGCGGGCCGGCTGGTGCTGTCGCACCTGCGGCTGGTGGTGTCGGTGTCGCGCCAGTACCTGGGCTACGGCCTGCCGCATGCCGATCTGATCCAGGAGGGCAACGTCGGCCTGATGAAGGCGGTGCGCCGCTTCGATCCCGACCAGGGGGTGCGGCTGGTCAGCTACGCGCTGCACTGGATCAAGGCAGAGATCCACGAATACATCCTGCGCAACTGGCGCATGGTCAAGGTGGCGACCACCAAGTCGCAGCGCAAGCTGTTCTTCAACCTGCGCTCGATGAAGCAACGCCTGAAAAGCGATGCGCCCGACGAGCACACGCACCGCACCAGCTTCACGCCGGCCGAGGTCGAGGTGGTCGCGCGCGAGCTGAACGTCAAGCCCGAAGAAGTGCTGGAGATGGAAACGCGGCTGTCGGGCGGCGACGTCGCGCTCGAGGCGCAGGACGACGACGGCGACGAAGCCTACGCGCCGATCACCTATCTGGCCGACGACCGCCACGAGCCGCTGCGCGCGATCGAGTCGCGCCAGCGCGACTGGCTGGCCGGCGAAGGCATCCACCAGGCGCTGCAGGTGCTGGACGCACGCAGCCGGCGCATCGTCGAGGAGCGCTGGCTGAAGGTCAACGACGACTCGAGCGGCGGCATGACGCTGCACGAGCTGGCCGGCGAATACGGCGTCAGCGCCGAACGCATCCGCCAGATCGAGGTCGCCGCGCTGAAGAAGATGCGCAAGGCGCTCGAGCCGGCCTGACGGCCCGCATCGACCCCGCGGCAGGCCAGCGCGGCACCAGGCTCGCGCGCCGGCAGCGTCGGCCCGCGTTCAGGCCGGATCGGCGGCGCGTTCGGCCAGCAGCAGCTTGACGTCGTGCCGCAGCGCGTCGGCCCCGGCGCCGTAGCGCATGAACAGCCGCAGCCGCCCCTGCGCATCGAGGATGTAGGTGCCCGCGGTGTGGTCCACCGTGTAGTGGCCTTCGCTGCGGCCCGGCGCCTTGGCGTAGAACACCTTGAACTCGCGCGCCGCGGCCTGCGTCTGCTCCGGTGTTCCGCGCAGCGCGACAAAGCCCGGGCCGAAGCTGGCAACGTAGCCCGCGAGCACCTCGGGCGTGTCGCGCTCGGGGTCGACGCTGATGAACACGCCCTGCACGTGCTCGCCGTCCGCACCCAGGTCGTGCTTGACCGCGGCCAGCTCGGCCAGCGTGCTCGGGCACACGTCGGGGCACTGGGTGTAGCCGAAGAACACCAGCGTGACCTTGCCCTTGAAGTCGGCCAGCGTGCGCGCCTTGCCGTCGGTGTCGGTCAGCGCCAGTTCGCGCCCGTAGTCGGCGCCGGTGATGTCGACCGCGTTGAACGCGGGCTTGGCCGGGCTGCTGGCGCCGAAGCGATCGCAGCCGGCCAGGGCCAGCGCGCCCGCCAGCGCCGCGGCCAGCAGCGCCTTGTTCAGCTCAACCATGGGCTCAGGTAGTGGTCGATCAGCAACGCGCTGAACAGCAAGCTCAAGTAAAGGATCGAGAAGCGGAAGGTCGCGCGCGCCAGCGCATCGCTGTAGTCGCGCCACAGTTGCACTGCGTGCGCCAGAAACACCAGACCCAGCGCCAGCGCACACAGCAGATAGACCCAGCCGCTCATGCCGTAGACGAAGGGCAGCAGCGTCGCCGCGAACAGCGCCAGCGTGTACAGCAGCACCTGCAGCCGGGTGAACTCCGAGCCGTGCGTGATCGGCAGCATCGGCAGGCCCGACTTGCGGTAGTCCTCGGCGCGATACAGCGCCAGCGCCCAGAAGTGCGGCGGCGTCCACAGGAAGATCACCAGGAACAGCATCCAGGCCTCGGGGCCGACGTCGTTGCGCATTGCCGCCCAGCCCAGCACCGGCGGCATCGCGCCCGAGGCACCGCCGATCACGATGTTCTGCGGCGTCATCGGCTTGAGCACCAGCGTGTAGATCACCGCGTAACCGACGAAGGTGGCGAAGGTCAGCGCCATCGTCAGCGGGTTGACCAGGAAGTACAGCACCGCGCTGCCCAGCGCGCACAGCAGCGCCGAGAACAGCAGCGCCTGCGTGCTGGTGAGCTCGCCCTTGGCGGTGGGCCGCCACGCGGTGCGCGTCATCTTGGCGTCGATGTGCTGCTCGACCAGGCAGTTGAACGCCGCGGCCGCGCCGGCCACCAGCCAGATGCCCAGCGTGGCCACGGCGGCCCGGCGCAGATCGGGCCAGCCCGGCTCGGCCAGCAGCATGCCGATCAGTGCGCAAAAGACGATCAGTTGCACCACGCGCGGCTTGGTCAGCGCGTAGTACTGGGCCCAGCGGTTGGCGCCAGGCGTGGGGGAGGCAAGGGTTTGCGACATCGCGGGGGCGGATTCTAGGAGGCCGGCTTCAACCATGCGGCGCGTGCGAGAAGCGAGCTGAGCACCGCCACCAGCGCCGCGGCACCGGCGGTGTGCGCCAGCGCCGCGGCCAGCGGCCAGCCCAGCACCACGTTGGACAAGCCGGAGGCCACCTGCCACAGCGTCAGCACCAGCAAGGCGGTCGCGGCGCGGCGCTGCCCCAGCCGCGACCACAACACGCGCGCCAGCACCAGCAGGCCCACGCTGGCCAGCAGCGCGAACAACCGATGCGTCATGTGGATCGCGACCAGCGCCTCGAAGGGCAGGAAGCTGCCGTCGCCGGCCTTGCCCAGATCGCGCTGCACGGTGAAGCCGTGGCCGAAATCCATCGCCGGCCACCAGCTGTCGTTGCACTGCGGGAAGCCGCTGCAGGCCAGCACCGCGTAGTTGCTGCTGACCCAGGCGCCCAGCGCGATCTGCGCCACCAGCAGCGCCAGCACCGCCAGCAGCAGCCGGCGCACCGCGCGCGGCCAGCGCAGCGAGCGCCCGCGCAGCGCCTCGTGCTGCACCACCAGCAGCGCCAGCAGGAACATGCCGCCCAGCAGGTGCAGCGTGACGATCGCCGGGTTGAGCTTCCAGGTCACCGTGAGCATGCCGAACAAGCCCTGCACGATCACCCAGGCCAGCGTCGCGGTCGGCCACCACGGCGACTGCGGCAGGCTGCGCCGCCAGATCCAGCTGCCCAGCGTGGCCACCAGGATCAGCGCGCCGACGGTCATCGCCAGGTAGCGGTGGATCATCTCGATCCAGGCCTTGCTGAAGGTGACCGGGCCGCTGGGCATCGCGGTCTGCGCCGCATCGATGTGGGTGGCCGCGCCGAGCGGGCTGGCGTGGCCGTAGCAGCCCGGCCAGTCGGGGCAGCCCAGGCCCGAGTCGCTGAGCCGGGTGAACGAGCCGAAGACGATCAGGTCGAAGGTCAGGAACATCGTCAGCGCGGTCAGCGCCGCCAGATGCATGTGCACGCCGGCGCCGCGCTGGCGCAGCCAGACCCAGGTCAGCGGCAGCAGCGCGATCACCGCCGCCAGCAGCGACAGGCGCAGGATCGGAGTCAGGTCCATGGCCTCTCAGCGCCCGGGCTGGTCCCACGACGCGGAGGCGCGCAGCAGCCGCTCGAGGTCGCGCTTGACGCGCGCCGGCTGCGGGTTGGCAGGCACGCGCATCATCCATTCGCCCATCGGGTCGACCAGGTACAGGTGCTCGTCCAGCGCGTGGCCGGGCTGGCCTTGCAGCCAGCCGGCCAGCGCGTCGTGCGGCACCCGCAGCACCCGCAGCGACGGGTCGGCGGCCAGCGCGGCGCGCAACGGCGCGCTGAGCTCGGCGTCGTCGGTGACCAGCCAGATCTTGTCGATGCGATCGCGCTCGCGGCCCAGCATCTCGCGCAGCTGGCGCTGCAGGTACAGCCGCTTCTGGCACTCAGCGCTGCACTCGGCCGGGCCCAGCGCGAGCAGCAGCCACTGGCCGCGCAGCGCCGCGGCATCCAGCGGCTGGCCGTCCAGCGTGCGCAGCGGCAGCGCCGGCAGGCTGCGCGAGGGCTGAATCAGATCGCCGTAGTTGGTGCGCCCCTGCGGGCGCAGCACGTAGTAGGTGTAGTACGACGCCAGCACCGGCGCGGCGCAGGCCAGCAGCACCAGCAGCAGCTTGATGCGCCCGGCGCGGGTGCGGCGCGCATCGCGCGGCCGCTCGGGGGTGGCGCCGTCGTGCACGGGGTGCGGCACGGCGTCAGCGTGCGCGGCCACGGCGCGGGCGGATGAGTTGGAACCAGACATATAGACCCGTGATGAGCGCGCTCAGCGCGAACCACTGCGCGGCGTAGCCGTGGTGCTTGGAGACATCGGCCGCCACTGGCGCCCATTGCCGCTGCAGCCCGCCGCCGTCGGCACCGAGTTGCACGACGACCAGCGGCCGCAGCGGCAGCCCGGTCTCGCGCGCGTAGCCGGCGAGGTCGAGATTTTGCCGGATCGGCCCCGACGCCGCGCTGTCGAACTCGTACAGCCGCGCCAGGCCCTGGGCGACGCGGCCCTCGATGCGCACCGGCGCCTCGGGCGTGTCGACCGGAGCGAGTTGGGTACGCTCGCGCTGGTGGCGCGGCAGCCAGCCGCGCTGCACCAGCACCACGTCGCCGCGGCCGACGAGTAGCGGCGTGACCAGGAAGAACCCCGGGTGGCCGTTCATCTGCCGGTTGTCCAGGTAGATGCTGTAGTCGCCCAGCCAGCGGCCTTCGAGCTGCACCCGGCGATGCAGCTGTTGCTCAGCGGCTTCGGCGGTGCGCGCCAGCGACGCGGCCTGCAGCGGCGGCAGCGCCGCGCGCGCCAGCAGCGCCTCGTGCGCGGCGGTCTTGTGCGCCGCGCGGTCGAGTTGCCACAGCCCCAGCCGCGCGGTGCCCAGTGCGCCAGCCAGCGCCGCCAGCAGCACGATCAGACCGCGCCGGCCCTGGCCGGCGCTCGCGCGCTGCACCCTGGCGGGGGCGGTGAAATAATTGGTGCGCATGAAGATCGTGATCGTGCTGTTCCTGCTGGCGGTGGTGGCCGCCCTGGCCAGCGCCGGCGTGCTGATGCTGCGCAAGCCCACCGCCAGCGACCCCAACGGCGCGCGCATGGCACGCGCGCTGGCGGTGCGCGTCGGCCTGTCGGTGGCGATCTTCCTGCTGGTGCTGCTGGCCTACGCGCTGGGCTGGATCCAGCCCAGCGGCATCCCGTTGAGCACCGGCTGAGCGCCGCGGCCCGGCAAGCCGAGCCGGGCCGGGATGCTCGGCCCGGCTCGCCCGCCGAAGCCGATCCCGGCGCCGCTTCAGAGCCAGTACACGAGGAAGTACAGGCCGAGCCAGACCACGTCGACGAAGTGCCAGTACCAGGCCGCGCCTTCGAAGCCAAAATGGCTTTGCGGCGTGAAGTGGCCCTTCATCAGGCGCAGCGTGACGAAGGTCAGCATCAGCATGCCGACGAACACGTGAAAGCCGTGGAATCCGGTGAGCATGAAGAAGGTCGAGCCGAACACGCCGGAGCTCAGCCGCAGGTTCAGGTCGTTGTAGGCGTGCATGTACTCGTAGGCCTGCACGCACAGGAAGGTGATGCCCAGCAGCACGGTGAGCCACATCCAGAAGATGGTCTTGCCGCGGCGGTTGGCGATCAGCGCGTGGTGCGCGATCGTCAGCGTCACGCCGGAGGTCAGCAGCAGCGCGGTGTTCAGCGTGGGCAGCGGCCACGGCCCGATGGTGGCGAACGGCTCGATCGTGCCGGCCGGCGAGCCGGTGGCACCGGCCACCGCCGACGGCCAGGCGGCCTTGAAGTCGGGCCACAGGATCTGGTTTTCCAGGCTGCCCAGCATCGGCACCGAGTGCGCGCGCGCCCAGTACAGCGCGCCGAAGAAGGCGGCGAAGAACATCACCTCGGAGAAGATGAACCAGCTCATGCTCCAGCGGTACGACACGTCCACGCGTTGCGAGTACAGCCCGCTCATGTCCTCGGCGATGGCCGCGCGGAACCACTGGTACATCGTGCTCAGCCAGATCACCAGGCCGAGCAAGAACGCGTAGCGGCCCCAGCTGTGGTCGTTGATCCACTGCGCCGCGCCGAGGATGACGAAGAACATGCCGCAGGCCACCAGCACCGGGTAGCGCGACGGCGCCGGGACGAAGTAGTACGGGGCGGAGCCGGAATGGGCGTTGGCCGACATGGTGGGGTTGCTCCTGGTTGCTCGGGATGTTGTGTGTGGGTTGGGTGCGGGATGTGGCGCGAGCTCAGGTCGCGATGCCGCTGCCGACGACCCAATTCGCCAGCAGCACCAGCGCCAGCACGAACAGCGCGGCGCTGACGACGGCGGCGATCACCAGGTGCACCGGGTTGAGCTTTTGCACGTCGTGCGCGTGGCCTGCCGAACGGCGGATGCCGAAGAACGACCAGGCCACCGCGCGGAAGGTCTGTAGCGGCGAGGCCGGCCGGCCCGCCGCCTCCTTCAGCCCGCCGGGCGGCGTCACAGCCGCGCCTCCGGGCGCGACAGGCTGGCGCTGGGTGCCGGCGGCGTGCGCCCGCCGACCTCGAAGAAGGTGTAGGACAGCGTGATCGTGGTCACGTCCTTCGGCAGCTTGGGGTCGATGACGAAGGCCACCGGCCACTGCTTGGACTCGCCCGGGCGCAGCGTGTACTGGTTGAAGCAGAAGCACTCGAGCTTGTTGAAGTGCGCCATCGCCTGCTTGGGCGCGTAGCTGGGGATCGCCTGCGCGGCCATGGTGCGATCCTGCCGGTTGCGAAACTCGTACATCACCGTGGCCAGCTCGCCCGGGTGCACCTGCAACGACGCCATCGCCGGCTTGAAGTCCCACGGCCCACGCGCGTTGGCATCGAACTCCACCGTGATCGTGCGCGAGCGGTCAATCTGGGTGTTGCCGCCGCGGCCGGCCGCGGCGTCGACGCGGCGCTGCTCGGCCAGCGACAGCACGTTGATGCCCAGCGCGTCGCAGATCGCGCGGTACGCCGGCACCAGCGCATAGCCGAAGCCGAACATCAGCACGGCCACCACCAGCAGCTTGCCCATCATGCGGCGGTTGTCGGCCCGCAACGGCGCTTGACCGGGCTCGTGCATAGCGGACATCACTGCGCGCTCAGCCGCCGAACAAGACCATGCGCGCGATGTAGCCGGCCAGCAGCAACGCGGCCACGCCGGCCAGTGCCCAGCCCAGGCGCAGGTTGGCTTTGCGTTGCGGCGTGGCGTTCATCGCGGGCTCAGCCGACCACCCGGGTGGCGCTGGCGTCCAGCTTGGGCGGATGCTCGAAGGTGTGCCAAGGCGCGGGCGACGGCACTTCCCATTCCAGCCCCTCGGCGCCGTCCCACGGCCGCTGCGGCGCCGGCGTGCCCTGGCCGCGCATCATCGGCAGCACCACCGCGAGGAAGAAGTACACCTGCATCAGCCCGAAGCCGAAGCCGCCGATGCTGGCCCACATGTTGAAGTCGGCGAACTGCATCGGGTAGTCGGCGTAGCGGCGCGGCATACCGGCCAGGCCGAGGAAGTGCATCGGGAAGAAGGTCAGGTTGAAGAAGAACATGCTGCCCCAGAAGTGGATCTTGCCGCGCGTCTCCGAATACATCGTGCCGGTCCACTTCGGGCCCCAGTAGTACACGCCGGCGAACATCGCGAACAGCGAGCCGGCGACCAGCACGTAGTGGAAGTGCGCCACCACGTAGTAGGTGTCCTGCAGCTGGATGTCCACCGGCGCCACCGCCACGATCAGCCCGGTGAAGCCGCCGATCGCGAACACGAAGATGAAGCCCACGGCCCACAGCATCGGGGTCTCGAAGCTCAGCGAGCCGCGCCACATCGTGGCCACCCAGTTGAAGATCTTCACGCCCGTGGGCACCGCGATCAGCATCGTCGCGTACATGAAGAACAGCTGCCCGGTCACCGGCATGCCGGTGGTGAACATGTGGTGCGCCCAGACGATGAACGACAGGATCGCGATCGACGCGGTGGCGTAGACCATCGACGCATAGCCGAACAGCCTCTTGCGCGCGAACGCCGGCACGATGTGGCTGATGATGCCGAAGGCCGGCAGGATCATGATGTAGACCTCGGGGTGCCCGAAGAACCAGAAGATGTGCTGGTACATGATCGGGTCGCCGCCGCCGGCCGCGTTGAAGAAGCTGGTGCCGAAGTGGCGGTCGGTCAGCGTCATCGTGATCGCGCCGGCGAACACCGGCATCACCGAGATCAGCAAGAACGCGGTGATCAGCCACGTCCAGGCGAACATCGGCATCTTCATCAGCGTCATGCCCGGCGCGCGCATGTTCAGGATGGTGACGATGATGTTGATCGAGCCCATGATCGAGCTCGCGCCCATGATGTGCAGCGCGAAGATCGCCGCATCCAGCGACGGGCCCATCTGCATCGTCAGCGGTGCGTAGATCGTCCAGCCCGCGGCCGGCGCGCCGCCGGGCATGAAGAAGGTGCTGGCCAGCATGATCGCCGCCGGGATCAGCAGCCAGAAGCTCAGGTTGTTCATGCGCGCGAAGGCCATGTCGCTCGCGCCGAGCTGCAGCGGGATCATCCAGTTCGCGAAGCCGACGAAGGCCGGCATGATCGCGCCGAACACCATGATCAGCCCGTGCATCGTGGTGAACTGGTTGAACAGCTCCGGGTTGACGAACTGCAGCCCGGGCTGGAACAGCTCGGTGCGGATGCAAAGCGCGAGGATGCCGCCGAGCATCAGCATCGTGAACGAGAACAACAGGTACATCGTGCCGATGTCCTTGTGGTTCGTCGCGAACAGCCAGCGGCGCCAGCCGTGCGGCATCGCGTGGTGGTCGTCGTGGGCGTGCACGCCGGGATGGGGAAGAACTGCGCTCATGGAGTAGACCTTTAACCAGCAGCGGCCGGATGCGATGGATGCGACGGTCGCGCCCGCGTCACTTGCGGGCGGCGGCAACCTCGGACGGCTGCACCAGCTGTCCGGTCTTGTTGCCCCAGTTGTTCTTGGTGAAGGTGATGACCGCGGCCAGCTCGGTGTCCGACAGCTGGCGCCACGACGGCATCGCGCCGTTGTTCACCCCTTGCAGCACGGTGGTGATCTCGCGGATCTTGTCGCCGTCCAGCACCACCGGCGAGCCGTCCAGCGGCTTGATCGGGCCCGCGCCCTTGCCGTTGGCCTGGTGGCAGGCCGCGCAGTTGGCGGCGTAGATCTTGGCGCCGCGCTCCTTCAACGCGGCCAGCTCCCACACCTTGTTCGGGTCGTCGGCCTTGGCCGCCATCTCCTTGTGCTTGGCCTCGACCCAGGCGCTGTAGTCCTGCGCGCTCACCACGCGCACGTGGATCGGCATGTAGGCGTGTTCCTTGCCGCACAGCTCGGCGCACTGGCCGTAGAAGTCGCCGGTCTTCTCGGCGCGGAACCAGGTGTCGCGCACGAAGCCGGGGATCGCGTCTTGCTTGACGCCGAAGGCCGGCACCATCCAGGCGTGGATCACGTCGTTGGAGGTGGTGATGATGCGCACCTTGCGGTCCACCGGCACCACCAGCGGGTTGTCCACGCGCAGCAGGTAGTCGTCGCCCTGCGGCGTGCCGGCGTCGGACAGCGCGCGCTGCTCGGGGTCGAGCGAGGCCAGGAACGAGATGCCCTCGCCTTCGCCGCGCAGGTAGTCGTAGCCCCAGCGCCACTGGTAGCCGGTGGCCTTGATCGTCAGGTCGGCGTTGCTGGTGTCCTTCATCGCCACCACGGTGCGCGTGGCCATCGCGCCCATGCTGATCACGATCAGCAGCGGCACCACGGTCCAGGCGATCTCGATGCCCACGCTTTCGTGGAAGTGCGCCGCCTTGTGGCCCAGCGACTTGCGGTGCTTCAGGATCGAATAGAACATCACCCCGAACACGCCGATGAAGATCAGCAGGCACACCACCATCACCGCGTTGTGCAGCCACATGATGTCGCGCGCGATGCTGGTCACCGGCGGGTGCAGGTCGATCTGGTTGACCGCCGGGCCGCCGGGCAGGCTGTTCACCGCGGCCAGCACGGCGGGTGCACCGAGCAGCAGCGCCATCAGCCCGCAGGCCTGGGCAGCGCGCCGACGCGTGCTCGAGTTCATGGTCCTCATCATTGCGCTATCCATTGCATCGGTGGGCCGCTGGGGGCATTCGCTGTCTCAGACCTGGCGCAGGCCATGAAATCTGCAGCGGTGTTGATCCGAGTCAAGGATTCCTGCCCGGAAAACGGCGCGGATTCTAGCCCACGGTTTCGCCGCCCCCGGCCGCACGACGGCCCGAGCGCACCATGGTACGCATGTCGTCGAGCGACACCGACGTCTGCGCCGCCACGCGCGGCCGCGGCGCGACGCGAAACGCATGGCCGTAGACCAGCTCGAAGTCCAGCCGCAGCCGGCCGTCGCCGCCGCGCAGCTGCTGCAGTTCGTCGCACAAGCGCGCGCGCCAGCGCGGCGTGCGCAGCCCCGCCACGCGTGCGACATGCGCGTTGCCGCCCAGCGAGCGCAGCTCGCGCAGCAGCGCATCGGCGTCGGCCCAGGTCAGCGTGACGATCTCCTGGTCCATCACCGGATCGTCGAAACCGCAGTGCAGCAACATGTCGCCCAGGTCGTGCATGTCGACGAAGGGCGCGAACGGCGCCGGCCAGCCGCAGCGCGCATACAGCCGGCTGAGCGCGCCCAGCGAGCCCGGGCCCAGGGTCGAGAACATCACGAAGCCGTCGACCGCCAGCGCGCGCTGCCAGCGCTGCAGCATCGCCGCGGGGTCGGCGCACAGGTGCAGCACCATGTTCGCCCACAGCAGCTCGGCCTGGCCGTCGGGCACCTCGCTGGCCGACACCACCGCCACCTGCGGGCCGGCGCGGCGCAACAACGACCGCCAGCGCGCGCCGCGCGCCGCGGCCGCGCGTGGCGGCGCCAGCCGCACGCCGGCTTCGACCCGCAGCACCTCGGCGCCGGGATAGGCGTCGCGCAGCAAGGCCTGCGATGCGCCGTTGAAGCTGTCCCAGTCGATGAGGGAGCGCGGCTGGCGCTTGATCAGGCTCAAGCGCTCGGCCATGCGGCGTGCGACCTCGCCATGCAGCCAAGGCGCTTGGTTGGCGCGGGCCATGCGGCACGCGATCCGCGCCAACGCCGCGGCCTGCGCGGCAGGCACGGGGGCTGAGGTCACGGCATCGGCCATCGCCGGCCAGTATATTGAGCCGATGCAAACCCCTGCATCGCGAGCGCCGCCGCACGTACCGGCCTTGGCACAGCCGGCAGCGGCGTGCGCACCGCCGTCACACCCGGCTCGTCCAGCCCGCTGGGCACGCGCGCTGCTGCCGGGCCTGTGCGCGGTGTGCCACGCCTGGGCGCCGCAGCCGGTGTGCGCGGCCTGCGTAGCGCGCTTCGCGCCCGCGCTGCCACGCTGCGCGCGCTGCGGGCTGCGCACACCCCGAGCCACGCCAAGCTGCGGCGCATGCCTGGCCGCGCCGCCACCGATCGGGCACTGCGTGGTCGGCTGCGACTACGCGTTCCCGTGGGACCGCCTGATCGCCGCGTTCAAGTTCCGCGGCCGCGTCGAGCTCGCGCCGCTGCTGGCCGAGCTGCTGCTCGAGGCGATCGGCCGCGACCCACGAGCGATGCCGCAATGGGTCATGCCAGTGCCGCTGGCGCCGCAGCGCCTGGCCGAGCGCGGCTACAATCAGGCCTGGGAGATCGCGCGCCGCGTCGCGCGCCGTCTCGGCTGCCGCGCCGATGCGCACTGCTTGCTGCGCCCGCTGGACGGTGCCCACCAGGCCGAACTGAAGCTGGCGCAGCGCCAGCGCAACGTCGCGCGCGCCTTCGTCGTGCAGCCACGGCGTGGCGTGTCGCTGCACGGCCAGCACGTCGCGCTGGTCGACGACGTGATGACCAGCGGGGCCACGCTGCACGAAGCCGCTGCCGCGCTGCGCCGGGCCGGCGCCGCGCGCGTCGACGCCTGGGTGGTGGCGCGCACGCCGGCGCCGGCCGACTGACGCCGCGCCATGTTCCACATCGTCCTGGTGCAGCCGCAGATCCCGCCGAACACCGGCAACGTGATCCGCCTGGCCGCCAACACCGGGTGCACGCTGCACCTGATCGAGCCGCTGGGCTTCGCGATGGAAGACCGGCTGCTGCGGCGCGCCGGGCTGGACTATCACGAGTACGCACAGGTGCGCCGCCATGCCTCGTGGGCACAGTGGCTGCAGGCGGCGCGCCCGCCGCCGCAGCGCTGCTTCGCCTTCAGCACGCGCGGCCGCGGCGAGTTCGCGGCGATACGCTGGTGCCCCGGCGACTGGCTGATCTTCGGCAACGAAAGCCACGGGCTGAGCGATGCGCTGCTCGAGCAGATCGCGCCCGAGCAGCGGCTGCGGCTGCCGATGCGCAGCGGCCAGCGCAGCCTGAACTTGAGCAACGCGGTGGCCGTGGCGGTGTTCGAGGCCTGGCGCCAGCAGGGGTTTGCCGGCGGCGCCTGAACCCCGGCCGCTACAGCTCGCTGGTGGCCTCGCGCGCCATCAGCTGGCGCATCGCGGCCAGCGGCTCGATGCGCGCTTCGAGCACCTCGACCACCGCCTGCGCGATCGGCATGTCCACCCCCGCTTGGCGCGCACGCGCCAGCACCGTCGGCGCGCTGTACACGCCTTCGGAGACATGGCCGAGCTGCTGCAGCACCTGCGCCAGCGTCTGGCGCTGCGCCAGGCCGAGCCCGACGCGGCGGTTGCGCGACAGATCGCCGGTGGCCGTCAGCACCAGGTCGCCCAGCCCCGACAGACCCATGAAGGTCTCGGCGCGGGCCCCCAGTGCCATGCCCAGCCGCGTCATCTCGGCCAATCCGCGGGTGATCAACGCCGCGCGCGCGTTCAGCCCCGGGCGGCCGGCGGCCTCGCCCTGGCTGGCCAACCCGTCGACCAAGCCGGTGGCGATGGCCAGCACGTTCTTCACCGCGCCGCCGACCTCGGCGCCCACCGGATCGCCCGAGCGGTACACGCGCAGGGTATCGCTGTGAAACACCTGGACTGCGGCCTCGCACAACGCGGCGTCGCGGCTGGCGGCGACCAGCGCGGTCGGCTGCGCGCGCGCGACCTCGAGCGCGAAGCTCGGCCCCGACAACACGCCGCCGGGCGCGCCCGGGCGCAGCTCGCGCGCGATCTCGTGGCCCAGCGCCCCGCTGCCGGCCTCGAAGCCCTTGCAGGCCCACAGCACCGGCATCGCCGCCGGCAGGCGCGCCAGGCATTCGCGCAGCGCGGCCATCGGCGTGGCCACGACCATCAGGCCGCCCTGGGCGTGGCGCAGCGCGGCGTCGTGGTCGGCGGTGATGCGCAGCGCCTTGGGCAGCGCGACCTCGGGCAGGTAGCGCGTGTTGCAGCGCTGTGCGCGCATCTGCTCGGCCTGCGCCGGCTCGCGCGCCCACAGCAGCGTGTCGTGGCGCAGCGCCGAGGCCATCGCCAGCGCGGTGCCCCAGGCGCCCGCGCCAAGTACGACGACGTTCATGCGCTGGCGCGGCTCGCGCTCAGTTGACGCCGGTGATGATGCGCGGCTCGCCGTTGCCGTTCTGCGCGGCCGCGGCCTGCGCCTGCTGGGCCTGCTGCGCCTCGAACATCGCCTGGAAGTTGACTTCGGTCAGGATGATCGGCGGGAAGCCCGCGCGCGTGCACACGTCGGAGACGATGGCCCGCAGGTACGGGTAGATCATCTGCGGGCACACGATGCTGATGATGCCCTGCATCTGCTCTTGCGGCACGTTGCGGATCTCGAAGATGCCGGCCTGCTTGGCCTCGACCAGGAACAGCGTCTTGTCCTTGACCTTGGTCGTCACCGTGGCGGTGACGGTGACCTCGTAGATGCCGTCGGCCACCGCCTCGGCGCCCATCGCGAGGTTGATCTCGACCTGCGGCTGCTGCTGCTCGAGCAGGATCTGCGGCGAGTTCGGCTGCTCGAGCGACAGGTCCTTCAGGTACATGCGCTGGATCTGGAACACGGGGGTGGCGTCGGCTTCGGCCATGGTGGGTCTTCCGCGATGAGGGTGTGGGACGGCGCTGCGGGCGGGGTCGCGCCGGCGCGGCGAAAGCGGCGGATTATCCCCCAGCGCGTTCAGCCCGCCGCGCCGAGCAGCGGCAGCAGGCCGCCGCGGCGGTCGAGCTCGATCAGGTCGTCGCAGCCGCCGACGTGCGTGCCGCCGATGAAGATCTGCGGCACCGTGCGCCGCCCGGTCAGCTGCGCCATCTGCTCGCGCAGCGCCGGGTCGAGGTCCACGCGCAGTTCGTCGATGTGCTCGACCCCGCGCTCGCGCAGCAGCGCCTTGGCGCGCACGCAGTACGGGCAGGTCTGCGTGGCGTACATGCGAACCGGGTTCATGCGGCGGGCATCCGGTGTCGGGCTCCGGTGTCGGGCTTCAGGCCGACTTCTCGATCGGCAGGCTGGCGTTGCGCCAGGCCTCGGTGCCGCCCGACAACGAATGCACGCTGCTGTAGCCGGCCTTGCGCAGTTGCGCGGCCGCGCGCGACGAGCGTGCACCCGATGCGCACACCAGCACCAGCGGCAGCGCCTTGTTCGTCGGCAGGCCCTTGGCGCCGTCGATCGCGGCCAGCGGCACGTTGCGCGCACCCGCGGCGTGGCCGGCGGCGAACTCGCCCGGCTCGCGCACGTCGATCAGCACCGCCTTGTCGTGGTTGATCATGCGTACCGCGTCGGCGGGGGACAGCGACGCACCCAGCGCGCCCTTGCCCAGCGACGGCCACAGCAGCAGGCTGCCCGACACCGCGGCGGCAAGAATCAGGATCCAGTTCTCGACGATGAATTGCACGGGCCGGGCCAATGACGGTTGCAAGGGGCGCGAATTATAGAATCGCGCCCGCGCCGCGCCGCTCGCGCGCCACCAGACACCCGCCCATGTACAAGCTCGTTCTGATTCGCCACGGCGAATCGACCTGGAACCTGGAAAACCGCTTCACCGGCTGGACCGACGTGCCGCTGACCGATACCGGCGTGGAGCAAGCGCGCCAGGCCGGGCGGCTGCTGCGCGAAGCCGGCTTCGCGTTCGACATCGCCTACACCTCGGTGCTCAAGCGCGCGATCTGGACGCTGTGGCACTGCCTGGACGAGATGGACCGCACCTGGCTGCCGATCGTCAACGACTGGCGGCTCAACGAGCGCCACTACGGCGCGCTGCAGGGGCTGAACAAGGCCGAGACCGCGCGCCAGTACGGCGACGAGCAGGTGCTGCTGTGGCGCCGCAGCTACGACACCCCGCCGCCGGCACTGCCGCCGGGCGATGCGCGCAGCGAGCGCGGCGACCCGCGTTATGCCGCGCTGCAGCCCGCCCAGGTGCCGCTGAGCGAATGCCTGAAGGACACGGTCGCACGCGTCATGCCGTTCTGGGACGAGGTGCTGGCGCCGGCCATCCTTGCTGGACGCCGCGTCGTGGTCGCCGCGCACGGCAACTCGATGCGCGCGCTGGTCAAGTACCTCGACCGCATCAGCGATGCCGACATCGTCGGGCTGAACATCCCGAACGGCATCCCGCTGGTGTACGAGCTCGACGCGCAGCTGCGGCCGCTGCGCAGCAGCTACCTCGGCGACGCGCAGGCCATCGCCGAAGCCGCCGCCGCAGTGGCGCGGCAGGGCCGCGCTTAGGCACGGACAACCGCGCTGACCGCGGCCGCGCTCAGCGCTGCACGGCGCCCGGGCTCCAGCGCGCAGGCGGTGACAGCGGCCGCGTGCCCAGCGGCAACGCGAACTCGTGGCGCAGCGCGAGTTCGCTGCCGAAGGCCGCCGCGTCGACGCCCGCGCCACGCAAGCTCGATGCGCGCACCAGCGCGAAGTCCAACGCATCGGCCGCTACGAGTACCGACCCTGGCGCCGAGAAGTTCCCAGCGCTCACCCACGCCGCGCCCCGCGTGAAGTCGCCGCGGCCAACGCTCAGGTTGTTGACCGCCTGCAGCGGCGTGTGCGCTGGCAGGCGATCGCTCCACACGCGCACGAACCGGGCCGGGTGGGGGCCCTCATTGATCAGCGTGTTGTGCACCAAACGCAGCCGGCTGTGCGGCCAGGCCTTGCCTTCGGCGCCGTAGGCCACCACCACCGCGTTGTCGCTGGCGGCACTGCGGCCGATCACGTTGCCGATCAGCAGCGCATCACCGCCGTTGGGCAGATCGACCTCGTACGACGCACGCCCCCCGGGGCCATCGACGATCAGGTTGTAGGCCAGCTCGGTGCGGCGCGCACGCGACTTCAACAGGTGGCCGACATGCCCTTGGTGAAAGCGGCTGCCGCTGACCTTCAGCGACGCGATGCGTCCGGCGTAGAGCAGGTGCGGCAGCGGCGATTCGGCCTGCGGCGCCTGCGCGAATTCGCTGTCCTCGATCACGAGTTCGGCATCGCCGAAATTGGCCGTCAGCACCCCCATCTGGTTGTCGAAGAACGCGCAGCGGCGCAGCGTGAGCCGGCCCTTTTCGAAGCGGATGCCGGCACCGTTGCCGTCGGGCACGCGTGCGCCGCGGAACTCGAGGTTGTCGATCTCGACGTCGCCATCGCGCACCACGAGCATCGCCTTGCCTTCGACGTCGCGGCCATCGGCGATGAACACCGGGCGCTGGCCGACGCCGCGGATCGTGAGGCGCTTGTGGTGGATCAGCGCGACGTCGCCGCGATACTCGCCAGCCTGCACCAAGATGGTGTCGCCGTCGCGCGCCTGGCGCACCGCCTCGGCCAAGGTGGGCAGCGGCGCATCGGCGCCGACCCGCAGCGTCGCGGCGTGGCCCGGGGCCGCGGCCAGGCCGATCGCGAGCAGTGCGGTGCTGACGCGCCAACGAAAGAACCCGGCACGCGCCGGGTTCTGTTCGATCACACCCACGGATCGCGTTGCCACGCGGCCCGCCGGTGCGGCTTCAGGGCTTGTTGCCCGTCGGGAACGGCCAAGCTGCGGCCGGGCTCAAGGTCGTCTTCGCCGTAGAGGCGGGCGCGGCCGCGGCCTTCTTGGCCGTCTTCTTCGCTGCCGCCTTCTTTGCCGGAGCTGCCTTCTTCGCTGGCGCGGCCTTCTTTGCGGGTGCCGCCTTCTTCGCCGGCGCGGCCTTCTTCGCCGGTGCCGCCTTCTTCGCCGGTGCGACCTTCTTCGCCGGTGCGGTCTTCTTCGCGGGCGCCGCCTTCTTTGCGGGCGCGGCCTTCTTCGCGGGCGCCGCCTTCTTGGCCGGCGCGGCCTTCTTCGCTGGCGCCTTCTTGGCGGGCGCCTTCTTGGCCGGCGCCTTCTTGGCCGGGCCCTTCTTCGCAGTTGCCATGACTATCTCCTTGATCAAGTTGCGAACAGCGCCGCGCAGCTCGATACAGCGCGGCGATTCATCACCCGGCGCTCTACCTTGGCCCAGCGGCCACGGCTATCGCTCCGGTGCGACGAATGCGGCTCACGAGCCCGTGCATCGCTTCTGGCGTCGACGCATCAGGTCTCGCGGATCACCCAGGCTTGCGGCAGTTGGCTTTGTTCGAATCGGCTGCCGCCGCCTTCAGTCCCAGGAAAGCGCGCCACCGGTCTGGTACTCGATGACGCGCGTTTCGAAGAAATTCCTTTCCTTCTTCAAGTCGATCATTTCGCTCATCCACGGGAACGGGTTGTCCTCGTTCGGATACAGCGGCTGCAGGCCGATCTGCGTCGCACGCCGGTTGGCGATGAAACGCAGGTAGCCCTTGAACATCGAGGCGTTCATGCCGAGCACGCCGCGCGGCATGGTGTCTTCGGCGTAGCGGTATTCCAGCTCGACCGCCTGCTCGAACAGCGCCTTGACCTCGGCGCGCAGTTCGGGCGTCCACAGCTGCGGGTTCTCGAGCTTGATGGCGTTGATCAGATCGATGCCGAAGTTGCAGTGCATCGACTCGTCGCGCAGGATGTACTGGTACTGCTCAGCCGCGCCGGTCATCTTGTTCTGCCGGCCCAAGGCGAGGATCTGGGTGAAGCCGACGTAGAAGAACAGGCCTTCCATCAGGCAGGCAAAGACGATCAGGCTCTTCAGCAGGCTGGCGTCGCTGTCGGGCGTGCCGGTGTGGAAGTCCGGCGCCATGATCGTGTCGATGAACGGCAGCAAGAACGCGTCCTTGTCGCGGATCGACTCGATCTCGTGATAGGCGTTGAAGATCTCGCCTTCGTCCAGCCCCAGCGATTCGACGATGTACTGGTAGGCGTGGGTGTGGATCGCTTCTTCGAAGGCCTGGCGCAGCAGGAACTGGCGGCATTCGGGCGCGGTGATGTGCCGGTAGGTGCCGAGCACGATGTTGTTGGCGGCCAGCGAATCCGCGGTGACGAAGAAACCCAGGTTGCGCTTGACGATGCGGCGCTCGTCTTCGCTCAGGCCGCCGGCGCTCTTCCACAGCGCGATGTCGCGGCTCATGTTGATCTCCTGCGGCATCCAGTGGTTGGCGCAGGTGGCGAGGTACTTCTCCCAGGCCCACTTGTACTTGAACGGCACCAGCTGGTTGACGTCGGTCTTGCCGTTGATGATGCGCTTGTCGGCCGCGGCCACGCGTTGCAGCGATGGCGGCTGCGGCGCTCGGGCCATGGCAGCGGCAGGGCCTGCGGCGCGTGCCGCTGAAGGGTGGGACGCCGGCGCGATCGCGGTTTGCAGCGCGGGCTCGACAACCAGTGGAGCAGGCTTCGACGGGACAGCGGTTTGTTCTTCCCAGACCAGCATTTGTATAGGCGTCCTATGGCGCGTGATTATGTGAGTGTTGGGTACCAATACAAAGCACTACTTGACATCGCAGTGACGCTTGCACAGGTCTTGTTGCCACTGCGCATCGCGATGACGCCGCAGCGCGGCGTTGCATCGCCTCAGCGGCGTGTTTGGCTTCATTGACAGGCTTCGCAATCGGGCTGATGGCTTCGGCCGCTGCGCTTCACGCCGCTTCGCGACACGAGCCTTCGCCGCAACCCCGACATGCCAACACGGCGCGTCACTGACAAGCCTCGCAGTCGGGGTTGTCGATGGCGCAGAACTTGATGTCGCTGGCCGGTGCCGGCGCATCCGCGGCCGCGTGCGCCGATGCTGCGAAGCCGTGCGCGGCCACCGCGTTCAACGCGCCGGCCTGCACCGTCGACTTCTCGGCGTGCGTGGCCCCCAGCGTGCGCAGGTAGTAGGTGGTTTTCAACCCGCGCAACCACGCCAGCTTGTAGGTCGCGTCGAGCTTCTTGCCCGACGCGCCGGCGAGGTAGATGTTCAGCGACTGCGCCTGGTCGATCCACTTCTGCCGCCGCGCCGCGGCCTCGACCAGCCAGGCCGCATCGACCTCGAAGGCGGTGGCGTACAGCCGCTTCAGTTCGTCGGGCACGCGGTCGATGCGGGCAAGCGAGCCGTCGAAGTGCTTCAGGTCCATCACCATCACCTCGTCCCACAGCCCCAGGCGCTTCAGGTCGCGCACCAGGTACTCGTTGATCACGGTGAACTCGCCCGACAGGTTGCTCTTGACCGCGAGGTTGCCGAAGCAAGGCTCGATCGAAGCATCGACGCCGACGATGTTGCTGATGGTGGCCGTGGGCGCGATCGCCACGCAGTTGCTGTTGCGCATGCCGTGGGCCTGGATGCGCGCGCGCAGCGCGTCCCAGTCCATGGTCTGGCTGCGGTCGACCTCGACGTAAGGCGAGGCACAGGGCTCCTGTCCCGTTGCGCCGCCGCGCGCGTCGGCCAGCAGTTGCAGCGAATCCAGCGGCAGCACGCCGCGATCCCACAGGCTGCCGCGGTAGCTGCTGTAGCGGCCGCGCTCGCGCGCCAACTCGGTGCTGGCCCAGTAGGCGTGATAGCACACCGCTTCCATCGAGCGGTCGGCGAATTCCACCGCCTGCTCGCTGGCGTAGGGCAGCCGCAGCTGGTACAGCGCGTCCTGAAAGCCCATCAGGCCCAGCCCCACCGGGCGGTGGCGCAGGTTGGCGTCGCGCGCCTTCTTCACCGCGTAGTAGTTGATGTCGATGACGTTGTCGAGCATGCGCATCGCGGTGGCCACCGTGCGCTGCAGCTTGGCCTGGTCGATCAGCTTGCCGCCGCTGCCGTCCGGCGCGTCCATCAGGTGCTGCGCCAGGTTGACCGAGCCCAGGTTGCACACCGCGATCTCGTCGGCGCTGGTGTTCAGCGTGATCTCGGTGCACAGGTTCGAGCTGTGCACCACGCCGGCGTGCTGCTGCGGGCTGCGCAGGTTGCACGCGTCCTTGAAGGTGATCCACGGATGCCCGGTCTCGAACAGCATCGACAGCATGCGCCGCCACAGGTCGACCGCCTTGATGCGCTTGAAGGGCTTGATCTCGCCGCGGTCGGCCTGGGCCTCGTAGGCGGTGTACGCGACCTCGAACTCGGGGCCGAACTTGTCGTGCAGGTCGGGGCAGCTGCTGGGGCTGAACAGCGTCCACTGGCCGCGCGCCGGGTCGTGCGGATGCTCTGCGCCCTCGATCACCCGCTTCATGAACAGGTCGGGCACCCAGTTGGCGGTATTCATGTCGTGCGTGCGCCGCCGGTCGTCGCCGGTGTTCTTGCGCAGCTCGAGGAACTCCTCGATGTCCAGGTGCCAGGTTTCCAGGTAGGCGCACACCGCGCCCTTGCGCTTGCCGCCGTTGTGTGCGAGCGCGGACGTGGTCATGTAGGACTCGTCGGTCTGCACCTTCAGGTCGTAGACGAACGGCATCGGCGCGATGGCCTCGACCTTCTTCACTCTGGAGAAGACCTTGCCGCCCAGCTCGAGCCAGTTCTTCTTGACCATCGGCTTGCAGCCGACCAGCGCCGCGACTTCGGGCACCGCCGGGATGCGCAGGTCGAAGGCCTTGGTCAGCCCTTCGAAGCGCGTGCTCGAGCCGTCCGAACGGAGCGCGTCATGCGCTTGCTCGCGCACCCGGTACTGGCCAGCGGTGGGCACACCCAGACGCAGCAGCTGGTAGCGCAGGCCCTCGACCAGCGGCCGCGAGGTGTTGGTGAAGTAGATCTCCTTGCCGCGGGAGACCCCGCCGTCGGTTTCCAGCAGCCCGCGCAGCATGGCCAGCGTGTGCGGCCGAGGCAGATGCGCAAAGCGCCGGGCGATGTGCTTGCAGCCTTCCGCGTCGTAGATATCGCCGGCGACGAAGGGCAGCGTCGGCGCCCCGGCGCCCGTGATGCGGCCCGTGGTGCCATCCCTGAGCGCGCCTCGGCCGCTTGCCCAGTGGATCTGCGCATAGCTGTCGCCGCGGGCAGTCTGCCAGTAGTGGATGCCGCGCTCGTCCAGATAGCTGCGCACGAAAGCCAGGTGCTCGTCGCTGGCCGGGTTGCCCGACACGCCCCACTGCATGCCGTCTTTGGCGAGATGCCCATCGCCGAGCAGGATGCCGTACAGGCGCGCGTCCTGCTCGGTCAGTCCGGGCTGATGCACGACCTCGGTCGGGATGACCTGCGCCACGTAGTCACCCGCCTTCAATTGCGCGGCCTCGACCCACTCGGCGCGCACCTTGCCCTTGGCCAGCCAGTCCAGCGTGCGCTGATTGGCCTGCTCCATCGGCACGTTGCGGATCGCGTAGAAGGGATGGCCGCTGGTGACGAACATCGGGTCGATCGAGTGCTTGACCCTCACGCTGACCATCGGGCCGTCCTGGTTGTAGGCAAAGCGCCGTTGCACCTGCCGGTACTGCCCCGACTTGCCGAGCACGAGGTCCCCCGCCTTCAGGTCGCGAATGGGCTTCACGCCATCGGCCGTGTAGACGCCGGTGTCCGGTGCAAAGCACTGGTTCACCGCCACCGCGGTGTCGTTGACCACTTTCAGGAACGGCACCACGCCCTGGCTCTTGCCGTTGGTGCCCTTGATGTAGCTGCCCAGCGCGCGCACGTTGCTCCAGTCGTTGCCCAGGCCGCCGGCGTACTTGCTCAGCAGCGCGTTGTCCTTCAGCGCGTCGTAGATGCCTTCCAGGTCGTCGGACACCGTGGTGAGGTAGCAACTGGACAACTGGCTGCGCCGCGTGCCGCTGTTGAACAGCGTGGGCGTGCTGCTCATGAAGTCGAAGCGCGACAACACCTCGTAGAACTCGATCGCGCGCGCCTCGCGGTCGATCTCGTTCAGGGCCAGCCCCATCGCCACGCGCATGAAGAAGGCCTGCGGCAGCTCGATGCGCTGCTCGTTCACGTGCAGGAAGTAGCGGTCGGCCAGGGTCTGCAGCCCGAGGTAGTCGAACTGCAGGTCGCGCTGCGGCACCAGCGCCGCGCCCAGGCGTGCCAAGTCGAACTGCGCCAGCCGCTCGTCGAGCAGTTCGGCCTGCACGCCGCGCTTGACGAAGCGCGCGAAGACTTCAGCGTAGCGCTCGGCCATCTGCGCCTGGGTGGCCTCGGCGCCCAGCACCTCGCGGCGCAGCGTGTGCAGCAGCAGCCGCGCGGTGGCGCGCGAGTAGCCGGGGTCTTTCTCGATCAGCGTGCGCGCGGCCAGGATCGAGGCCTTGTAGACCTCGTCGATCGGCACGCCGTCATACAGGTTGCGCCTTGTTTCGGCCAGGATCGGCTCGGCGCGCACCTCGCCGCCCAGGCCGGCGCAGGCCGACTCGACCAGCGCCTGCAGCGCGGCCAGGTCCAGCGGCCGGCGCTGGCCGCCGTCCAGCACCTGCAGCGGCGCGGCCTGCGGCACCGGCTGCGCGCCGGCCTGGCGCGCGCGCTCCTGCGCACGGCGCTCGCGGTACAGCACGTAGGCGCGCGCCACCTCGTGGTGGCCGCCGCGCATCAGCGCCAGCTCGACGCTGTCCTGCACGTCCTCGATGTGGAAGGTGCCGCCGCCCGGGCGCGAGCGCAGCAGTGCGCGCACCACGTCTGCAGTCAGCTGGTCGACGGTCTCGCGCACGCTGGCCGAGGCCGCGCCCTGCGTGCCGTGCACCGCAAGGAAAGCCTTCATCAGCGCGACCGCGATCTTGTTCGGCTCGAAGGCGACCACCGCGCCGTTGCGGCGAATGATCTGGTAGCCGGCGTAGGCGTGCGCGCTGGCCGGCGCGTCGGCGCCAAGGCGCGCGCTGAGGGCGGATTCGGTGGATGGATGGGCGTGGGCTTGCATGGGTGGCAGTGTTTCGGTGGACTGGCGACAGCGGGTTGGTGAAGGCGCAAGAACAGTGCAACGACAGCGGCGCAACGTGCGGACGGGCTGCCGGTGGCTCTGCGCGCGGTGGGGTGTGGATCGGGCTGCGGCGTCGTTGCGGGCCTCAGCCGCGGCCTGGGTCGCGGCGTGCCGCGAGCGCAGCGCCGATGCCGCGCCACAGAGGCGGCGGTGGTGTCGCTCGATGGCAGGTGCGGATCACGCCGCACACTATATCTAGGGTCTGAAGACGCTGCAAGGCACTACATCTAGTGTGCCTGATCAGGGCCTTCCCCTATGGCGCGCAGCGCGCGATGGCCGGCCGGCGGCGCCGCAGCAGGCGGCGCAGATGCCACCAGTCGAACCCGCTGCCGGGGTCGGTCTTGCGCTGCGGCGCCACGTCTTCGTGGCCGACCACCTCGGTGATCGGGTAGCGCGCGGCCAGCGCGCGCAGCAGCCGCGCCAGCGTGAGGTACTGCGCAGCGTCGAACCGCTCGCCTTCCAGGCCCTCGAGCTCGATGCCGATCGAGTAGTGGTTGCAGTTCTCGCGCCCGCGCCACACCGACTGCCCGGCATGCCAGGCACGCTGTTCGCACGACACGAACTGCAGCGCGCGCCCGTCGCGGCGCAGCAGGAAGTGCGCCGACACGCGCAGGCCGCGGATGCGCTGGTAGTACGGGTGCGCGTCCCAGTCGAGCCGGTTGGTGAACAGCCGCTCGATCGCGTCGCCGCCGTACTCGCCCGGCGGCAGGCTGATCGAGTGCAGCACCACCAGGCTGATGGTCTCGCCGGCCGGGCGCTCGTCGAAGTTCGGCGACGCGCAGGCGGTGGCGCCGCGCCACCAGCCGTCGTGCCAGCGGCGCTCAGCCCGCGTCGCCAACGCCGTCGCCCGCGATCACGCCCAGGCGCGCCATGCGGTAGCGCATCTGGCGCAGCGTCAGCCCCAGGCTGGCGCCAGCGGCGGTGCGGTTGTAGCGGTAACGCTCCAGCGCGCGCAGCAAGATGTCGCGCTCCACCGCATCGAGGTGCGCCTGCAGATCGTCGGGCAGCGGCAGCGGCTCGGCGGCGACCAGCCGCGCCAGCGCGGGCTCGGCGGCGAGCGACGGTGCATCGGGCCGTGCGGGAGCGTCGTCGTGGTGCGATGCAGCCGGATCGGCCGGCGCTACCGGATCGGCTGGCGCAGCAGCGTCCAGCCCGAGGTCGTCGAGTTCGACCACGGCGCCGCCGGACAGCGCCAGCGCGCGCTGCAGCAGGTTCTCCAGCTCGCGCACGTTGCCCGGGAACGCGTGGCGCGACAGCCGCTGCAGCGCCGCCGCGCTGAGCGTGGGCACCGGCGTCAGCGCGGACTCGGCGGCGATGCGCTCGAGCACCGCATTGCAGATCGCCGGCAGGTCGGCCACCCGCTCGCGCAGCGGCGGCAGCCGGATGCCGATGACGTTGAGCCGGTAGTACAGGTCCTGCCTGAAGCGCCCGGCCTGCACCTCATGCCCCAGGTCGCGGTGCGTGGCGCTGACGATGCGCACGTTGATCGGCGTCTCGGCCACCGCACCCACCGGGCGCACCGCGCGCTCCTGGATCACGCGCAGCAGCTTGCTTTGCATCGCCAGCGGCAGGTCGCCGATCTCGTCGAGGAACAGCGTGCCGCCCTGCGCCGCCTGGAAGAAGCCGTCGCGGTCGTCGGCCGCGCCGGTGAACGCACCCTTGCGGTAGCCGAAGAACTCGGCCTCGAGCAGGTTCTCGGGAATCGCGCCGCAGTTCACCGCGATGAACGGCGCGCCGGCCCGCGCCGACAGCTCGTGCACCGCGCGCGCCACGAGTTCCTTGCCGGTGCCCGATTCGCCGTGCACCAGCACCGGCGCCATGCTGCGCGCCACCTTGGCGACCATCGCGTGCACCTGCTGCATGCTGTGGCTGGCGCCCACCAGGCGCTGCAGTGCCGGGCGGGCGGCCAGCGGTTGGTCGCCCGCGCGGCGCCGCGGCGCCGGCGGCACGCCCGCCGCGGCCACCGCAGCGTCGGCCGCGGCCGCGCCGTCGGCTGGCGGCTTGGCCGGCGCCGGCACCGTGCGGCCCAGCGCCGAGGCCACCACCGCGCGGAACTGCCGCAGGTCCACCGGCTTGGTCAGGTAGTCGTAGGCGCCGCATTTCAGCGCCTCGACCGCGCCCTGGGCCGAGCCGTAGGCGGTGATGACGATGGTCTTCTCGGCCCGTGCATCGCGCTCCAGGCGCTGCAGCAGCTCGAGCCCGGTGCCGTCGGGCAGCCGCATGTCGGTGATCACGGCGGCGAACGCGCGTTCGCCCAGCACCGCCCAGGCCTCGCCGACGCTGCCCGCGGTCTCGACCGCGTAGCCTTCGCGCACCAGCGTCAGCTCGTACAGCGTGCGCAGGTCGGGCTCGTCGTCGACCACCAGCAGGTTGTTGGCGGGGGCGGCTTTCATGCGCGGCGGACGTGGCGGCGGTGGCCGGATGGGTCAAGGCGCTGCATTGTGCGCGGCGGCGCGGCGCAGCACCACCAGGAACAGGTTGCGCGGCTCGTCGGTGCGCAGCCGGTACTCGATGCTGGCGCCATAGCGCTGGCACAGCTCGCGGCAGATGAACAGGCCCAGCCCCGAGCCGCGGCTGCGGGTGGAGAAGAACGGCTCGAACAGGTAAGGCTCGACGTCGGGCGGGATCGGCGGGCCGTCGCTGGCCACGTGCAGCAGCGCGTGGCCGTCGTCGCGCACCGCCAGGCGCAGGCCGATCGCGCCGGGGGCGTCGCTGGCGTGGCGCTGGGCGTTGTCCAGCAGGTTGACCAGCACGCGGCGCAGGTGCTCGGGGTCGAACAGCACCGGCAGCGGCCCATCCGACAACTCCAGCCGCAGCCGCGCCGCGGGGCCGGCGGCGACGCCCGCGGTGCGCGCCCAGTCGGCGGCCACGCTGGCAACCTCGGCGCTGGCGTCGATCACGCTGGGCGCGCTCGGGCTGCCGGGGGCGACCTCCATCACCTCGTCGACCAGCCGCGCCAGCCGCGCCACGTTGTCAGCCACCATGCGCGCCAGCCGCTGCTGCGGCGCCGACAGCGCGTCTTCCATCAGCAGTGCGTTGGCCTGGGCGATCGCCGACAGCGGGTTGCGGATCTCGTGCGCGATGCCCGCCGAGACCCGCCCCATCGCCGCCAGCTGCTGCTGGCGCAGCCGCGCCTCGGCGGTGCGCACGTCCTCGAGCAGCAGCACGCACAGCTCCTCGACCGCCGCGTGCCCGCCGCGCAGCGCGCGGCGCCGGGTAAAGCGCACCCGCATGCGCAGCGTGCGGGTGTGGCCCGGGCCGAAGTCCAGCACCACGTCGCGGCCTTCCTCGGGCCATTGGCCGTCGGCCAGCGCGCGCTGCACCGCCTGGTTCAGCGCCGACCACTCGGCGCGCCCGTGCAACTGCAGCGGTGCAGCGGCCGGCTCGCGCGGGCCCAGCAGGCTGCGCGCGGCCGGGTTGCTGGCACGCACGCGGCCTTCGCGGTCGACCACCAGCACGCCGTCGGCCATCTCCTCGATCACCAGACGGTTCAGCTGCGCCTGCTGCCGCGCCAACTCCATGCTGCCGCGCGCGGCCAGCTCCTCGCGCGCCAGCCGGCCGGCCAGCTCGCCCGACAGCAGCGCGATCGCGAAGAAGCCGATGCCCGCCAGCCCCGACTGCGTGATCAGCGCCGCGCTGCCGGCTTCGCTGCCGCTGGCAAACCAGGCCGCGGTCAGCAGCATCAGCGCCACCGCCGCGGCGGTGGCCAGCGCCAGCAGCCGCGAGGTCAGCACGCCCGACATCAGCACCGGCAGCACCAGCAGCGCAGCAAAGTTCAAGCTGCCGCCGGACAACATCAGGTGCAAGGCAGTGAAGGCCACCAGGTCCACGCCGATGGTCGCCAGCCACTGGCGGCGGCGCTGGCGCGCGCTGTCCTGCGGCTGCGGCAGGCTCAGCGCGCCCAGGCGCGGCAGCAGCCACAGCGCGATCGCCTGCACCGCGTAGGCCAGGCACAGCAGGCCCAGCGCCAGCGACGGCGCACCGCCCATCAGTCCGGCCGCGCTGACGCCGGCCACCATCGCCGCGCCGACGGCGGCGCGCGCCGCCGAGTAGGTGCGCGAGATGCGCGTCAGCGCCGAATCGGGGTCGCTCAGGATGCGCCGCGCCTGGCGCGACATCGCCCGCCAGTCGAGCTCGGCCGCGTCGGCCCAGTCGGTGTCGAGCATCGACTCGATGCCGCCAGCCTCTTCCAGCCGCATCTGGGTGTCGGGCGCCACGCCGAGCACGCCGAACCACGATTCGTCGAACGGCCGGCTCGAGGCCGGCGGGCGCGCCGCCTTGCGCCGGTCGCCCTTGCGCCGATCGCTCAGCCGGCGCTCGCCCAGGCGGCGGTCGCGGCCGCGCCGCTCGCTGCGCTGGCCTGCCGCGGCGCTGCCGCTTTGCGATCGGTTCATGCGTGGACGGGTGGTCGGGTGGGCAAGCCGGCCGGGCCGGCAGCGCGCAGTATGGCGGCGCGGCCACCCCGGGCGCGGCCGCGGCCGGGCGCGCGGCCTGCCGATAATCCAGCCTCGCGCCCAACTCGAGACTTATTGCCATGACCCGACCCGACGACTGGCGGCACGACCACGAAGTCGGCGCGGACAGCCCCCGCGTGGACAGCCCCGGCTGGAGCGCCACGCTGGACAGCACCCGCGTCGACGACCTGCGCATCGCCGCGGTGCGTCCGCTGATCTCGCCAGCCCTGCTGCAAGACGAGCTGCCGATGCCCGAAGCCGCGCAGGCGCTGGTGGAAAGCACGCGTGCGCAGATCGCCGCCGTCCTGGCCGGGGTCGATCCGCGGCTGATCGTGGTGATCGGCCCGTGCTCGATCCACGACCACGCGCAGGCCATCGAGTACGCGCAGCGGCTGCGCGCGCTGGCCGACGAGCTGGCCGGCGAGCTGCTGGTGGTGATGCGCGTGTACTTCGAAAAGCCGCGCACCACGGTGGGCTGGAAGGGCTACATCAACGACCCGCGGCTGGACGGCAGCTTTCGCATCAACGAAGGGCTGCGCCGCGCACGCGAGCTGCTGCTCGAGCTGGCCGCGCTGGGCGTGCCTTCGGGCACCGAGTTCCTCGACCTGCTCAGCCCGCAGTACATCGCCGACCTGGTGGCGTGGGGCGCGATCGGTGCGCGCACCACCGAAAGCCAGACCCACCGCCAGCTCGCCAGCGGGCTGTCGTGCCCGGTGGGTTTCAAGAACGGCACCGACGGCGGCGTGCAGGTCGCCGCCGACGCGGTGGTCGCGGCCAGCGCGCCGCACGCCTTCATGGGCATGACCAAGATGGGCCAGGCCGCCATCTTCGAGACTCGCGGCAACGCCGACTGCCACGTCATCCTGCGCGGCGGGCGCGCGCCCAACTACGCCGCCGCCGAGGTGGCCGCGGCCTGCGCGGCGCTGCGCGCGGCCGGCCAGCGCGAGCTGGTGATGATCGACTTCTCGCACGCCAACTCGCGCAAGGACCACCGCCGCCAGATCGAGGTCGGCCACGACGTGGCCGCGCAGCTCGCGGGCGGCGAGCGGCGCATCGGCGGCGTGATGATCGAAAGCCACCTCGAAGCCGGCCGGCAGGACCTGAAGCCCGGCCAGCCGCTGCGCCACGGCGTGTCGATCACCGACGCCTGCCTGGGCTGGGACGACAGCGCCGCGCTGCTGCACCACCTGGCTGGGGGGGTCAGGCAGCGGCGCAGCTTGGCGGCGCGGGGGTCGCCGCGCTAGAGTCGCGCCGCAGTCACATCCGCCACACCGCGATGAAGCCCAAGCGCGCACCGCCCCTGCTGCTGGCCGCCTTGCTGGCGCTGCAAGGCGCCGCATGGGCCGGCCCGGTTGCGAGCGAGGCCAGCGACAGCGGCATCGTCGGCAGCGCGACCGGCACGGCCGGCGCGCCCACTGCGATCGGCAGCCACGCCGCCGCGGCGGCTGCCGCCAACGCACTGGGCGAGCTGCACCCGGGCGCAGGCAGCGCCGCAACGCCTGCGGCATCGGCAGCATCCGCCAGCGCGCTCGCACTGCAGATGCTGAAAGAAGCGAACGCCGGCGAAGCCGCACAGCCCGCACGGCGGGATCACGCGACAGCGGCCAGCACCAAGACCGCGCAAGGCCCTGCCGCGCAAGGGCCGAAACCCGACGACGACCCCTGGGGTCTGCGCGAAACGGCGAAGGCCACGATGCGTTGGGTAAAGGGCGTGATTCCCTGGCTGGACGACGGCGAAGCCGCCGAGGCCGGCAAGGAAGTGGTGCTGAACCACAGCGACTGGTCGGGCTCGCCCGCGGGCCACGCCACGGGCAACGACGCGTCCCGTCTGCCCAGCGCGCATCAAGCAGCCCAGCCCGAAGACGAAGTGGTCTACGGCGAGGTGCAGCGCAAGCAGCACTCAGGCGCCGAGGGCAACGTGATCCGCGAAATCCTGGAGCTGCTGCGCCTGGTGCTCGAGCACCCGATGACCTGGCTGGTGGTGTCGCTGTTCGTCGTCGGCGGCATCGTCGTCAAGCGCATCGACCGCCGGCCGACGAAGTAGCCGCGCGCGCGGCCGTTCAAACCAGCACCTCGACGCAAGGCGGATGCCCGAGAAAGGGCTGCGGGCTGGCGCTGGCGCCATAGGCACCCGACTGGAACACCACCACCAGATCGCCGACCTGCGCGACGGGCAGTTCCATGCGGTCGGCCAGCAGGTCCAGCGGCGTGCACAGCGGCCCGACCACCGTCGCCACCTCGCGCTCGCCGGAACCGGCGCGGTTGCCGATGGTCACCGGGTAGTTCTTGCGGATCACCTGGCCGAAGTTGCCCGACGCCGACAGGTGGTGGTTCAGGCCGCCGTCGGTCACCAGGAAGACCTGGCCGCGCGAGACCTTGCGGTCGACGATGCGCGTGACGTAGATGCCCGCTTCGCCGACCAGGTAGCGGCCGAGCTCGATCACCAGCGACACCTCGGGCAGCTCATCGCGCGCACGCGCGGCCAGCCGCTGCAGGTTGTCGGCGATCGGCTGCAGATCGAGCCGCTGCTCGCCGGGGAAGTACGGGATGCCGAAGCCGCCGCCCAGGTTGAGAAAGCGCACCGGCCCAGGTGCCGCCTCGGCCAGCCGCAGCGCGAGTTCGTAGGACTTCAGCTGCGCCTCGCAGATCGACTCGGCGCGCAGATTCTGCGAGCCGGCAAAGAGATGGAAGCCCTCGAACGCGAGGCCCGCGGCTCCGATCGCCGCCAGCAGCTCGGGCACCTGCTCGACATCGACACCGAACTGCTTGGGCCCGCCGCCCATCTTCATGCCCGAGCCCTTGAGCTCGAAGTCGGGGTTGACGCGCACCGCCACGCGCGCCGGCAGGCCGAGTTCGGCGCTGATCGGCGCCAGCAGCCGCACCTCGCGCATCGACTCCAAGTTGATCAGCACGCCCGCGGCCACCGCTTGTCGCAATTCGGACTCGCGCTTGCCGGGCCCGGCGAAGCTGATCTCCTGTGGGTCGGCGCCGGCGTCCAGCGCCACCTTCAGCTCGCCGGCCGAGGCCACGTCGATGCCATCGACCAGCCCGGCCATGAATCCCACCAGCGCCGGCATCGGGTTGGCCTTCATCGCGTAGTGCAGCTTGATCGACGCTGGCAGCGCGGCGCGCAAGCTGGCCACACGCTCGCGCAGCAAGGCGCGGTCGTAGGCGTAGAACGGCGTGCTGCCGACGCGCTGGGCAAGTTGGGACAGCGGCAGGCCGCCGACCCTCAATTGGCCGTCGCCGACGATGAACTGGTTCATGGCGGCGTGCGACGGTCGGCGATCGGCAGGAGCAACGTTCGAAGTCATTCGTAGACTGCAGGGCTGTGCAAGGTGGTGTGGCAATGGATCATTGTGGCGCCTGACAACAGCCGTATGAACAGCGATCAAGCGCCCGGCGCGCGCGACAGTGCAATGCTGCCGCGCCCGCCCAACCATGCCGATGCGCGCGCGGCAAATCGCCCAACACCAAAGGGAGCGCGCGTGCTGCTTTGGACGATGGTGGTCTTCATCGTCTACGGCTCGCTGTTTCCGTTCGATTTCCAGGCCACCGGCAGCACCGCGGACCAGATCTTCGAGCACTGGCATCCGTGGCGCGACCGCGCCGATGCCATCGACAACTTCATGCTGTTCGTGCCGCTCGGTGTGGCTCTGCATTTCGCCTTCGAGTCCCGGGCCGCGCGCTGGCTGGCCGGCGCGGCGGCCTGGCTGGTGCTGGGCCTGGGGCTGCAGTGGGCGCAGTTGTTCGTGCCAGGCCGTGTCGCCTCGTTCGCCGACGCCATCAACAACGCGGCCGGGCTCGTTGCCGGCATTGCGCTGGCCCGACTGCTGACCCCCTGGCTCGCGCGCCAGCGCCTGCTCAACCCGACCGCCGACCTGTTCGCCTTGCTGCTCGTCGGCCTGTGGTACGTGTACGAGTCGTATCCCTTCTTGCCCACGCTCGATGTCGGCCTGCTGCGCGAACACATCAAGCCGCTGGTTCTGGCCGCGTCCTTCGACGCGCTGCGGCTGCTGCGCCACGCCGTCGTTGCGGTACTGGGCACGGTGCTGCTGCTGCGATCGGGCGTCGTGCGCCGGCGCCGCCACGCCGTCGCCGGCGCCGCGGCCGTGCTGCTGTTGTCCGAGCTGCTGGTGCCGTACGGCGCGGCATACCGCGAGACGCTGCTGGGCATCGTGGCGGGGCTCGTGATCGGCGAGCGTCTGGAGCGGCGGCTCTGTGAACGATGCCATCGCGTGGTCCTGCCGCTGGCGCTGCTGGCGCTGGCGATCTCGATCGCCACGCCGCTGCGCGGCCAACCCGACGGCGTCGGCTTCACCTTTACGCCGTTCGCGGGCCTGCTGTGGTTCGGGTCGACTTCGGGCATTCCGCCCGCCGCGTTCGAGGCGATGGCCATTGGCGCGCTGCTGTGGTCGAGAAGGACACGTGGCCCGCACCCCAACCCCGTTTGGCAGCACTGGCCCTGGGTGGTGCTGGCGCTGCTGGTCGTGGCCGAGATGCTGCGCGTGTGGCTCTTCGCTTGGCGCGGCGACACGACGAGTTTCGTCTTGTGGGCGCTGCTGGCGGCACTTGCGTCGCGCGGCAAGCAGCCAAGTGCCGCCAGCGGCAACACGACCGGCGCTGCACGGCGACCCGCGCGTGCAGCCGCGGCCCCATCGCAAGAGGCGGTCGCGCGCACCGCCCCCCCCACTGCGACGCCTGGGCCGCATCCGCTGCGCACCGCCGCGCCCGCGGCAATGGCCTGGCTGTGTCTGACGCTCGCGTTATGGCTGGTGTTGCGGCTGCCGACGATCCCCTACAACCTGAAGGAGCTTTTCGGCTCGAGGCTCGCGCTGAGCCTGGGCTTGTTTGCGCTGGCGCTGCTGTGGATAGGCGGCGGCGCGTGGTGGGTCGCGGTGTGCGGCGCGCGCAGCCGCCTGGGCGCGCTGTGGCTGCCGGTGTTGGTGTTTGCTGCCGCCATGGTCAGCCTGCTGCTGCTGAGCGGGTCGGTGACACGAGAGAGCCTGGATGACATCACCGGCAGCCCCGATCTCTACCGCCGCATCACGCAGGACGCGATCTGGGGCGCGACTTGGCGTGAGCGCATGGCACCGTGGCCAGCGGACGCAGTGCAGGTGTTGGAGCGCGCACTGCGCTACACCGCGCTCTATGCGTTGCTGCTGATTCCTTTGAGCATGGCGGCCGTGCTGCTGTGCCGGCGCTGGCCACCACCGCGCCGCTTGGCCGGCCTGGTGGTGCTGGCGGCGCTGTGGTGGCCCGCGAAGTGGCTGGTCGTCGACCAGGCCATTACCGACAACCTCACCGAACTGATCGCCACCGGCGGCGTGCCCTACCTGGGCGCGGGGCTGATCGTGCTGAGCGTGAACGTCGCCGCGCTCGTCGCGGCCCGCGGGCGAGGCGGCATCGCGGCCGCTGCGCTACTCACCGCGCTGTGCCTGCCTGCCGGCTGGTGGCTGCTGCTGCGCGGACTCGAGCCGGTGATCGTCAAGTACGGGCTGGTGTTCTCGGCGCAGCAGTTCCTGCTGGGACAGACCCGAAGCGCGCGGCTGGGTGAGGGGCAACTGTTCGCGCGCTGGGCGGCGCTGTACGTCGCCGCCGTGGTCGTCATCGGCTTGGGCATGCGCTTGGCGCGACGGCTGATGCCTCCCTCGGCACCTGATCCCCGCCCGGTGCAGTCCGCAGCCGAGAGGCATTAACCCTGGCGGCTGCACCTAGACCGCGCAGCACACAGTGAACTGAGGCACGCAGTGCACTTGGCCGCAGATCAACGGGCTGCTTGTCGGGGTTAGCATCCACCGCTTCAGCTGCCCGGTACCGACGCCCCCGACATGAACGACACGATCCTCAGCGCCGCCGGCCTGCCAGACTCAGCGCAGGTGCTCGCTGGGCGAATCGACGAGGCCGCCGGCGATGGCGGGGCCTGGCAGACACTGCATCCCGGTGCAACCCTCGAGCAGCTCCAAGTCCGCACCGATCCCTGGGCCGCCGCCGGCCGCCTGAAAGGCGAATTCGCCGGCGGCAGGACGGACGGCGGAGGGCGGCGCGCGCTGCTGATCACCGACCGTTTCGCCTCGCACAGCCTGTGCTGGCGCGTCATCGACGGGTGCATCCACGTCGCCGGTCGCGCCGACGAACTCGCCGCACTGGCGCCGCGCGCCGAGATCGACCCGCAGGCACTGTTCGACTACCTGTACTTCCACGTCATCCCGAGCCCGCGAACGATCTTCCGCGGCGTGCACCGGCTGCCGCCGGCCACGCTCGCGCGCTTCGACGACGGCGGGCTCGACGCCCGCCCCTATTGGCAGCCGCGATTCACCGAGCCAGCGTCGGCGGACTTCGACGCACTGGCCGCGAGCTTCCGCCGCCTGCTGCGTGACGCGGTCGCCACCGCGCTGGACGGCAGCAAGGCCGCGTGCTACCTCAGCGGCGGCACCGACAGCTCGACCGTGGCCGGTCTCATCGGCGAAGTCGCCGGGCGCGCCGCGTCGACCTACTCGATCGGTTTCCAGGCGCAGGGCTACGACGAAATGGAGTTCGCGCGTATCGCGGCGCGCCGCTTCGGTACCGACCACCACGAGTACTACGTCACGCCCGATGACTTGGTCGCCTCGATTCCCCAGGTGGCGGCGTACTACGACCAGCCCTTCGGCAACAGCTCGGTGCTGCCGGCCTACTACTGCGCACGCATGGCGCACGGCGACGGCGTCAGCCGCATCCTGGCGGGCGACGGCGGCGACGAGCTGTTCGGCGGCAACGTGCGCTACGCCAAGCAGCGCCTGTTCGGCTTCTACGACCAGGTGCCCGCAGCGATGCGCAGCGGCATGCTCGAGCCGCTGCTGAATTCGCCGGTGGGCGCGCTGCCGCTGGCGCGCAAGGCACGCAGCTACGTCGAGCAGGCCCGCGTGCCGCTGCCCGACCGCATGCAGCAGTACAACCTGCTGCTGCGCCTGGGGCTGAGCGACGTGTTCGAGCGCTCGTTCCTGGCGCGAGTCGACACGCAGGACCCGCTGCGCCAGCAGCAAGCCGTGTGGCAGCAGGTGCAGGGCGCGACGCCGCTGAACCTGATGCTGCACTACGACTGGCGCTATACGTTGGCCGAGGCCGACCTTCCCAAGGTGCGCGGCAGCAGCTCTCTGGCCGGCCTGGCCGTCGCGTTCCCGTTCCTGCACGCGCCGCTGGTCGACTTCTCGCTGGAGTTGCCGACGAGCTACAAGCTCAAGGGCGCCAAGCTACGCTGGTTCTTCAAGGAAGCGCTGCGCGGCTTTCTGCCCGACGAGATCATTGCCAAGCAGAAGCACGGTTTCGGTCTGCCCTTCGGTGTCTGGGCCAACCGCCACGAGCCGCTGCGCGAGTTCGCCAACGACTCGCTGCGCTCGATCGCCAAACGGAACATCGTGCGCGAAGACTTCATCGCCACGCTGCTCGGCCAGCACCTGCGCGCGCACCCCGGTTACTACGGGGAGATGGTCTGGGTGCTGATGATCCTCGAGCAGTGGCTTCGACGGCACGCGCCGCAGTACCGCGCGGGCTAAGGCCCCCTCGACCGCGGTGATCGGTTGGGCTTCGAGCGCGAAGGAGCAATGCAAGGCAGAGCAGGCCGATTCTGGAACGTCTGATCAATTGGCCTCCTGATCAGACATGCGCCTTCGCCTACCCCGGGTGCCGCTCGACCCAGGTGGTGGCCAGCAGCTTGCGATCAATCTTGCCGTTGGGGTTGCGCGGTAGCGGCCCTTGTGCCGGCTCGATGCTGTGCGGCACCATGTACGCTGGCATGTGCTGCCGACACTGCGCCAGCAGAGCGTCCACGTCGAGCGCGGCTGAGCCGTCGGGTGCGGTGGCAATCACTTGGATCGCCTGCCCGAGCGCAGCGTGGTCGACGCCGAAGGCCACGCACTCGCCGACCAGCCTGGTCGCGTACAGCACTTCTTCGACCTCGGTCGGGCTGACGCGGTAGCCCGAGGTCTTCATCATCTCGTCGCGCCGTCCGACGAAGTACAGGAAGCCGTCGGCGTCGCGGCGCACCGTGTCGCCCGAGAACACCGCGTACTCCGGCAGCATTTGCCCCGCCTGGCGTCCGCCGATGCCGGTCGGCAGGAGCTTGTAGCGCTCGGCGGTTTTCTCGGCGTCGTTCCAGTAGCCCTGACCGACCAGCGCGCCGCGGTGCACCAGCTCGCCCGGCTCGTCGGGGCCGCACTCGCTGCCATCGTCGCGCAGCACCAGGATTTCGGCGTTGGGGATCGCCATGCCGATGCTGTCGGGGCGACGGTCGACCTCCTCCGGCGGCAGGAAGGTGCTGCGAAACGCCTCGGTCAACCCATACATCAGGAAGGGCTTGGCCGAAGGCACACGCTGGCGCAGCGCGGCCAGCGTCTCGCGCGGCATGCGCCCGCCGGTGTTGGCAAAGTAGCGCAGGTGCTCGTCGATCGACTCCGGCCACTCGAGCTGGGTGAGCTGGATGTACAGCGGCGGCACCGCCGTCAGACCCGTGACGCGCGCGTGCTGCAGCGCGCGCAGCACGTCGCGTGGCAGCAAGTAGTTCAGCAGCACGACGCGCGCGCCGCTGTGGAACGCGGTGGTCAGCTGGCTGAAGCCGGCGTCAAAGCTCAGCGGCAGCGCCGCCAGCAGCGTGTCCTGCGGGCCGTTATCAAGGTAGCTGGACACGCTCTTGGCACCGGCGACCATGTTGCGGTGGCTCAGCACCACGCCCTTGGGGCGGCCGGTGGAGCCGCTGGTGTAGAGGATCGCGCACAAGTCATTGTCGATCACGTGGTGGCTGGCACGCTCGGACTTGCGCGGTGACGCGTCCAGCAGCGCGGCCCAGTCGTGCAGCGCCACACCCCACGGCAGCGCAGGTGGTTCGCCCGGCAGTTCGGTCAGCACCACGTGACGCAGATCGGGGCACTGGTCCAGCACCGGCGCCAGCAGCGCCAACCGCTCGGGCGAGGTCACCAGCACGCGCACACTGCAGTCGCGCGCGATATAGACGATCTGCTCGGGCTTGAGCAGCGGATTCATCGGCACCATCACGCCGCCGGCGGCAGGCGCGCCGAAGCTGGCGATCACGGTCTCGAAGCGCTTCTCCAGCCAGATCCCGACGCGGTCGGCGCGTCGACAGCCGAGCGCAGTCAGACCGAGCGCAAAGCTGCGAACGCTCAAGTTCAGAGCTGCGTAGTTCAGTGATTCCGATTGATATGCAAGCGCCACTGCATCGGGCGCGATGCCGGCACCGCGTTCCAGCAGATCGTGCAAAAGCTGGGACTCGGGCAAGGTCTTGAGCATGCGTCGTTCATGAAAGTCGTGCCGCAGACAGCGGCGAGACGCGGAATTTACGCGGCCTGCGGCCGGCACGCCGGATGCAGCGGGTCGCGGGCACGCAGCCGCGCGGAATCTGCCACTGTTGTCGCGCCAATAATGGCACGCTCGCTGTGCGACCAGGCTGCCACGCATCCGCCGTGCACGGCGCCGCTGCCTAGAATCGCGTAGATCATTGCGGTACAGGGTCACAAGGGGCCACGCGCCTGCAGTCAACGTTGGAACGGATCGTGAACAATCAACAGCAGATACTCCAGGTGCTGGACGAGGTGCTCAGCCTCGGTGGCCGGGCCGCGCGCACCTTCAAAGCCGACACGCCGCTACTCGGTGCCATTCCCGAGCTCGACTCGATGGCCGTGGTCAACCTGATCACCACGCTGGAGGAGCGGTTCGGATTTTTCGTCGATGACGACGAGATCGGTGGCGACACCTTCGCGAACGTGGGCAGCCTCACGGCGTTCGTGAGCGGCAAGCTGGCCGGTTGACACCGGCCGATGCAGACGAAACTCGACGCGTTGTTCCGCCCGGACGGCAACGGCAGCTTTCGCCTCTACCTTCATCATCGTCCGGTGCAGGATGCCCCCCTGGGCTGCCTGCTCTTCGTTCAGCCTTGGGCTGAAGAGGCCAACAAGTGCCGCCGTTTCATCGCCGATCTGGCAAGAGCACTGGCCGCGCAGGGTTGGGCAACGCTGGTCATCGACCTTCTCGGCTGCGGCGACAGCTCGGGCGACTTCGGCGACGCCGGCTGGCAAAACTGGATAGACGACGTTCAATCCGGCGCCACCTGGCTGCGTGATCAACACCCTTTGGCACCGTTCTGGCTAGGCGGAGTTCGTGCCGGCGCTCTCCTCGCGGCCCAGGTGGCGCCGCGGCTCGCTTGGGCGGTAAATCTCCTGTTCGTCCAACCGGTGCATAACGGGAGGCAGCACCTGCAGCAGTTTCTGCGCCTAGCCGATGCAGCGCGTTGGGCCGGTGGTACCACGGCATCGGACTCGCGCGAGTTGCGTGAGAAGCTCGCGGCGGGGCTTCCGATCGATGTCGCCGGCTATCGCATTGGGCCTGCACTGGCCGAAGGACTATCGCGGTCGACCCTGACTCCTGCGGCGGGCTACGCGCTGGCTCGGCTGTGCTGGGTTGACGCCTCCGCACTGGACTGCGTGCAGGCTTCGCCCGCCACATTGGCATTGATCGGCCAATGGCGCGAGGCTGGCTGGAGCGTGGACTTCGAGGTCGCGCACGGCCCGTCGTTCTGGCAAGCCACCGAGATCGAGGAAGCACCGAAGGTCGTTCAGGCCGTGCAGCGGCAGCTGGCGGCCGCCGCTGCCGCGACATGACGATGAGCGCACCACGCGAACGACCGGTGGTCTACCGCTGCGAAGGGGAGCTCATCGTAGGCATCGTGCATGAAGCCGACGGCACAACGGGCGTTCTGATGGTTGTCGGTGGCCCTCAGGTCCGGTTCGGTAGTCACCGCCTTTACGTGCAGCAGGCTCGCCGCATGGCAGCCTTCGGCGTTGCGGTTTTTCGCTTCGACTGTCGCGGCATGGGCGACAGCAGCGGCCGCTTCCCAGGTTTCGAGCATCTCGCTTCCGACATCAGGGAGGCGCTCGCTGCCTTTCGAGAAGCCTGCCCTGCCCTGCGTCGCATCGTGCTGTGGGGGTTGTGCGACGGTGCATCGGCTGTGCTGCTGTACCTGCACGAACATCAAGACGCCGGCATCGTCGGCCTGTGCCTGTTGAATCCGTGGGTAAGAACGCCCGCAATCAAGGCGCGCACGCAGGTCCGGCACTACTATGTCGACCGGCTGCGGCAAGCCGAATTCTGGAAGAAGCTGTTGAGAGGTGAAATCGGACGCGGCGCGTTTGCCGAGGGTTGGGGGGCGTTGCATGCCGCCCGAGCAAAGTCTCCATACCCGACAGGGGCGTCCGCTTTCCCGACACGGATGGCCGAGGCTTGGAGTTGCTTCGACGGGCCGGTGCTGCTGGTGTTGAGCGAGCTCGACTACACCGCTCGCGAGTTCATCGAGTCCACTCGCAGCGACCCTGCTTGGCGCGCGGCAGTCGATCAGCCCCGCGTGACCCGCCTCGACATTGCCGGCGCCGACCATACGTTCTCGACGGCCGAAGCCGCGACTGCACTGCTGGAAGGCACCACGCGTTGGTTGGCGCACGAGGTGCTGCAGGCTGTCGACGACGATCAGGCAAGAACCTGAGCGTCATGGACGGCACAGCAACCCTGGGAGCGGTCGCCCAATCGCGACGCGCCCGCTGGCTCTACTACGGCCACCGCCTGTTGCAACGCCTCAGCGGCGGGCGCGCCGGAGTCTACGACTACCTGATCGTCGCGCAGCCGATCGGTGCACGCGGCGGCCCGTCGCTGCGGCAGGATCCGCGCACCGTCGTGCGAGAAATCGATCCGCACGATTCGATCGTCGCCGCCTTCCCTCGTCCTGCGCAAGTCAATCGGAAACGCTTCGACGCCGGCGCTCGTTGCCACGTCGTCAGCGTCAGCGACACGTTCGCCGGTCACCTCTGGCTTGCCGAAAACGGCCACGACGAGGACGAGGTCCGCTGCCGCTTTGTGCTGCCCCAACGACCCCGCTGCTGCTGGGACTTCGATGTCTACATCGAGCCGCGCTTTCGTGCAGGGCGCGTCATGGCCCGTCTTTGGCAGGCTGTGGATCGCGGACTGGCCGCAGACGGCTTCGATTGGACGCTGAGCCGCATCGCGCGGTTGAATCAAGCCTCGTTGCTTGCCCACGAGCGGCTCGGAGCCGTCCCCGTAGCGTCAGCGAGCTTTCTCATCGTCGGACCGCTGCAGATCATGATCGCCTCCTGCGCACCTTGGCTGCACGTCGGCATCGCGATGACCCAGCGCCCGACTCTGTTGTTGCCAGCCCCGCCCGAGCGACTACCGCTCCCGCAAGGCGCGAGCGGCCAAATCCCTTTCGAGGAAACCCCATGATGTGCCTGACACGTCTTGCGCGATCGGTTCTGCTGGTTGCCTTCGCCGTCGGCGGACAACATGCGTTAGCACAGGAAGTACCCGGCTGCGGGAATCTGCGGGATTCGGCCGGACCCTACGACTATCGCACCGTCGATCCGGCCACGCGAAACCTGGTCGAACGTTTTCACTTCACACCGCAAGTCGAGCAATTGGTGGGCGGCCAGTCGGGGCACCTTGGCGGCGACCTGGAATACACGCTGCGCGCGATGCCGAACCATCATCGCGCCTTGATCTCGGCGATGACCTACGGCCAACGACTGAAACTGCCCCAACTCCCGAACGCGCGGTTTCCTATCGAATGCTATTTCCGGCGCGCGCTGCAGTTCGCCCCCGACGACACGATCGCTAGACTGCTCTACGCCACCTACCTGTTCCAGAACAAGCGAGATGGCGACGCGGACAAGCAGATCGCCGTCACGATCGAGATCGCGCGCGACAACGGCTTCGCGCACTACAACATTGGCATGGTGCTGGCCGAATTCGGCCGCTACGACCAGGCGCTGCAGCAGTCGCACCGGGCCACCGAACTTGGGTTCGAGCGGCCGCAGCTTCGCGAAATCCTCGTCAAGGCCGGAAAATGGCGCGAGCCGCAAGGAAGGCTTGCGACGCCTTCCCCAGCCGCGAGTGCGTCGTCCGAATCCAGGCCATGAGCAACGCTGGGCGGCGCCTGCTGATGATCGCTTATCACTTCCCGCCGCTGGCGGGCAGCAGCGGCATCCAGCGCACGCTGCGCTTCGTGCAGGAACTGGGCGCGCTCGGCTGGCAGCCACTGGTACTGACGGCCGACATCCGAGCGTATGAGCGCACCGCCGACGATCTGATGCGTGACGTGCCGCCGAGTACGCTCGTGCGACGGGCGCTGGCGTTCGACGCGAGTCGTCATCTGTCCCTATTCGGCCGCTACCCCGACGTCACGGCGCGTCCAGACCGCTGGGTCAGCTGGCGTTTTGACGGCGTGCGCCAGGGTCTGCGGTTGATCCGCGAATACCGCCCGCAGGCGATCTGGTCGACCTACCCTATCGCGACCGCCCACCTGATCGGCGCGGCGCTCCAGCGCCGCAGCGGCCTACCGTGGATCGCAGATTTCCGCGATCCGATGGCGCAGGAAGGATATCCAGAGGATCCGCGCGTGCGGCGCAGCTTCCAGGCCATCGAACGCCAGGTCATGGCACAGGCGCGACATGCGGTGTTTACAACGCCAAGCGCGCTGCGAAGCTACCGCGAGCGCTATCCCGATGCCACAGCCGCGCTGTCGCTGATCGAGAACGGATACGACGAGGGTTCGTTCCAGGCCTGCGCTGCCCTGTCGAATCCGAACGAGCCACTGACGCCCGGCGTCGTCACGCTGCTTCACAGCGGCATCGTCTACCCAAGCGAGCGCGACCCGACGGCGTTGTTCGTCGCGCTGGGGCGGCTGGCACGTGCGGGCGTACTCGTTTCGCAGCAGCTGCGCCTGCGCTTTCGTGCACCGGTGCATGAAGCGCTGCTGCGCGCGCTGGCCCAGAAGCATGGAGTGGCCGGTCTGGTCGAGATCCTGCCGCCGCTGCCGTACCGCGAAGCCCTGCAGGAGATGGTCCGTGCCGACGGCCTGCTGGTCATGCAGGCGTCCAACTGCAACGCGCAGATCCCGGCCAAGATCTACGAGTACCTGCGGGCGCGCAGACCCATCGTCTGCCTGGCCGACCCAGCCGGCGACACGGAGCTGGTTCTGCGTGCCGCAGGGGTGCGCGACTGCGCGCGCCTGGACTCGGCCGACGAGATCACTGCTCTACTGCCAGCCTGGCTTGGCAGGGTGCGAGCCGGCGTCGTGACGCTACCGCGCGCAGACGCGGTCGCTGCCGCGTCGCGCGAGGGACGTGCGCGGCAACTCGCGACCCTGCTGGGCGCCATGGCGCGAACGTGAGCTTTTCTCGCCTTCCCAATCGGCGCACCAACCCATTCTTGCTTGCCGCGCCGGCGGCGCCGAAACTCCTTGGGCTTCATGCCCAAGCGGTAGTGAGTGGCAGTCGAGACCCGATTCAATGAGACAGCAAAGGAAGACCGCTTGCTACACCACTGGCAACTGATCCGCGATCGCCTGGGCTGGTCCCTCGGACCCGAGCGCCCCATCGAACAGCACCTCGACGCGGCAGTGGCATGGCTGCTGCGCGCGCAGGCTGCGACCCCGGATGATGGCGTGGCCCACAGCTACGATCTGCGTCGCCGCATGTGGCACGCCTCGTATCCCGAGACCACCGGATACGTGATCCCGACGCTGATCGACTACGCCGAAGTCTTCGACACGCCTGCCTGCAGAACTGCGGCGCTGCGCATGGCCGATTGGGAGATCGCGGTCCAACTCCCCGATGGCGGGGTGCGCGCGGGCACGATGGCCGCCGAAGTCGTCGTGCCAACGATCTTCAACACGGGGCAGGTGCTGTTCGGATTCGCGCGCGCCTACACAGCCACGCGCGAGCCGCGCTATGCGCAAGCGTTGCGCCGCGCTGCCGATTGGCTGGTGGCAGCACAGGACGAGGACGGTGCCTGGCGGCGCTTTCCGTCACCCTTCGCCCCCGGCAAGGCACAAGTGAAAGCCTACAACACGCGCTCGGCCTTCGGGCTCGTTCGCGCTGCGCAAGCCCTCAACGAGCCGCGATGGCTCGCAGCCGCCGAGGCAAACGCCGACTGGACTCTTGCCACGGCCCTGCCCAATGCGTTTCTGCCGAACAACTGCCTTGACGACGATCCGAACCCGCTGACGCACACCCTGGCCTACGCCATGCGCGGCCTGATGGAGATCGGTGTCGCAAGCCGCCGCACACGTTACGTCGATCACGCAGTTCGCATGGCCGATGCGATTGCAGGCCAACAGCGCCAGGACGGTGCGTTTCCTGGCCGCTACGCGCCGGACTGGCGGCCCGCAGCGCGCTGGACCTGCCTGACCGGCAACTCGCAGCTCGCGCTGAACTTCCTGCGCCTGGGTCGGATCACCGGCGAGAACCGCTTCGCGCCCCATGCGATTCGCGCCAACCGCTTCAACCAGCGCGCGCAGGATCTCCGTCAGCACGATCCGCACCGCGCCGGCGGCCTGAAGGGTTCGCACCCCATCGATGGCGAATACATCACGTGGCGCTACCCCAACTGGGCCGCGAAGTTCTTCATCGACGCACTGCTGCTCGAAATCCGCCCGGATCTCGACAACGTCGGCTAGCCATGACGGCCCCGAGTAGCCCACCAAGACAGTCCTCCACGGGCCCGGTGATGCTCAGCGGCGCCGCTTGGGCGATCGCGATGCGCTGGAGCATCCGGCTGCTCGGCTTGATCAGCACGGCGATCCTGGCGCGCTTGCTCACGCCGGCCGATTTCGGCATCGTCGCAATGGCGGGGCTGGTTGTCGCCCTGGTCGACAGCTTCTCCGAGTTCGGCACCGAGATGCTGCTGATGCGGCAGGCCGATGCAACCCGCGCGCACTGCGACACCGCCTGGACCTTCCGCCTGCTGCAAGGCGTCGCGACCGCAGCAATCATCCTTGCCGCCGCACCGTTTGCCGCGCGCTACTTCGACGAGCCCCGACTGCCCACGGTGATGGTCGTGCTTGCCTTGATTGCCGTGGTCTCCTCCACGAGCAACATCGGCATGACACTGGTGCGCAAGGAGTTGAAGTTTGCCGTCGACTTCCGTTTCGGGCTCTACAACAAGCTCGGGGCATTCTTTCCCACCATCGCGCTGGCGTACCTGCTGCGCGACTACTGGGCACTTGTGTACGGTAGCTTGGCAGGCGCCTTGGTGTCGGTGATCGTCAGCTACCGGATGCACCCGTACCGCCCACGGCTGTCGCTGACCGCGTATCGGGAGTACTTGACCTTTTCGATCGACGTCGTCGCCTCGAATATCGCGCGGCTGCTGAAGAGCAAGGTCGATGTCTTCGTGCTCGGCGGTGAAGTGGGCGCCGCAGGCACCGGGCAATACAACGTGGCCTCCGAACTCGCTCGCATGGGGACTCAGGAAATCGTGATCCCGGCCTGGCGCGGCCTGTTTCCCGCGTTCGCGGCTCTGCGCCCGGATCCGCAGAAATTCAACGCCGCCTATGGCCGCCTGGTGGGCGTGATCGCGATGCTGTGCCTGCCTTTAGGCATCGGATTGTGGGCACTGGCTCAGGATGTCGTGCCCGTCTTGCTCGGGCCGCAATGGACGAGCGCCATCGAGCCGCTGCGCTGGCTGGCGCTGGGTGCAGCGCTGCTCGCCCTGTCGGACACTTTCGGCGGCAGCATCCTCTTCGTCTCCGGGCACGAGCGGCGCGCCGCAGCCTTGCTGTGGCTGCATGTCGTGCTATTGGTGCCGGCGGTCGTTCTGGGCAGCCGCTTGGGCGGCGTCGTAATACTCGCCCAGGCCGTGGCGCTGGTCGCGCTGGTCATGGTACCGGTCTCAGCACTGGTGGTAATGGGCGCACTGAGCTGCGGCCCGGCGCTGCTGATGCAACCGGTGTGGCGCCCGCTGCTCGCCTCGTTCGCGATGGGCGCAGCCCTGCATCTGCTGCCAATGCACTCCATCGAGATCGACTTCATCCGTCTTGTGGCGCGCAGCGCCATCGGCACCGCAACCTATCTGCTGACACTCGGGGCACTCTGGCTGGCAAGCGGCCAACCCGACGGCGTCGAGGGTTATGCGCTCGATTGGATCTCATCCCGCCTGCGGCGCAACGCCCGCGCTTGACCCACGGGAAGCCTTTCTCCTCATGCTCCACACCTTGCGGCGAACTGCAGCCAGCCTGCGTCGGGTGCTCAAGCCCGAGCGCCCGTATCGACCCGACTGGAGCGGCGCAACACTCGCGCGCGCCCTGGCGGGACACCCCGACCCGGACGTGGTCGCCCTGGTCGCCGGCGACCCCGACGTTGCGGCGCTCGCACAGCGACTGTGCCAGCACTTCCGCCAGCGCGCGCAGCCGCTGTTCTTCGCCAGCGGCGCCGACCTCGCACTGCTGGCCGCCGCGAATCCGTTCGCTGGCATCGATTCGTCAGCCGACGCTGATCGACCTTATCTGCGAAACGGCTTTGCTGCGACGGCCGCGCAGGGCTGGGCAAGTCCGCCGGCAGGGCCGGGCAACGACGACCTGTATGCCGTTCGCCCGCACCGCTTTGCCGGTGCGCCGCGCCTGGCGCTGCGATCGCTGCAGGACTCCGGCTGCGCCGACGAACTTGCCGCCGCCCTGCGCGGGTGGATGCGGCTAGCGCAAGCCGGCCGCAGCGCGCTTCCCTACCTGAGCAACCTCGTCGTCATCCAGCGGCTGCTGGCGCTGAGCTGGACCTGGGCACTGGTGAGCGCGCGCCCGCTGGCCTCATCGACGATCGGGATGGAGCTCGAATTCGATATCTTGCGCATCATCTTTGCCGATTGCCGCTTCCTGCAGGCGCGGCTGGGGGACTCGTTTCCCAACAACCACCTGCTGGCGGATCGCTTTGCCGCCTGGTACATCGCCACGCTGTTTCCCGAGTTCTGTTCGCAGCCCGAACACGACCGGCAACTGGCCGAGGCCGCATTGCACGGCGAACTGCAGCGTCAGGTCCTCGCCGACGGCAGCGGATTCGAACACGCGACGCACTACCACGAGTTCGGTTGCGAAATGGTGCTGGCACACTTTCTGCTGTCGCGCCGCAATGGGCGCAACGACGACGCCACCTGGTCCGCCGCGCTGCTCCGGCGCATGCTGAGCTTTCAGCTCGACCTGGGTGGGCCGGAGTGCCGCGCGGCGGCAGTCGGCAATGCAACCGAGGATCCGCTCTTTCCACTGAGCGCCGACGAAGGATGGGCCACTGGCGCTTTTCGCGAGACCTATCGCGCCTTGTTCGACCCCACGCTGTCGGCGGCCCCAGCGGACGACCGTTCGGTTGAGCGCGCCTACTGGCTACTCGGCGGCGGGCTCGCTCGATCGCAACCTGCGGCCGCGCACCCGCGTTACGCACCCTACCCCCACGGCGGCTTTTACATTCTGTCTGACAGCGATCAAGGCTCGCGGCTCGTCTTTCGCACCGGGCCGGTCCCTGGCGAACGCGTCATGGGCGGTCACATGCACGCGGATCTGCTCAGCGTGACGCTGAGCCTTCGTGGCGCTGCGATCCTGGTCGACCCCGGCACCTACAGCTATCGCCTGCAAGCACATGACGCGCAGCACGGAGCCGATGGCTGGCGAGCCTATTTCGCCGGCCCGCAGGCGCACAACGGGCCGTCCATCGCCGGCGTCGATCCGCTGGGCGCGCTGGCCGGGGACTTCAGGGCAAGCCAACCCGCCACGACGGCGCAGGTCGACAGCGCGCACGCGGCCCAGCCGCTGCGGTGGGTCGAGGCAGCCTTGAGCGGCGAGGAGCACTACAACGGCCTGCGACGCGGCGTGCTGCACGTCAGTGATCGCTACTGGATCGTGTACGACACCCGCCCGGCGCAGCGTGTTGTCACGGCACCGTCTTACCGCTTCCAACTGGCTGCTGAATGCAAGCCGCCGGCCTGCGCAGATGCGGACGACAGCCACATCGACTTGGCGGGTGGTGCCCTGCGGCTCGCCTGGAGCGCCGGCTTGGCACCCCCGCGCGTGCTGCACGGCTCGCTGAATCCGCGCGGCGGCTGGGTATCACCCGGGTACGGCGAGCTCGCCGCGGCACCGCAGTTGGTCTTCGATGTCACCACTGATGCGTCGGCGCCGCGTCCCACGGCCTTCGTCCTGCAAGGAGATGCCACCGATCGGGCCGAGCGCATCGAATGTCAGTGCCTGGACAAACGAGGATATGCGTTCCGGATCGAAGGCTCCTCGTTCGAGGATGTCGTGTTGGTCGTGCACGATTCGACGGGCCCGCCCGTTCAAGCCTGGGGCCTGACCTTCGCGGGCGCGATACTATGGCTGCGCAGAAATGGAGAAGGATGGCCGGTGCAGGTGCGCTGGCTCGCCGGACGCCAACTGCACTGCGCGACGTCGGGCATGAGCCTCGAATCCGACAGCGCCGTCGACGTTGTGCAGTTTCCTGCTGCGTCGCAACCGCCGGCAAGTCCACACGCCTCTTGGCCGACAGGCCTGACCGTCTGCTGGCCTGACGCGGCACACGCGCCAAGCCCTCTGAACCCAACCCCGGAGCCCTCAGTTGAACACCGAGACTGAACCACGCCTGTGCACTCGGACGCCTCATCCCAGCGCCCCGTCTGGCCTTGCCTCGGCGACATCGGGCGTAGAGCTGAGCTGCCCACGCTGCCGCGCGTCGCTGCGGCGGCAGGTCGATACGCTCGGCTGCACCGGCTGCAGTTCGACCTACTCGGTCGCCGACGGCATCTTCGACCTGCGCTGCGAGCGGCGCGATTACTACTTCAACCCGGTGCCGCGCCCCGAGATGGCGCAGCTGACCGCCGACGCCGAGCACCAGCCCTGGCCCGCCATCGTGCGGCGCTTTCTGGCGCACGTGAACGACAACCCCGACTGGCTTGACGATTTGGCCGTCGACGCGCGCTACGCGTGGAAGTTGTTTCTCGACCTGCCGGCAGACGCGCGCGTGCTCGAACTCGGCTGCGGGCTTGGCAATCTGGTGCACAACCTGGCGCCGCATGTCGGCGAGGTGGTCGCCTTCGACCTTACATGGGAACGCTTGCGCTTTGCCAAGCGCCGCTTCGAGCGCTTCAATCCTACAGACCGCATCACGCTGGTGGCTGGCGGCGACGGCCCGTTCCTGCCGTTCCCTGATGCGCACTTCGACTGCGTCACCCTTTCCGGCGTGCTCGAATGGGTGGCCGACACCGAGGACTTCAACCAAGGCGGCGCCAAGCTGCAGCGCGCGCTGCGCATGCTGGCCTCGATCAATGGGGAGAAGAACCCACGGCGCATGCAGTTGCGCTTCCTGCGCGAGATCCGCCGCGTACTGAAGCCGGGCGGCCAGCTCTTCGTGGCGATCGAGAACCGGCTCGACTACGAGTACTTTGGACGCCGGCCCGACCACCACAGCGGCCTGTGGTTCGGCTCGTTGCTGCCGCGCCCGCTGGCCAACGCGTACTCGGTGGTGCGCAACCGCACGCCATACCGCACCTACACGTACAGCGCCGCGGGGCTCGAGCGGTTGTTCGGCGAGGCCGGCTTCCCGCAGCAAAGCTTGCTCGGCTTCCTCGACGGCTACACGCACCTGTCCGAGGTGCTCGGCTTCGGCCCGGCCGACAACGACTTGCTGGCGCCGCCCAAGCACGACGGGGGCGTCGACCGCTTCCGCCGTCATCGCATGTTCGTGCCGGCCTACGGCATGATCGCCGCCGGCCCCGATCGCAAGGGTTCGTCTCTGCTGCGTCGCGTCGTGCAGGACGCTCGAGTTCGATCGGGATCGCAAGAGGCACTGCGCTTCGAACGCATGCTGGTCTCCCCAAAGGAGAAGGCCGTGCTGCTCGGCCAGGCGGGCACCCTGCCGGTCGTCATGACCATCGCCTGCAACGCCGCTGCGCGCGCGGCGCAGGCCCGGCATCACCGTTTCCTGGAGTCGTCTCGCGACCTGCCGACAGTTGCCGCGCTGGTGCCCGTGCCGCTTTGCCAAGGCGTGGTGCAGAACGTCAGCTACAGCGTCGAGCAACGGCTGACGGGGCACGCGCTGCAGCACGAGCTGAACAACGGCCGCCGGGCAGGCTGGCTCGACGAAGTGCGCCGCGTTGTGCGGGTGCTCGACCCCGACCCCGCGCACACGCCTACCGTGGCGCTGCAGGGTGAGGACTTCGAACGCCTGTTCGGCGCCCCGCTGACTCGCGTGCTCGACGTGCTGGACGACCGCAGCGCCGCACGCAGCCTGGAAGCCGGCTTGACCGACCTGGTACGCGGACTGCCGGTCAAGATCGGCCTCATGCACGGCGACTTCAGCGTCAGCAACCTCTTCGTCGCCGACGGCCAGATCAGCGGGCTTATAGACTGGGAGGACGTCAACCCGCGCGGCATCCCGTTGCTGGATGCGTTCAACTACCTCGACAGCACTCACCGGCACTGCAGCCTGGGGCTCGAACTGGCGGACACACTGCCGCTGTTGGCCCGTATGCAGTGGCCGGTGGCCGACGAGCAGCGCTGGCTCGAGCGGTTGCTGGGCGAATCAGGCCATGAGCGCCGCCATGCGCTGCCGCTTGCCGTGCTGTACTGGCTGTGGCACGTCGAACCCCAACTTGCGTTCAGGCTCGCCTTCGATCGTCGGCAGATCGCGCGTCGGATCGAGAAGGTCGCGCGCGCGCTGCTCGGTGAAAGCTGAGGCGGCTAGCGTGCCAGAAAGGGCGAGATGAAGATCAGCGCAATCGCCAAGGCCGTGCTACCAGCATCGGCGTACAACGCCACCAAGCGCATGCTGGGCCGACCGGTCTATGAGCCGGTCGTGGCCGGCGAGAAGTCCGACGACTTCTATGACCACACGTTCCTTGAAGACGACTACTGGCGCCGGCACTACACACAGGTGGACGACTACGCCTGCTGGACCGTGGTCATCGATCGCCTGCGCACCAAGAATTCGCGCCGGGTCCTGGAGATCGGCTGTGGCACGGGGCAATTGGCGGCGGCCATCGACGACGCCGGCCTGTTAGACGCCTATTGCGGCTTCGACTTCAGCGCCGCCCGCCTGGGACACGCCCGGGCGCTGTTGCCGCACCTGCGCTTTGAGCACGAAGACGCCTTCAAGACCGACCTGTTTGAAACCTTTGACTACGACACAGCGATTTCCACCGAGTTTCTAGAGCACGTCGAACAGGATCTGCTCGTCATCAGCAAGCTGCGCACAGGCACCCACTTCCTCGGCACGGTTCCGAACTACCCGTGGGACTCTCATGTGCGGTATTTCGTCGATGCACCTGCGGTTGCACTTCGATATTCATCATTTCTCGATGATTGTACCGCATTCGCGCTACCTCTTAATTCGCAAGGCAAGCGATTATTTGTATTCACAGGTATTCGCAAATAGTTGTTTTTCGATAATCATAATATATGATATCGCGCCCGTGATTATACGAAACAATCGCTTGTGGCAACGCACGTAGCTCTCAATATATCAGCGCCAAACAATCATTAATGAATTTGCAGAGAAAGCATCCAGCGGATGTGAGGCGAGCGATCATTCTCTTGGACAGCAGTGACTTCGCGGAACCATGGTGGAAGGATCGCGAATACTTCGCACGCGAATTGATACGTCACGGTTGGTATGTTGTTTGGAGCCAAGGACCAGCCAACCTATGGGATCGAACGAGTCATCGGTGGGCTCAACGGGGTCTCTGTGGTTCTTTCGACACCGTGGCGATTGACGACACGAGATTATCAACTGTCGCGGTGGATCAATCAGGTCGATTGCTTCCGTATTGGCCTGGCCGCGACCGATGGAATGCCGTGGCGACTGCCTTGTGGGCCCGTCGTATCCGTGCTCACTTGCAGCGGAAAGGCTTTACGGCATGGGGTGTCATGCTTTGTGACCCGTCGCTAGAGCCTCTGTTGTCAGCGCTTCGCTGCAGTTGGCATACGTTCCATATCTACGATGACCTGTCGCGCAATACTGACTGGAGCGAAAGGGATGCGTGTGCGACGACGCGCCTAACCCGCAGCGCGGCCTTGATCACCGCGATCGCGCCGACGATGCTGCGTATGCTTGGCGCGGATCATCACGATGCGGCAAAGATCAAGCTGTTGGGACATGCCTGCGATATCGATGAATTCACCCCCCCCGCTGCCGGCTTCGTGGAACCCATCGAGCTGAGATCAATACCTCACCCGCGTGCTGGTTACTTTGGTCGAATTAGTCAAAAGAACGACTTGCCACTACTCGATAAGTTGACAGGTCGACTGTCGAATTATCAATTTGTTTTTGTGGGCGATGTGGGCGAAGGTGAGCACGAAGGATTTAAGTCAGGAACGATCGATCGAGAAATGTGGACTCAGATCAACCGTCGATCCAACGTGCATCACTTCGGGCGACGATCAAGATCAGAGATCGCAGCATGGATGGATCACATGGATGTCAACTTCATGTGCTATCGACTCGATGAAAGCGGATATTGGCTCAGTGGTTTTCCGCTGAAACTATTCGAATACCTCGCATGCGGGCGCCCTGTTATTTCAAGCGAATTACCATCTTTGCAGCTGTTTTCTGAGAATGTTCAATTGGTGCGCGAGTTCGATCAATGGCAAATTGCCTTGGCGCGAGCACTCCGCGACAACGCAATCGAAACTAGAGCGGCACGCCAGACAGTTGCCGCCATGAATACATGGAGCCAAAGAGGCGAGCAATTGCATCAGTGGCTGACGAATGTTGCCTGCTCTGCAGGGTCATGACGTTGCCGGGTTGTCGAATTTTCGCAACAACAGCGACACCGTTGTCATCGATGTGACTGGTCGGCGGGATGACCACGGTGAATCCATTGAAGCGGACGCACGCGAATTCACCTCCTAAATGACGCAATCGAAAGCATAAACACCGATCGTTACCGATGTTTCGATTGGTTTTTAATTCTCCCGTCATGGGTGATTCAGAATTCAGCGAGCGTTCGACCCGGGCCTCGGGTCGATAATAGAACCTCCTTCTGCAAATGAGCACGCGGTGACCTGATATCCGGGTCGTCCAGCGAGAGCTTTTGCAACGAACTTCATGAAAGCTGAGGAATGCGAGAGTTGCTGGAGCACCGTCGTCTTGGAATTCTGAATGTGCGCGCCTTGATTGGTGTGGCGGCCGTGGTCATCATGTCAGGGTGTGGTGGCGACGACGCGTCAAGCTCGGGCGCGACAGCACCTGAGCCGTCGGTGGCCCCGTCGGCCTCGCCACTGGCAACCCGCACCGACAAGCTCGCAATCGGCTTCGTCAACGAACCCTATCTTGCCGAGCCGGCGCTGCCCGGCGGCTTGGGCTCGTACCGCTACAGGCTCGCCGAAGGCACGCTACCCGACGGTCTGGAACTCGACGAATCCACCGGCGAGATCCGGGGTCGTCCTGCGCGCCCGGGTACGGCGCGCTTCGTCCTCGAAGCAACCGATCGACTCGGACGCAGTGTGCGCCAGGACTACGAGTTGTTCATCGATGAATCATCGGGCGTGGCCAGCGCCGCCAAGGGCCAGGCGCCGGGTTCCGAACGCAGCCGGGCGCTGAGCAGGGTGCAGATGCAGGCACCTGACCTGTCCTCGCTGCTGACGATCGTGGCATCGATGCCCGAGGGCAGTTGGAAGCGGGTGAACCTGAACGCCTTTTCGGACGTATGGACGCCAGCAGACCTGCGGCCGATGTTCGGGTTGAGCAATCCGACGCCGGCCGCCATCATCGCCGCGTGGAGCGGCTTCGCCTGGGACAGCAAGCGTGGCAACCTCTTCCTCTACGGCGGCGGGCACGCCAACTCTCGAGCCAACGACACCTATCTGTGGCGCGGCAGCACCCAACGCTGGGAGCGCGGCTCGTTGCCGAGCGAGATGGTCGCCACGCCGCTCGGCTATTACAACGCGATCGACGGGGTCGCCAAGGCGCCTGCAGCGGCCCACACCTACGACAACACCAACTACCTGCCGCGCATCGACCGCATGCTGGTGCTCGGCGGGGCGGCAGACCCAAACGGTTCACACTATCTAGCGCAGCCCACGCCGTCCACCGTGCGCATGACTGGCCCGTATCTGTTCGATCCAAGCCTGGCACACCCCGACCGTGTAGGCGGTTCAACCGGCTCGCATGTCCAGCGCGTCAACCCGTACCCCGAGGTGATCGGCGGCGATATGTGGCAGAACCGAGAGTCATGGCTTAACGCGTCAGGGAGTTCGACGCCCCCGAGCGACGTGTTTTCAGACGGTTGCACCGGTTACGCGGAAGAAGGCGGCAAGGATGTCGTCTATCTGCGCACCGTCTACCGCTTGTACCGTTACGAGATCAGCGACGTTGCCAAGCCGGCAACCGACCGCTGGTCGCTGGTCGGCCGCTTCTACAATGCCGGCTCGGGCGGCCAGGCGGCCTGCGCCTACGACCCGACGCGCAAGCTTTTCGTTTCGACGCTGGGGCAGCGTCGGGCGCAGCCCTTCGTGATCTGGGATCTGAGCAATCCCGGGCCGGGCAATTACGACATCATGATCGCGCCAGCCGATCCGGCAGGCACGTTCATGCCGTTGGTCGCCGACGGCACGATCAACCTCCGGCAGTGCGGCTTCGATCGCGACCCGCTGCGCGACAACTACCGGCTGTGGTGCGGCGACGGACGCGTCTGGACGCTGCAGCCCGCACCCTATGGGGCTTCGAGCGGTTGGTCGATCCGGCGCGAACCCACGCCTGCCGGCGCAGTACCCACCGAAAGCATCGGCACCGGCATCATCGGGAAGTGGAAGTACATCCAGAACCTCGATGTGTTCATGGGCCTGCTGGACGCCGTCCAGGGCAACATCTGGATCTACAAGCCCATCGGCTGGGTCAACCCCGCCGGCAGCGGGAATCTCGCTCCATCAGTTAACTTGACCGCGCCCGCCGACGGCGCCCGGTTCATCTCCGGCGCCAGCATCGCGCTGTCGGCAGACGCTGTGGATGGTGACGGAAGGGTCGCGCGGGTCGAGTTCTTTGTCGATGACGCGAAGATCGGCGAGAGTTCCGCATCGCCGTACGGTTTCATCTGGTCTGGCAGCGTGGTCGGCAGACACCAGATCACGGCGCGCGCGACGGATGACCAGGGCGCCACGCACACCTCGGACCCTGTGACCGTCCAGATCGATGCACCAGCCCCAGTGAACCAGTCACCCGTCATCACCTGGGTCGCGCCACCCAATGGATCACAAGCCGGAGTCGGGGAGGCAGTAGCCTTGGCCGTGGCGGCGACCGACAGCGACGGCATAGTCGTTCGCGTCGAATACTTTGCCGGCGTCAGCAAGATCGGTGAATCCACGGTCGCACCCTTCCAGTTTGTATGGGTGTCGCCTTCAGCCGGCGCGCATTTACTGTCCGCCGTCGCAACCGACGACAAGGGTGCCACTGCGTCCACCACACAGCGGAAACTCACGATAACCGCAGCAGATGCGGGCACCAGCGTCATACTCCAGCGCGGCATCGGCAACGCAGTTGTAGTCGATACATACCTTAGTTCTTATCACAAGACTCTGAACTTCGGTTTGGAAAATAGGATGCTGGATATTAGACAGACTTATACTCCTCTCTATCGCTTCGCTATCTTCCGATCCGAAGGCGGACCAATACCTGACGGATCGAAAATCAAGTCTGCTATTTTTTCACTGTACAAATACAGTGTCTATAATACAGACTACGCTGTACATCGTGTATTGTCGGACTGGTCAGAAGTCTCTGCAACGTGGGTGGAGCGCCTGCCCGGGCAAGCTTGGACAGTCCCGGGTGGAAACGGTACGGGAACGGACATTGCAGCGTCACCGGACGCGACGGCCTCGGTCGGTTGGGATCCGGCTTGGGTGAATTTCGACGTGACGGCCGCGGTCAACGAAATGAGTGAGGCTGCGCAGTTGAATCGCGGGTGGCGCCTTCTCGGCGTCGGCGGTAACCTGTCGAACGACAAGATGATCTATAGCAGCGAATTCACCGGCGCACAATCGCTGCGACCCAAGCTCGTGGTGCAATACGAGTGATCACACCTGCATCTTCATCGGCCTGCTGCTCGTCGCCGCCCGCAACAGGCCGTGGATTTACCTGAAAGAACGCGGGCCGCCGGTCTTCGTACATGTTCACGGGGTACTCGCCACCAGGAAGCCGGTGCCGAGCAAGCCCCGGCAGGTCAACCGCTGGGGGCGGGCGCAAGCGGCGGTACGGTCGGGGCAGGCAGCAGCGAAGGCGGCACGGTCTTGTCGATGAAGGCCAGGACCGCCTGATGCATGAACCTAGAAACTGCAGCTATCCCTGCCGTGCCAGCGCCGGAGGCGGGGTGGGCAAGGTCGATGGGCCGACGATTCGCTGGCAGATGTAGTGCAGCAGCGCGCGCCAGCGATCCAGGCCGGGCAACTGCTGCGCAGTACGCCGCACATGCGCCACAGCCGCATGAACATTGGCGATCATCGATTTGATCAACCCCACTTCGGCGTGCATCGGCGTGAGGTACAGCGTCGTTTGCCCGCCGCTGGTGGCGGCACGGCCGACGGCGGCCAGCAGCAGCGGGCGGCTGGTCAGCGCCTCGCGCCTGGCACCGGGGTTGGCCGCGCGCACATACCAGCTCCACCAGTTGTAGACCAGCGCCACCGCCCGGGCCATGATCTGGCTGCGCTGCATGTCGCGCGTGGTAAAGCCGCTCCAGCCCCATTGGTTCTTCAGCTCGTCGAAGCTGTTCTCGCAGTCGCACCGATCGCGGTACAGCTGCCCGATGGCCTCGATGCCGTACGCGGCGTTGGTCACCAGCACCGTGTACTCCCACAGCTTGGTGCTGTCCTGCACCTCGTCGTGCGCCAACGCCAGCAGCAACTGGCCGCTGGCCGTCTTGGTCTGCAGCGCCACGTCGTGGCGGATGCGTCGGCGCAGCACCACCACGCGGCGTGCTTTGCTCCAGCCCACAAGCCGCAGTTCGTCTTCGATGGCCTGCCAGCCTTGGCTCAGCGACGTGGCGCGCGTCCAGCCTTCGCGCCTGAACAGCCGCTCGATCAAGCGCTTGACGTTGGCCGTCTGGCGCAGCCGCAGCAGGTACGCCAGGCCGCGCTGCTCGCAAATGTCGATGACGTCCTCGTTGCCGTAGCCGCAGTCGCCGCGCACCAGCGCCGGTGCCTGGGCACCCAGTTCGTCCAGCAGCCGCTGCAAGGCCGCCTTGCAGTGCTTGGAGGTGTGCTGCTTGCCGCTGGACAGCACGGCATCGAGCACCAGACGCAGGTTGCCCACGATGAAGCTGTGCAGCACGTGGCTGGGCCGGCCCGGCTTGTGCGGGTTGTAGCCCACTTCGGCGCCTTCTTGCCGCCCGTACAGCGGCTTGATGGTCGCATCCAGGTCCAGCACCCACGGCCGCGACAGCGCATCGCGCACGCTGCCCATCAGCGCCTGGCGCATCCAGCGCTCGGCCCCCGCCTCATCGAGCGCCTTGAGCGCGCGGCGCACCGAGTCTTCGCTGACCAGCCCCGACAGGCCCAGCGCGCGCGCCGCCACCGCGTCGCCTTGCACGCGCGCGATGTGCGCGTAGCGCTTGCCTCCGGCCAGGATCCCAAGCATCAGCGTGCCCAGCACATCGCGCTTGGCACTGCCGTTGGGGCTGCTGTAGCTCAGCGGGCATTCATCGACCCAGCGGTCGAACACGCCGGCCGTGGACAGGAACTCGGCAAAGAACACCAGCTGGCCGTACGGCGTGGCCTGCGCCTGTTCGTCCCAGCGCACCCGCATGCGCCCGCCCAGCGTGTCCACCACCATCGCCTCGCCGGCCGCCGCCGCCAGCACCGTCTTCGTCGGCCGATCGTGCTCATCCATGGGGTGAGTCTGGCAGAGTCGCATCAAACCGCACCAGCCTTGGCTCTCAGCGCAACCACGGGGCGGCAACTGCTGTTCTTAGGATGAATTGCCACAGATCGCGGCCCTGACGCACACAGGTCTCGTGCACGCTGAAGCCGTATGCGAGGAAGCGGTCGCCGCGCCTGGATCGAGTGGGCCCGGAGATCTTGCGCTTGAGCACCAGGCTGCGCAGCGCCTGCTCGGCGGCGTTGTTGGTCGGCTGCAGCACCGGGTTGGCGGTGAAGTTCCACAGCGCCGGCCACAGCGCTAGCACGTTGGCGCAGGTCTTGGCCGTGCGCGAGCACTGGGTCTGCTGGGCCCCTTGTTCGAGCGCGGCACGCACGCGCCGGCGCAGGCCTTCGAGGCCTTGCCCGTGCAGCCGGGCCTGCTCGCGCCGGCGGAACATCACCCAGCCCAGCGTCTGCAGCCTTCGTCCGATGCGCCCGGCGTGCCCCGGGCGCTGCGCGATGCGGTTGAAGTCGCGCAGCAGGTGGGCCCAGCAGACTTGGCGCCGCTCGGGATCGATGAAGGCGTAGGCCGCATAGCGGTCGGTGGTCACGGCCGCGGTGCAATCGGCACCGATGAGTTGCGGGATCACGTAGCGTGCTCGCGTCGGGTAGATGGCAAACACCGCCAGCTTCGGCTGCACGGCAGCCCACACCCAGTTGGCCACGCCTTCGCGCGGATAGTGCGTCTCGTCCATCCACAGCGCCTCGGCCCGGCGCAGCGAGGCCGTGGCCTGGGCCACTGGCGTCTTCAGCGCATCGACCACCTTGCCGTGCGCCTGCGAGATGGCGCCCACGCTGAAATCCAGCCCCATCAACTGGTCCAGCAGGTTGCGGATCTTGCGCTGCGTGAGGTGGTAGCGCGTGCCCAGCACCCCGACAAGCGACAGTGCACGTGGTCCCAATTGCCCGTTGGGCACGCCCGGCGGCAGCACGCCCGCGCAGGCGCGCCCGCATGCCTGACAACGCCCGCCGTGCAGCCGGTACTCATCGACCTGGGCGCGCATCGGCGGTACGTCGAACACCTGGTGCCGCCGCGGCGGCTGGCCATCCAACTGCACCGGCCCGCCGCACTCGCACACCGCTTGCGGCTGGCAATCGACCACGCGATCGACCTCGGACTGATCGAGCAGCGCGCGGCTGTGGCCCTTGTGGCCGGGCTGCGCCCCACGCTTGCGAGCGCTGGCGCGCCGCTGCGCGCGGTTGCCTGTTCCCGAGTCTGCCGGGCCGTCGGACGACGGCGGCCTGGACGAGTTGCGCGAGTTAAGGTTCACCCGCTCCTGCAGCACTTGCACCTGTGCCTGCAGCGTGGCCAGCAACTCGCATTGCGCCAGGATCAACGCGTGGCACTCGGCCAAGCTCTGCGGCAGCGCTGCCGCGGCCGACGCACGGGTATCGGCGGACTTGGGGCTGCTCGGCAAAGCTTGCTGCACGGCCGACAGTATGTCTGCCAAATCATCAGCTTACCAGCGCTTCTTCAGACTGATCACATGATTCCCGGCATCTGCGCGTCTACGGGTGCTGGCGGTACCCCGTGAACACGCAATCCACCGAAGTTAAGGTGTGTCGGCTAGAATTGGCATCGTAAGTTGTTGATTCGTTTGGTGTTTTCACTCTTGACAAGGTCGCTCTCGATGTCGGCGTAAATACTGTACAGACATCCAGCATC